>Ga0265294_10002334_pt1 | contig 24976 bp, 21 predicted proteins | sample MunlanPumphouse3_FD_192504 | JGI IMG/M metagenome (GOLD analysis project Ga0265294, IMG submission 192504) | Groundwater microbial communities from a municipal landfill in Southern Ontario, Canada - Pumphouse #3 | ecosystem: Environmental > Aquatic > Deep subsurface > Groundwater | place... | reverse complement strand
GCCCAAACGATTCCCGAAAAAGGGTTCGTTACGCCGGGTGTTACCAAGTTAGGCGCTAAAACCCACGTCGTACGGGCGGTAGCAAGAAGAGCGGAACTTTCCTATGCTCAGGTATTTGCCAAATACGCCGGAGATGAATTGATTTTTTCTTATCTTAACAAACTCTCCACTTACCTTTATTATTTGGCTTTAAAATTTGATCAACAAAATCAATAAAGAAAGGGAAGCATAAGGCCATGGATATTGTTGCCATTGACCATTTGAAGAAATATTACGGTACTTCCCGGGGCGTGGAGGATGTCAGTTTTTCTTTGAAACAAGGAGAAATCTTGGGTTTTATCGGTCCGAACGGAGCGGAAAAATCCCCGGTTATTCGGGTTTTAATGAATTAGTTGAATATTACGAGCGGCAGCGTTACTATTTTCGGAGCAAAACCGAGCCCCAAAATTAACCAAAGAATCGGTTATTTGCCGAATGAAATTTATCTATACTCGGAAATGACGGTATATAACCAGTTGAAATACTTTGCGTCTTTGCGTAGAGTAAAAGAAGAATCTTATTTAGAACTTGCAGAAACTTTGGTTCTGGATTAGAATAAGAAAATTGCGGATCTATCGCTCGGAAAATCAGAAAAAGATAGGTATTGTGGCCAGCCTGATGCATGAACCGGAACTGTTGATTTTGGACGAACCAACTTCCGGCTCGGATCCTCTTATGCAACAAACCTTTTTGTCTTTACTTGCTAAGGCAAAAAACGCGGTGCTTCGATTTTACTTTCCAGCAACGTGTTGGCGGAAGTCGAAAAGGTTTGCGATCGCGTGGTTTTGATTAAAGAAGGTTAAATTCTGTTTAGCGACACAATTGAATCAATCAAATCATCTTCTTATTAAAAGGTCCAAATTCCCCCAATAACGAATCTTGAGTTGGAAGGTTTGAAATTATTAAAAACCGCTGAAAACAAGGCGGAATACTCGTTTAAAGGGGACATAAACCAATTAACCAAAGCTTTATCAATGTGCAACTTAACCGAATTAGCAGTTTTCGATTTAACCTTGGATGAAATCTTCCTGAATTACTACCATAAGGAGAACTACCATGATTAATTACAAAGTTGTTTTAATGGAGTTATAACGCAACTTCAAAAGTTTAATCGTTTGGACGGTATCCGTTGGTTTATCGATGTTGGTAATTCTTATTTCTTATCCGCTGGTTGACGATGTTTTTGACCAATTGCCTAAAGAATTTAGGGAACTTGTGGATTTGTTTGGCGGAATATCCGGCAATTTGATTAAATACTTTGCAATGGAAGGCGGAATGATATTTCAACTTACCGGCGCCCTTTAGGCAACCCTATTAGGTTATAGTACAATCACCAAAGAAGAACGGGAAAAATCCACTGATTTTTTTTATACTCTTCCGGTATCCCGAAAAGCCTTTTTCTTAAGCAAGATGATGACTTGTTTAAGCCAAATCACAATCTTTTATGATGGGCAATTTGCTCTTTATCATTTTGGGTATAATTGTCGTTAATGATTACGAATCATTTTCCAGGCTTTTTCTATTTAGCTTATTGAGCTAGGTATTCTTAAACATTGTAGTTTGTTTCGGTGTTTTGCTTGGGACACTGTCCAAGAAAAACATTAAGCAACTTAAAGCTATGGTGATACCGTTTTCTCTATATATAGCATAATTGATAGCTTCTTTATCCGATAACAAGTGGTTGGATGCTTGGAAATATATAACTCCGTTTACTTTCAGCAATCCCCTTGTGGTTTAAAAAGCAATTATACTTTGGAATTGGTTAATTTTTTAACCTTCATAATTATGGCACTAATCTCATTTTTGTTATCTTACCAAACCTTTATCAAAAAAGAGTTTGCATCTTGAGAAAAATTAACCAGAAAGCTGGTTTTTTTTTATTTTTGAAGCAAAAAAGGATAAAAGGCATAATATGGCCCTTAAGAAGCACAAAACCGTATTGCAAAAGATGTTGTAATATGTTACAATTTTTTAGATAATTTTTAAAAAAGAAACGAGGTTCATGTTTTATGGGTTCAGGTACCTATGATATTAAATGGCTCCTTTATGTTATTATTTCGCTTGTTTTAACGGTTGCGATTCTTTTGCTTTTGCGTTATACCGTTAAGAAACAGACAACCAAAGAAGCGATTTTTAAAATTTTTGCGCTTCTGTGCTTACTTTCCCACATCAGCATTTACTATCACAATATGATTGTTCTTCATAGCAGCGAAACGGGATTATCGACCTTTTTCCCGATTTATCCTTGCAATGTTACAATGATGCTTTGGCCGTTTGTGTTTTTGTTTAACGAAAAAACACGCAAATTCCTAATAACATTTCTTGCCTACTACAGCATCTACGGCGGCATAATTACGCTTTTTGAACCGTCATCTTTTTACAATGGCGGAAACATTTTCGCTTGGGGCAGTTTTAAGTCCTTTCTTTCGCACAGTTTATTGTTATTAACCGGTTTATATGCTTTTATTGCCGGTTTCGTAAAAATTGAAATGAAAAACAATCTGGCCTTTTTGTATGGCTTATTCTTTATTTTCTTGCCGATTGGGTTAATCTTGAATTGGATCATGAACAATAACGGTTTTGACATTAATGCCATGTATTTGATTACTCCGCCGCTCGGAGAAGACCAACCATTCTTAAATGCTTGGGTTATTTCCTTTATGATGGTAATTGCTAACGCGCTTTTCATTACCGTCTATGAAACAATAACGCTGGAAAAAGACCAAAGATGGTACAATGAACTATTAACCAAAATCAAAGCGCGAAGAGCATTGAAGAGCGAATAAAATCAAAACGCTTTAGGATTCCTAAAGCGCTTTTTGTTTGACTTTTAACGATTTCCTTGCAAAAACAACAATAATAAGGTATCATAATCCTTAGAGGAAGAGGATATGATAATAGGCTTGGCGTCCAAATGTTTTGTAAACAATCGCATAGATCTCAATTTAAAAACTATCTACGATTCAATGAAAGAAGCATTTGACAATAAAGCCGATGCTATTCTGTTCGGCGAAGCCTTCCTGCAAGGTTTTGATGCTTTAAAATGGGATTTTGCCTGTGATCGAAAGATTGCCATCAGTCAGGAAAACGGAATTATCGAAGCCATTAGTCAAAAAGCTAAAGAATTAGGGATTGCAGTGGGTTTTGGTTATTTGGAATTATCCGATGACAAAATATATTCCAGTTATTTGTTTATTGACAAAACGGGAATAATACTAAATAACTACCGACGCATATCCCCCGGTTGGAAAGAACCGGTTGCTTCGGAAAAACACTACCGGGAAGGAGAAATTTTTCAAACTTTTTCCTTTATGGATAAAACCTTTTTGTTAGGTTTGTGCGGTGACTTTTGGTATGACGAAAACGTGAAAAGGGCAAACCAAATCTATAAGGACGTGGTGCTTTGGCCGGTTTACTTAAATTACACAAGCGAAACCTGGAACAATTTAGAAAAAGAAGAGTATGCAACAAGAGCAAAACTCTTGGGGAAACGGGTATTGCTGTTTAACAGTATATCGCTAAATCCGGTTGCGCGAGGGGGTTGTTATGATTATCAAAACGGCAACATTATCAAAGATTTGCCAATGGAAAATGACGGTATCCTTTATGTGGAAATCTGAATAAAATTTAAAGAGGTGTAATATGTCGAGAAATAAAAGAAAAGTTTTACAAATTATCTGCGGAGTCGGTATTATTATTTCTTTTTTTGCTTTTGCTTTTAGCGGCTTTATGGCTGTTGGCGGAGGCTGTGTTTTTGTGCCGATAATCCCTTGGTTTTTATTTGCTTTTTTTGGCATAATGTATGGGGTAGTGAGCAGTATCGGCAGACGCAACCACTATTCCTCAGACGGTTACGATGTCGAACAAACTACCCATAAGGTCAATTTACGCTGCCCTTTGTGTAATGCGGTCAACGAAGAAAACGCCAGATATTGCAATCAATGTGGAGAAAGGTTTTAAAAATAACTATAAATAATCCTTTTAGTTGCATCGCAGTTCTTCTCATGATATAATGTTAAAAACAATCAAGGAGGAAATGAAATGAAGAAATACGAATGCGTATGCGGCTATGTTTACGATCCCGAATTAGGCGATTCAACGCAAGGGATAGCGCCAGGAACCGCTTTTGAAGATTTGCCTGATGATTGGGTATGCCCAGATTGTGGTTTAGGAAAGGACGCCTTTACCGAAATTTAAGTCTAAGCTAAAAAAAAATTACGAGGAAATGCAAGATGCCAAATCAGGCATCTTTTTATTTTTTGAAAGTGTGAAACAAAACCAAAAAATGATAAATTATGCCTTTTAAGCATTGTATAATTGGTCTGCAACGGGAAAGGAATGACTGATATGTTTAAAAAGGTAAATTTAATTATTATTGCTTTTTTTAGCGTTTTAACCGTGCTTTTTCCTATCGGCTTTACGCTTTATTTACCTTTGCTGTTCTTTTACGTTTTGAAAGACAACCGAAATATCTATTATCTTTTTGTCCCAAGTTTGCTTGCTTTAATATTATTTGCCAGAGAGTTTGCGGTATATTTTTTGTTTTTAACCGTTATTGTTTATGTATTGCAGATGTTGCTTCATAGGATATCCAAAGGTTTTTATGTTTATGGCGCCATCCTTTTATTAAATGTCGTTGCTTGCGTAGTACTTGATCGGGCGGGGTTAATGGAAGTTACTTTGTTAGTTTCGCCTTTGCATCTAGTTATTTTGAACATTATTTCCCTAAGTTTTTATGTTTATTTGGAACACAGTTTAATTGAAGCTTTGAAAGCTACAAAAATGATGCGAAGCCTTTACGACAATTCCTTTTTGGAAATCTTAATCGCTTTGGTGACAATTTTGGGAGCTACATTTATCGAGTACCAAGGGATAAATGCGGGGTTGTTGACAGCGGTATATTTTGCGATGTATTTTGGAACTTCTTTCCGGGGGCAAAATGCTATGCTTTATGGCGTTATTGCCATGTTAACCCTTTTGTTTGGTTTTGAAATCAATGAAGCGCTTTTTTTGCCTTTTGTCTGTGCGTTTTATTTTATGCCTTTTGTTTATCCGCTAATCTCTTTAAATATTTTTTTAGTTGTAGCCATTTTGGCAAAAACCGATTATCATTTATTGTCGCTTCTTTCCATGATGGCAACAAGCGTGGTTTTTGAAATTCTTAAAAACTTTTTGATAAAAGAAAAGGTGGTTGATGAAGAAGTATATGAAAATGTATATGAACAAGTCACCGGGCAAATCAATCAGGAAATTCTGGCTTTTGCTTCATTTTTGGAACGCTTTTCCGATGGCATAAAACTTCCCAAAGAATACAACCAACATATCAGTGACGGAATCAAAACTTTGGTCCAAAAACACTGCCAAAGATGCGACAAGCAAAAAGAGTGTTATAGCCATTATAAAGCAGGGTTATATATTCATTTTCGCGATATTATTGTCGGACAAGCTCAGGACAATGATGAATATTATCAATTTACCCGCTATTGCCCTCATGTGAGGGAGCTCGAATACACGGGAAGAATGTTGCGGAAAAACGTGACTATTTTCGATGAATGCGAAACAAAAAACAATTCTTTGGTGGCGCAAATGGGGGGAATCGCCAGTGCCATCCGAAAATACGCTGTTGACTTGGCTTCCAAAGAAGAATTAAAATACGAAGTGTTTGCTGAGTTAAAAAGAAGAATCATCGGTTATGGTTACCATATTACTTACTTTGAAATCAAACGCACCTTTGTCAATGACTTTTTTATTTCCTTAGGCATTAAAGCCAGCAAATCCGAATGGGATGATATCCACTCCGCAATCTCCCTAATCTGCCAAAACGTAATGGAAAAAAGGGTAAGCGTCTTATTCGAAAAAGAAGAACGCAACACTATTTATTTAAAAATTATCCCAGAAATCAAAATTGACGTGTTGTACGGTTATGGAGCAATCGCTTCCGACGGTACCCAAATCAATGGCGACAATTACGTCATAAAAGACCTCAACAACGGTAGGTTCATCAGTGCCATTTCCGATGGCATGGGAAAAGGGTACAGCGCTTTCTATGAAAGCAACATCACTTTAAAGTTGGTGGAAGATGTATTGTCCTTAAACCTTGATTCATCCACCGCTTTGGAAATCCTCAACACCTTTTATGTAATTCAAGATTATTTGGAACGTTATGCTACTTTAGATCTTCTGGAAATCAATCGTTTTAAAACAATGGCCAAGTTCTATAAAATGGGGGGATGCACATCTTATATTATTCATGAAGACGGAACGCTTGAAAAAATCATTAACAAAAGCCTACCTTTCGGCATTGAAGAATTGGTAGAAAATTATGAAGTACCGCTAAAGGATAACGATGTCATCATCATGAGCAGCGACGGCATCCTGGAAAACATTGTTGATGACAACCGGCTTGAAACGTTTCTTAAGTCAATTAAAGATTTGACTCCTCAACGCATCGTTTATGAATTATTCAATTTTGCCAACAAAAATGAACTGAAAAACAATGACGATATGACTTTAATCGCTTTAAGAATAAAAGGAGCGTAAGATTTCGAATTTTTTGAAAAACTCTATTTTTAGGAAATATCTTCGGAAAGCAATAAAAAGCTAAGAAAACAAAGATTCATGCTTTCTTAGCTTTTTTGTTTTTCCAATGGTTTATATGCACTATATGGAAAATAAATCACGTTTTTTGTTATAATAGGGTAAAGTGAGGAATGAACATGAGCGCATTAGAAATTGTAATGGTATCAGTTGTCAGTGTATTGGTATTTTGCATAGTCCTGTATTTTATCATCCAGAAACTTTTTAAAAAATTAGCAAGCGATAAAGCGAAAGATTTTAAGATTTTGAATAAATATGCCCAGAGGGAAAGAATTGTCTTTCTGGGCGATTCGTTAACTGACTTCTTTCCGTTAAATGATTTTTTTCCGGATTTGGATATTTATAATCGGGGGATTGCGGGGGACAATACTTTTGACATTATGAAGCGTCTTGAAGGCATCATAGAACTGAAGCCCCAAAAACTCTTCTTGTTGATTGGCATCAATGATTTTCACAAACGCAAAATTAAACCCGAAGAAATGATCGAACGGATTTTTGGCATTGTTGAAGCCCTTTCCGAAGTTCCGCATATATATATCATTTCTTTATTCCCGTTAAACAAATCGATTTTACGGTTCACCTGGTTTTTTCGCAATAAAGCCAATAACGCATTAATCCGCAGAGTTAATCGGCTTTTGGAAGAAAAATGTTTAGTAACAGGGTATCCGTTTATCAACGTCTATAATAACCTAATTGATGAAAACGACAATTTGAAACGCGAATTTACGTTGGACGGAATTCATTTAAGCACCAATGGATATGAGGAAGTTGTCCAAAAATTAAAACCTTATTTATATGATTAATAGCTTTTGTATTTTGCGGTTTTGACTAAACGTCCCGGCCATCGCGAAATCCCTCCCACAATACTAGTTGCTTGAATCCCTTGATTGGCTAAAAAGATGGTTGCAATTCTGCTTTTGGCACCGTTATGGCAAATCAGATAATAATTATTCAAGGAGTTTACAAATAAGTGGTGCTTATCAAGCAAAAGTTGCAAAGGTATATTTTGCGACCCTTCGATATGATATTGATCGAATTCGTAGTTTTCGCGAACATCAATCAATTTAATATTGGTTTTGGTTTGGTAAAGCAGAAAAAATTGATATGTGGATATTTCGTTCATTTTAATCCTCCTTGGAAAGTATTATATTTCACACAAAAGGAAAATAAAGATAAAAATTTGTCAGTAAAATCTAAAAAATATGTTATAATTGATTAAAGGTGATAAGATGTTTAAGAAACTGCTTTCGATTTACGGAAATCGCATTATCAAACCGAGCAATACTCTAGAACCGATGCGCTTTTATTATTTTTTCAATGAAGACGGCGAATTGTTTGGTATTGATAAAACCATAACCAAAAATGAATATCATTTAATAAAATCAATGTATATCGAAAAAACGTTTCATTTCAACAATGCGTTAATGCAACAAATCCATGAATATCTTTGGGAAGGAAAAGGTTATCCGTTTTCCCTAAAACGGGGGAAATTCTTTTTATACCAGGGATTGGAGGATTTCAACATTGACCAATTCCACAGTATGTTGATGGATATCTTTCAAGAAATATATGCTATTTCCTTTTTGGATTATACCTTGGTTTTTTATTTTAGCCGTTTTGATATCGAATTGGAACCACTCTTTCAAACTTTAAGCGATGACTTCGGCTCCAAACTCCTGATTCACGAAGGCTTCTTTTTTACCGACCAACTACCCGGAGAACATATCAGGCAATATGCCAAAACAGTAATCGATAAGGGGGTCATGCGTAAAAAAGATTATACCGATTTGGCGGATTTTATTCTTGCGCTTTCCGGAAGCGAGGAAAGTCAAATGTTAAGATTAATAAAAAACGGTCTTTTTGCTTCTCTGAAAGACAAAGACGAATCCTTGGAAATCATTCGGGTTTTCTTCAACAATAACTTAAATGTTTCCGCCACCGCAAAATCCCTTTATATGCATCGCAACACTTTGCTTTACAAACTTGACCAATTGTCAAAAGAACTGGGGTTAAAATTGGATCGTTTTTCTCATGCCTGTTCAATTAATATTTTGCTTAATATCAAATAATTTAACAAACTGCCGAAAAACCATCCGATTTCTTGGATGGTTTGTCTATTTTAAATTCTTGATTTTTTGGTATAATTTATGTGTATATAAATAGTAAAGGAGAAATTTTATGGCAACTGTAGAACTAAAAAATATCAACAAGATTTATGACAATAACGTTCAAGCTGTTTTTGATTTCAATTTAAAAATCAAAGACCGTGAATTTATTGTTTTGGTTGGTCCATCGGGCTGCGGAAAAACTACGACGCTTCGGATGATTGCCGGTTTGGAAGAAATTACCAGTGGTCAATTGTTAATTGACGATGAAGTCATGAACGATGTTGCGCCAAAAGATCGTAATATTGCGATGGTTTTCCAATCATATGCGCTTTATCCTCATATGTCTGTTTATGACAACATGGCATTCGGTTTGAAACTGCGCAAATTCTCCCGCGATGAGATCGATCGCCGCGTGCAATCGGCAGCGGAAACACTTGGTTTGAAACCTTACCTTGACCGTAAACCAAAAGCTTTGTCAGGCGGTCAACGTCAACGGGTTGCTTTGGGCCGGGCCATCGTTCGGGATGCGAAAGTATTCTTAATGGACGAACCTCTATCTAACCTTGACGCGAAACTTCGGGTTCAAATGCGTTCCGAATTAATTAAATTGCACGAAAGTTTGGGAACCACAACTATCTACGTTACCCATGACCAAATCGAAGCTATGACCATGGCTACCAGAATTGTTGTTATGAAAGATGGTTGGATTCAACAAATCGGTGCACCAAAAGAAATTTACGACTTCCCTAACAACATGTTTGTCGGCGGTTTCATCGGTACTCCACCAATGAACTTCATTGAAGGCCGCGTCGGTGATGACGGTTTCTTCGAATGTGGCGACCACAAACGCGGAGTAAGCCGTTTGCGCGTTCCGGAAAAACAATTGAATTTATTAAAAGAAAAGAAATATCTCAACAAACCGATTGTATTGGGCATCCGTCCGGAAGATATTAAAGACGATAGCACCGACATTTCGGAATTTAAAGATACAACTTTAACTCTAAAAGTCGATGTTGCGGAATTGCTTGGTCCTGAATCGTTAATTACCGTAAGGGTTCAAAGCACGAATGTTGCCGGTCAACCTGTAACCGCGAAAATCAAAGCTCGGACCGACATTCATATCAACGATATGATTACCCTTGCCTTTGATATGAGCAAATGCCATTTCTTCGATGTTGAAACCGAAGAAAGAATCCAAGAATAACAATCAAATTAGAAGTCGTCAACGTGATGACTTCTTTTTTTAGGAGGTTATATGTCAAGAGAAGGAATCTTTTATTTGGTGGAGGAAAAGAGTCTCGAAAGGACAACTCACGAACTCCACTATGCCAACAAGCAAATCATACCTTTAAAACAATCATGCGCCAAATTCTTAAACGAACTGTGCCTGTCGCATTTTACAACCCTAAAAGGACGGCTGGATGCGATAAAGCAACGCTTTTCGTTTCATAAAAACACTCCGATTTTCATTAACGAACACCTTATCTTAATGACGGTTAAAGAGAATAATAGGAAATTTTATCTGAATTATTTTAAAATAGCCGAGGTAAAGAGTATGGATAAGGGAAAATCCTTAATTGCCTTTGTAGACGGCAGTTCTTTAATCCTAAATGTAAGCATAACTGTTTTGCAAAACCGAATTAAATCCGTAGAAAGGTTGTTGAAAGAACCTGCTTGCAAATAATGAAAATGTTTTCTTTTGTTAATTCTTGCAAAAACCTTTAAAAAAGTGTAAAATACATGTAATTGATAAATAATATTAAAAAGGAAGGTAGTTATGGCAAAGAAAACAATTCGTGACATAGATTTAAAAGGCAAAAAAGTTTTGATTCGGGTGGACTTCAATGTGCCGATGCAAGACGGCAAGATCACCGATGACAACCGAATTGTCCAAGCTTTACCGACAATTCAATATGCGCTTGATCAAGGATCCAAAGTTATTCTTTTTTCCCATTTGGGCAGAGTGGCAAGCGAAAGCGATAAAAATGACAACAGTTTGTATCCGGTAGCGTTAAAACTTGCATCGCTTCTTAAGAAAGACGTTAAGTTTGTTTCTACAACCAGAGGCGCGACTCTTGAACAAACCATCAACGCAATGCAAGAAGGCGAAATCGTAATGTTTGAAAATACGCGCTTCGAGGACATTGAAGGTAAAAAAGAGTCGAAAAACAATCCGGAACTTGGCGCTTATTGGGCAAGTTTAGGCGATTGTTTTGTCAATGATGCCTTTGGAACCGCACACCGCGCACATGCTTCCAATGTAGGAATTGCCGCCCATCATAAAGATAGTGTTGCAGGTTTCTTGATGGAAAAAGAAATCAAGTTCTTGGGGAATGCGGTTGATGAGCCTAAACGTCCGTTTGTGGCTATTCTTGGCGGTGCCAAGGTGAGCGATAAGATTTCGGTTATTGAAAACCTTTTGACGAAAGCAGATAAAATTCTAATTGGCGGTGCCATGGCATATACATTCTATAAAGCCCAAGGCAAGGAAGTAGGATTGTCCAAATGCGAAAGTGATTTTGTGGATCTTGCCAAAGGCTTGCTTGAGAAAAGCAAAGGCAAACTTGTGTTGCCTGTCGATGTTGTGTTAAGCAAACAATTTGATGCCAACGCTCCGGCGCGGACAGCCACTACGACCGACATTAAGACCGATGAAATGGGTTTGGATGTTGGCGAAGCAACGCTTGAACTTTTCAAAAAAGAATTGCAAGGTGCTAAAACCGTTGTTTGGAACGGTCCGATGGGTGTATTTGAATTTGAACGTTTTGCCAAAGGAACAATTGGTTTATGCGAAATCTTGGCCAACATGGAAGATGCCATTACGATTATCGGCGGAGGTGATTCCGCGGCCGCAGCCATCAACAATGGCTATGAAACCAAATTTACCCATATCTCCACAGGCGGTGGGGCAAGTTTGGAATACTTGGAAGGTAAGAAATTACCTGGCATTGAATGCTTAGCAGAAAAATAGAAACGAGGAAAAATGATGAGAAAACCGGTGATTGCGGGTAATTGGAAGATGTTCAAAACCCGCCCAGAGGCGCTTGAGTTTATTTATGCGGTAAATAACGAAGTGCCTTCCCAAGATTTGGTGGAAAGTGTCATTTGCGCACCATTCACCGTCCTTCGTTGCTTAGTCAAGCGACAAGGAGAAAACCTACGTATTGGCGCCCAAAATATGCATTATGAATCAAGCGGTGCCTTCACTGGAGAAATATCTCCGGATATGTTAAAAAGCTTAGGTGTAAGCTATGTCATTATCGGTCACAGCGAACGCCGAGCCATGTTTAATGAAATCGACGAAACAGTAAACAAAAAATTGCATTCAGCGTTTAATAAGGATTTAATCCCTATCCTTTGCGTGGGGGAATCCTTAAGCGAACGGGAAAGCGGAAAAACCGAACAAGTAATCAAAACCCAAATTCAAGCCGATTTGCAAGGTTTAAGCAAAGAACAAGTGGAAAACTTGATTATTGCCTATGAACCGATTTGGGCAATCGGAACCGGTAAAACCGCTACACCCGAACAAGCCAACGAAACAATCGGCTTTATTCGTTTCTTAATCGATACAATGTATGGTGATGATGCTGCGGAAAACATTCGCATCCTTTATGGAGGCAGCGTAAAAACATCCAACATTGATTCGCTACTTGCGCTACCGCACATCGATGGCGCACTAATCGGCGGTGCCAGTCTTGACGCGAAAGATTTCTTGACTTTCACGCAAGCAGCACTAATAAAAACTAAATGATGAACGTTGATCATATTGCCCAGTAGCAACTCCTTTTAATGTTCAGAGAGAGCACGGTTGGTGAGAGTGCTTCAAAAGGAGATAAGCGAAATACCAATATGGGAGTTTGTCCTGGTTGTTTGTAATCCAGCCCCCAAAACAAACATGAGGCTATTTTTTAAAAATAGCGAAGTAAGGTGGTACCACGGTCTATTGTTAGATTCGTCCTTATGTCGAGGATGGATCTTTTTTTCATCCTCAACCCTATTAAAATTTAATAGAATAAGGAAGGAAAAAAAACATGACAAACATTGAAATGAAATTTTTACCTAAACAACCTCTGGAGATGCACAAAGTTCGAATTGTGCAAAAACTTCATTTGCTTCCGCTGGAAAAGCGCTTGGAAGCTATTGCCAAAGCAGGCAACAACACTTTCCTGCTAAAAAACGAAGATGTCTTTTTGGACATGTTGACCGACAGCGGCGTCAATGCGATGAGCGATCAACAACTCGCCTCGATGATGATTGCTGATGATGCGTATGCGGGGAGCGCAACTTATTACAAATTGGAAGATAAGGTTACCTCGTTATTTGGATTACCGTTCTTTTTGCCGGCTCACCAAGGAAGAGCTTGTGAACACATTATCGCCAAAACCTTGGTAAAACCAGGAATGCGCGTGCCGATGAATTACCATTTCACCACAACCAAATCGCATATTGTTTTGCAAGGAGGGGAAGTCGACGAGTTAGTCATTGACGAAGGGCTTAAACTTCAAAGCACCCATCCGTTTAAAGGCAATATGGATCTTGAGAAGTTAAGAAAGTATTTTTCCCAGTATCCCAAAGAAAAAATCGCCTTTTTAAGAATGGAAGCAGGCACTAATTTAATTGGCGGACAACCTTTTTCGCTGGCCAACATTCGGGAAGTTGTCTCCATGTGTCAAAAACACGGAATAATCACTGTGCTCGATGCAAGTCTGTTACAGGACAATTTGTATTTCATCAAAAAAAGAGAAGAAGCGGAAAAACACAAATCCATCAAAGAATTAACGAAAGAAATCTGTTCGTTATTTGATATTGTTTACTTCTCGGCTCGCAAACTCGGGTTTGCCAAAGGCGGAGGACTTGCCTTAAAGGATAAAGATTTATACGAAAGAATGAAAGAATTGGTTCCATTATATGAGGGATTCCTCACTTATGGGGGAATGAGTGTCAAAGAAATGGAAGCAATAGCAGTTGGTTTGGACGAAACTATGGATGAAGAAGTTATCAACCAAGGTCCGGAGTTTATTGCCTATATGGTGGAAGCCTTGGAAAAACACGGGGTGCCGGTCGTTACTCCTCCGGGCGGACTGGGCTGTCATTTGGATGCCAAAAGTTTTCTCCCTCATGTTCCTCAAACCGAATACCCGGCAGGGGCACTGGCTTCAGCGCTATATATAGTGAGCGGTATCAGAGGTATGGAACGGGGTACCATGTCCGAACAAAGGGAACCAGACGGAAGGGAAAGGCTTGCAGAGGTGGAATTGCTGCGCCTGGCTTTGCCGAGAAGAGTCTTTACTCTTTCACAAGTCAATTACGCCATTGACCGAATCGTTTGGTTATATAACCACCGTCACTTGGTAGGCGGATTAAAGTTTGTCAAAGAACCGGATATTTTGCGTTTCTTCTTTGGCGAACTTAATCCATCCTCACCGTGGCAAAAACAATTAGCTGAAGCTTTCCAAAAAGATTTTGGAAAAAGTCTATAAAAATTTAAAATTCATTAACCAAAAAGCCTTGATTGCCAGAAGTGCAGTCAAGGCTTTTATATATATATTTTGCCCTAAATTTAAAAGCCAAATGAGGATTATTTTTTTTGCCAAATTTAGTCGATGAAAATATGCATATTTTAATTGACATGTAAATAGAATAGAGATATAATAAAAATGAACGGAGGTTTACTTATGCAATATTTAAAACCCGAAGTCAGAGAAAGGATAATTAAAGTTGCAACAAAGGAGTTCATGCAAAAAGGCTTCATGGATGTCAATATGCGCCATCTTGCTAAACTCAGCGGAATTACCGTTGGCAACATCTATCGGTATTTTCCTTCCAAAGAAAGAATCTTGGATCAAATACTGGAGGAACCTTCCCAACAACTAATTGATTTAATCGCCAAAACCGATTACGAAATTGTCGGTATCACGATTGACGAACGGTTCAATTACAGCATTAAGAGTTTACTTAAAATTTGCGAAGCATATAGTACCACTGTTTTGATTTTGTTGACCAAGGTTAAAGGTTCAAAATACGAAAAGGTTTATCATCAGGTTCAAGCCGCGGTTTTGGAGCGGATTAAATATGAATTTAAGCAAATTGATGACGATTTGGCAGAGGCAATAACGGTAGCAACTTTAGCTAGCGTTGTCCACATTTTATCAAAATATCATGAGCAGCCTAAGAAATTGTCTCTAGGCCTCAATAAAGTCATCGGTTACTTATTTTATCAACTTGATCAAAGAATTGCAGGAAAGGAAAATTAAAACATGAAGAGATTGGCTGCATTTGTTTTGCGTTTTCGCCACTGGTTTTTAAGCGGAACATTGTTACTGGTAATTGCCTCTGCCATCATGTTTCCGTTTGTCAAAATCAATTATGATTTTACCAAATACTTGCCGGAAGATATGGGGACCAAACAGGCTTTAAAAGTCATGGAAGAAGAGTTTGGTATTATGGGCCAAGCCAATATCATGATTGAAAACATTACGATTGAACGAGCTATCAATCTGAAACAAACCTTAATCAATAATAATGAAGGCATCTTGGATATCTTATGGCTTGACACCTTTGTGGAACCGGATATCTTATTGGAATTTGAAAACCTCTTTTTGCAAGATGTCACTATGCAAGAATATTTTTCGGATATTCCGGGTTTGAATCAGTTTTACAAAAACCGCAAAGTTCTCTTCCAAGTTGTTTTCAAAAACGGCGATTACAGCGATGTTACCGACCAAACAATTACTGATATTCGCGAATATTTAAATAAACTCGATTACCAATATGCGATGGCGGGTTCGGCTGTTTCCACTTACCATGCCCGTCATGCCACCGAAAAAGAAGTTTTTAATATTACGATTTTTGTAATTCCCATTTTTTTAATCATTCTCTTTATTTTTACCACCAGTTTCTTGGAACCGTTTCTCTTTATCATTGTTATTGGTGTTGCAGTTATCATTAATATGGGAACCAATGTTTTCTTTGGTGAAATTAGTTTTTTCACCCATTCAACCGCTACGCTGTTACAGTTTGCGGTATCGATGGATTATGCCATCTTCCTTTTGCACCGGTATCACGAGGAAAAGGAACGCCACAAAGGCGATAATATGACCGCCTTAAAAAACGCTCTTTCCAAATCATATACTGCGATTCTTGCGAGTTCCTTAACCACGATAGCAGGTTTTGCCGCATTAATCTTTATGCGCTATACAATCGGTATTGATTTAGCGCTTGTCATGATTAAAGGGGTTTTACTGAGCATCGTCAGCGTTTTTGTTTTCATGCCTTCATTAATCCTCTTATTTGATAAGGGAATCGAAAAAACCCGCCATCGTTTGTTTGCGCCAAAATTGCACCGTTTTAGCGATAAAGCATTTCGGTATCGGATTATTATACCCATTATTGCTATTATGTTAATTTATCCGACTTATATCTATCAAAACAGCAATAAATTTTTATACGGCAATAGCGCCATGGAGTCAGGCGAAGGCAGCGAAGCCGCAGTCGAATTGGAACGCATTGAAAAAGAATTCGGCAATACCAATATGATTGTTTTATTGCTACCGCACGAGAAAACCGACGGAGTAATCAATGTCGAGGAAACCAAAAAAGCCGAATTCCGTTTAATCGACGATATTAAGTTAAGACTATATAACTTAAATGTTAAAGCCAATATTCAGTCCTATTATCAAATGACCGATATCTCTACTTACTTTCCGAAAATTAATTTGCCAAAAACACCGGAAACGGATAAAATTCTCGAAGCTCTATTGGATTGGTTGGAAAGCCAAGGTTACGGAAAACCGGAAGATTGGATTAAAGATTCCATTCCTCCGCACATGGAAGCTCAGCTAATATCGGAAAATTATTCCCGAATCATTATTTCCATCCAAACCCAAAGCGAATCAGAAGAAGGCTTTAATGCGGTTAAGACGATTAAAGCCAGTGCCGACGAACTCGCCTATCAAAACTATTATTTGCTGGGGGTTACGCCAAGCGTGATGGAAATTAAAGAAGTCGTCGAAAGTGACTTTGTCAAAGTCAATATCTTATCGATAATTGCGGTACTGATTATTTTGATTTTATCATTTAAATCCTTGGTTTTGCCGTTTATTTTGGTATTTGTCATTGAACTTTCGATTTGGATCAATATGAGCATCCCATATATCATGAATCAACCTTTAATCTTTATCGGTTATATGATTGTCAGTTCCATTCAATTGGGGGCCACCATTGACTATGCGATTCTGTTAACCGGAAGATACATAGACAACCGTCAATCGATGAATAAAAAACGGGCCATGATTCGTTCAATTATTAATTCCGGAAACTCCATTTTGACCTCATCATTAATTATGGCATCCGCCGGCTTTATCCTAGCTTTTATCTCGAGCGTTGAAGGTGTGGCCACAATCGGTACCTTGATTGGCCGAGGTGCACTGTTATCTGCGCTTTTGGTTTTGGTATTCTTGCCCCAACTTTTGTATTTCTTTGACAAATGGATTTTAAAAACAACCATGAACATTAAATTTTGGGAAGGAAATGGGTCGAAATCCCCAACCCCTTAATAAACAAAAGAAAGTCAAATTGTTTGACTAAAACATCAAAAAAAGGTATAATATATATCGTGCGATAAAAGCAGCATTTATAATGATGGTAGAAGTAGATTGTCACTCAGTTGGATGTGAGTAACCTCGCTGCTTAGGCGAAAGCATTTGGATAATCTGCCTAAAATCAGTTATGAATTTTTTATCTCACGTTTATTTTTACAATAAAGGAGGAAAAAAATATGGCACGTTATACTGGACCAGTATGGAAACAAGCAAGAAGATTAAAGTTTTCTGTTCTTGAAACCGGTAAAGAATTGCAACGTCGTCCTTTCGCCCCTGGGCAACATGGACAACGTAGAACCAAACTTTCCGAATACGGCCTTCAATTACAAGAAAAACAAAAAGTTCGCTTTACTTATGGCGTAAACGAAAGACAATTCCGCAACCTATTCGAAAAAGCCGCAAAACTTCCTGGCAAGCAAGGGGATAACTTCATCTTCTTATTAGAATCAAGGATTGACAACCTTGTTTATCGTTTAGGCTTTGCCACAACTCGTCGTCAAGCACGTCAACTTGTTTCACATGGTCATATCTTACTTGAGGGTAAAAAAGCCGATATTCCATCGATTCTAGTTAAACCGGGACAAAAGATTAGCTTAAAAGAGAAATCACGCAATCTTAGCATTGTCAAAGAAGCACTTGAACAAACCGCTTCCCGGGTTCCGTTCGTGGAATATGATGAAAACACCGGTGTTGGAACTTTTGTCCGTTATCCAGAACGTAGCGAAGTATTGCCTGACATTAGAGAAAATCTAATTGTTGAGTTCTACAATCGTTAATCATTTAACTAAAATAGCAGCAACCACTCCTAGAAAAGGAGTGGTTTTAATTCCCTAAAAATAACCTTAATATTATGTTTGCAAAAGCAATGGACATTTAGTATAATGAAAGTAGCATAAAAAATAAAAAAAGGATAAAAACGGAAAGAAGGACTAGTATGGTGAAGAAAATCTCGACCTTTCTCATAATTGCTTTTATGTCTCTAAGTTTAAGCGCGTGCGGAACCAATAATCGTCGCAATCTCCGTTCGGAAATCGATGCTTTATTAGCAGAATACCCAGAGCATGCGGAAGAATTGGAAGCCTTAAAAGCAGAGCTTGATCAAAATCCTCATAATGTTTATCGGATAGCCGAAAAGTTGGAAACTTTGAAGCCGATTTTAGCAGGCATATATGACGGTTATCTGAGAGTAAAAGTAATCGATTTGACTAATGAAATCTTGTTTGACAAAGACATCCATTTCCGTATTGGCGATAAAATCGAAGATTTGATTCGTGTTTGTTTGCCCATCGAAGAAGATGAAGAAACTAACGAAATTAAATCGATAGCCAATACGTTTATTGATTCTAACTATCATCTTCAATATTTTTTAAACAACGAACTATTAACAAATTTGAAAACAGCCGATTTTAAGACCAAAGATACCTTAATCGTAAGAAATCTTCTCAAATACAATCTCAGCATGCTTGACGCAACGGTTGACCAAGTAATTTACAAATTTTTACGCAACCATGCAAGTAAGTACTTTACCAAGATGCCGGTCCTTGACCAATATGTGGTAAGCGGCATCAGCTTGTTGGAGCGAAACGGCTATGACGTCAGTCTTGCTTCATTTGCCTCTCGTTTGCGAATCGAAGATTATTATCGTCTTAAGGTATATGATACCAGCAGTTCTGGTTATGTCAAAACATTGCTTCAAGACATAATTAATATGATTAATTTTGGCATCGATCCAACCAATGCCATTAATCGCCTGAATAATGTCAATAGCAAACTATCGACTCTCCAAAACAATTATGTCCTTCTTGCCTTGGGATTAATCAATGCAAGTATTGACAATGTTGCGGATTTATTGGATGTGGTTGATTCATCATCTACAAACAATCCCGCGGCTGACATTGCTGCTTCGGCGCTGATTGCACTTGCCAATTATCGGGATTATGACAAATATAATTTGCTTGTTACCCGCTACAACAACAATTTAATTACCAAGTTTTCCCCAAACGGCATCGACCACTACGGGGCAAACTGTGTATCCACGGCTTCAGCAGTTATTGCGTTAATTGCCAATGGTATAAACCCGGTAAGCGACCCTTGGACCGCGAACGGTTCAAATCTTATCAACGCTTTGTTGCAGTATGAAGAAAACGGCGAATTCAGTTGGTCCATTGACGGCGAAATCGATACCGCTTTTTCGACACCACAAGGTTTTGGAGCGCTGGTTGCTTATAAAGTTTATCGGGATTTAAATTTTACCCCCGTTAAGCTATTTGAGGCGCCTGCAATACCAGAACCAATCGAACCAGAAGAATAATAAACTTAGAGTAACCCATGATTTATGTGTTACTCTTTTTTATTTGCGTTGACAATTCTTTTGGAAAATAAGTGTTTCCTCATGTTTTTTGATTAAAATTCCCTAAATTATAAAAAATGAAAACCTTTTCTTTTTGATATGGTATAATATTTCTGAGAATACAAGAAGGGAAAAGGTAGAATGAAAGACTGTTATAAATTTAATACCAGAGTTATGCATGATTGTAAAGAAAAGGATGCTTTTAATGCGCTAGTTCCCCCAATCTACACTTCGGCTTCATATCGTTTTAATTCCGCCGAGGAAGGCGGTTCTAGTTTTCGCGGGGAAACCAATTGTTTCATATATACGCGTTTGGGAAATCCAACCACAAAGATTTTGGAAAAAAGGATTGCATCCTTGGAAGAAGGGGAAGAAGCTATTGCGTTTGCTTCCGGAATGGGAGCCATCAGTTCAGTGTTTTATACTCTTTTGTCAAATGGCGATCACGTAGTAGCCGATAAGACAATATATGGATGCACATTTGCGCTTTTAAATCATGGTTTGACTAGGCTCGGAATTGAGGTAACCTTTATTGACTTTAAGGAGGAAAGCACTTTAAAAAACGCTTTGAAAAATAACACTAAAGTGGTCTTTTTCGAAACACCGGCCAATCCGACTTTAAAAATCATCGATATTGAAAAAGTGGTTAAAACGGTAAAACAATATAATACCAACATACAAATCGTTTGCGATAATACTTTTGCCACACCGTACCACCAACAGCCGTTAACTTTGGGAGTAGATATTGTGGTTCATTCCGGAACCAAATACCTTAACGGCCACGGGGATGCAATTTGCGGGTTTGTGATAGGTAGAAAAGAGTTTATCGATCAATGCAAAAAGGTTGGACTAAAAGATTTGACAGGTGCTGTCTTGGGACCGATGGAAGCTTATTTGGTAATCAGGGGGTTAAAGACGCTTGCCTTACGCATGGAACGCCACAGTCAAAATGCTTTAAAAATTGCTCAGTTTTTGGCTTCCCATCCTAAAGTCGAATTCGTATACTATCCGGGTTTACCAAGTTTTTTGGATCATGATACAGCAAAAAAACAAATGAAAAACGGTTTTGGAGGAATTTTATCTTTTGTTTTAAAAGGCGGAATGGATCAAGGAATAAAGTTGATTAACTCGGTGAAACTGATTAATGTAGCAGTTAGTTTGGGCGAATGCGAATCATTGATTGAACACCCTGCTTCCATGACACACTCGACATACACCGAATGCGAACGGCTTGCTTCAGGAATTGAAGACGGACTTATCAGACTTAGTGTGGGCATTGAGGATGCAAGCGACCTGATAGCGGATTTAAGTCAAGCTTTGGAAAAAATTTAGTCATTCATTATACTCTAATAGATAAATAAGTATTTTAGAAGCCCCCTATTGGTGGGGCTTTTTTATTTTAATTGTGGATTTATTTCTTAAAAAAAAGGCAACCTTGACAATAGTTGCCAATATTTTTTTAACAATTTGCTTGCATATTTAATTGATATTTGCTATAATATTAGAGCATTAAGCAGGTATCGTATAACGGTTATTATGCCGCCTTGCCAAGGCGAAGATACGGGTTCGATTCCCGTTACCTGCTCCATTTTTTATTTTTGATGCTTTTATAAAGCATTTTTTTCTTTCCCGAATTTAATGGTTCAACCATGGCTTGCTGGCCGTGGTTTTTTGTTTTTGTTAGCTGGAAAAATGGAATTAAATGGTTTTAAAAGAAATGGTCAATTATCAATTCACTGTATTTTTTTATTTGCTACTTGGTTTAGATTATTATTATCAAAAAAGGTTCACTAGTTCGATTTGTTTATTCTAGACAAATTAATTTACATTACACTTGACACGCAAGAAAACAAATTGTAATTTTTTTATTTCGATGTTTCGCGAATGGAAAACAGGAAATTACGACCAATTTGCCAATTAATCGATGGCCAGATATTTTAAGATTGTGCCAAACTTTTGCTTGGGTGAAAAATAAAAAAACACAAACAATTGTGAAAAATATGGTATAATTATATACGAATCTCTTAACCAAATTATATACGAATTGTTTAAACATAAATTATTAATACCAAAAATATTTTAGTATGGTAAAGCGGGTGAAACTAATGCCAATCTTTGAAGCGAAAAACATTGTAAAAATCTATCAAGAGACAAAAAAAGGCACCAAGCAAAATGTTGTTTTACAAAATATATCCTTTTCCATTAAAGAAAAAGAATTTGTTATCATTACGGGTCCAAGCGGTTCTGGGAAAACCACCCTTTTGTATTTGCTGAGTAAATTGGAAGTACCAACTAGTGGGGAAGTATATTTTGAAAACAAAAACCTAAACACATTCACCAAACAAGACGAACGTGCTTTTCGCCAAGACTTAACCGGATTTGTGTTTCAAAGTTATGAACTGATTCCGACTCTAACAGTGTTTGACAATGTGGCTTTGCCTTTAATCATTAAAGGTGCCAAGGTAAATCCGGACCATATTTTTAATGTCTTAAAACTGGTGGGAATCGAAAAACAAGCGAGGAGTTTTCCGGATCAACTTTCAGGCGGCGAAAAACAAAGGGTGGCAATTGCCAGAAGCATAGTCCATGAGCCAAAGGTAGTGTTTGCGGATGAACCCACGGGTAATCTTGATAAACAAAAAGCAGCTGAAATCATGGAACTGTTTAAAAGAATCAATGTTGAAAACGGCACGACGATTATTCTCGTCACCCATAATCTTTCTCATTTGTCTTACGGAACCAGGGTAATTGAATTATCAAATGCTCACATTATCAGGGATGAGATTTTGCATGGTTAAGGCAACGTGGCTAAAACAGGCACTTAGGAAGTTTGTTGTTCGGCCGCTTTCCATGGGCCTCTTTGTTTTTATTGTGCTGTGTGCAAGCGTTCTTTTCTTAGTACTTTTTTCGGCCAATGATACGATGTATGAAGCGCTCGTCTATAACAATCAAGAGCGCTATTCCAATACGGATATTGTTATTGAACTCGGGAATAATTACGAACAGCGCTTTTTTTGGCTTCAACCAATCAATGCAATGAATAGTCGCTTCGACTATCTGGTGCCGATTCTTAAATACCCTGCGCAAACGGTGGACGGAAAAAATGTCGTGATTCATTTTTCCCAAATTGACGAGTACCGTAAAATTGCCAGTTTGCCGGATGAGCCAATCAGTTATCAAGAAGTTTATTTTATTGGCGATTATTTTTCAGAAAACCGCTTTATCCAGATTCCTGTGGAGGGCGAAACAATTGATTTGGAAATTAAAGGCATAGTATCCCCTAGCCAAATCAACTTAGACACGAAGCAACCGATTATTGTGGCGGATATCAACTTGTCCAAAAAAATCTTAGGGATAAACATCGACAATTTGTACAATGAGGTGTATATAAAATTAAAAAGCGGGGTTGATAAAGAGACTGCAATTTCCGACATTCAAGCTTTATTCCCTAGGCAAGTGGTAAGGGATACCGAAAATTTGGAGGTTATCAACCAAACCGCGCAACATTTTTCGGTAAGCATTCGCTTAATCGCATCCTTAACCATCATTCCTTTGACGTTGGTTATGTTGCTTCTTTCGCGGGTTAATTTCAAAAAGAACGAACAGGAAATGTTGATTTTGCGTTTGCTGGGTTCAACCACGGTGCAGAGTTTTGTATTCTTTTTTCTGGAATACCTTGTATCGCTTTTAATCGGATTTGTTTTGGCCGTTCCTCTTTGGATTGGGATTTCCAAACTGATGGTTGGTTTTTTAAGCAACGCTTATATTTTCTTAATGGCAAATCCGCTTCGCCATTTGGTTTTCAGTTTTCTAGTGCTTTTTCTGTATTTGCTCGGCCTTTTTTTGCTTTCTTTCCTTCGTTTATTAAAGGTCAGTTACCAAACCGCACGAAAGAACTTATCCTTAAAATACGAAAAAAAGCTTTCAACGAAGCAATTCTTTATTCTGCTTGTGGTTAGTGCTGTTTTGGGAATTGTTTGGCTTTTGCTGAAAGTAATCATTTTTCCCCAAATGTCCATCACCTTAAACAATCATTTGTTAAAAGGTGTAATGGGTCTGTTAATCGGTATAAGTTTATGTGCGATTATTTTAAAAATATTAAGCGTTACGGTATATCGGTTATTGCCCCAATACAAGCGATTTACGGTCATTGAAGGACGGGATTTGGCATTTCACAAACTCAAGTATTGGTTCATGGTAATGACGCTTTTTGCCATCATTACGATTTCTTATGCCTTTTTTACCTCTGGGGCGCTTAATAGCCGTGCCCAAAATGTCGGAAACAGCTTTGGTTATAACATAACCCTAAACAATATCACCATTAACCATAACCAATATGACGAGCTTCTAAAAAGTTTTCCGGAAGTAAAGTGGTATGAAAAAGGATTTACCTATTTTAAAGTGTCAATCCCAGAACACGATTTAACCATTCCTATGGTTCTTTCGGTTGAGGCAACCAACTTAAACCGTTTTTTGGGTTTTGAGATTGCCGAAGAAACGCTTGATTTAATGAAAGACCAAACCAGCCTTGCCATCATGTTGAGCCAAAAGTACCAAACGGTATACGGTTTGAAGATTGGTGATTTAATTGCTTTACAACTCAATCAAAACTTACACCCTAGCGAATATGTCGTGGCGGGATTTATTCCGGAAGAAATGGATATCTATGCGATTACCAACCTTTATCTCAATCAACATGCAGTTTCAACCCATGCGTTTAATTCGCTTTTTCTTAAAGGTTTTGACCCCAATTATTTGGTTAGGGCGCTTTCGATGAAACTATCAAAAGAAGGCGTAAGCGTGGCGCTTAAAAGCACAATCTTTTCTTCACTGACCGAATGGGTTTCCAATAACCAAAAATTTATCAAACTGTTTATTCTAATCGTCAGCAGCTGCTTATTGCTGATGTTGATTAGTATCTACGGTTTTATTTATTTGGACAAAAAATCCTATTACAGCTTGTTAAATGTCTTGGGAGATGTTCCGTCTTACTGGGAAGTGGTCAAAAAAGGGTTTCTCGTTAACCTGCTCATATGGATTATGTCTTGGGTTGCTTTAGGAATCATGGATGACAGTATCCTTGCCTTGACGCGCTATGCCAAAACCGAGTTTGGCATTCAAGGGATTGCCAACAATTTGTGGCAAGTATACTTAGCCGTTAGTTTGATAATCTTTGCCCTAGACAGTTGGGAACACTTAATGAAAAGAACTAATCGCAAATTAGTAGGTGGTATTTAATCTTTTAAATGCATTTTTTGGCGACAAAAATAATTTATTATGCT
>Ga0265294_10002333_pt1 | contig 24978 bp, 18 predicted proteins | sample MunlanPumphouse3_FD_192504 | JGI IMG/M metagenome (GOLD analysis project Ga0265294, IMG submission 192504) | Groundwater microbial communities from a municipal landfill in Southern Ontario, Canada - Pumphouse #3 | ecosystem: Environmental > Aquatic > Deep subsurface > Groundwater | place... | reverse complement strand
TGCCTTCGTCGGGAGAGCACCGTTTTCCGTCAGGAAAACCTTTTTAATTGACCTTACTGCTCGAACCATTTCGAATGCGCTTTGAGATGCCGGGATCCAGTGTCTCATCCCCGTCATCCCCGTATGCTCTTGAGCGGGGATCCAGTGTCTTTAGATCTTAGCTATCACTAGCTTTTTAAAGTCTAAACAAAAGCCGCTGGATTCCCGCTCAGGTCCATACGGGAATGACGGTAAGGGGCCAAGGTCATCAATGAATTATTGTCTAATTCACCGCCGGGTGGAATTTCCGGCAAATTCTCCGCGATGCGAAGCGAGCAAATTCTCCAGCGACGAATGTCGCGAATTCCCCGCAGCCCGGAGGCTGCAAATTCCCCGACCCTGCCCTTATGCCCTAACAACAGTTTGACTACTGTTTGACAATTGTTTGACGATCGTTTGACCGCAATACTACTATTGCTTCACCACTGCTTCACTACCGCTTCACGGCGATAAAATCGCCGCTTCACTATTATTTTGTCTGAAGCTTCTTCGCCTTTTCCCAGAATCCGTCCAGTTCTTCCAGGGAAAATTCGCTCCAGGGCTTTCCTGACTCCAGGACCTCTTTTTCAACAAGCCTGAAACGATCTGTAAACTTAACACAGGCTTTGTGCAAAGTGATTTCGGGGTCTGCCTTCAAATGCCTTGATAAATTTGCAACGGCGAAAAGAAGGTCTCCAAGCTCTTCTTCTATGTATTCTTTTCCGGCATTGCTGTTAATGTTCTCCTTTAGTTCGGAGAGCTCTTCGTCTACCTTCGCCAAGACGGGGGTGGGGTCTCCTTTGGGCCAGTCAAAGCCAACTTTTCCGGCTCTTTCCTGTATCCTGTATGCTCTTAACAGACCGGGAATACCCCTCGGTACCCCTGCAAGAAGAGAGGAGTCCTCTTTCTTTTTTTGCCTCTCTCCTACCTTGATCTGCTCCCAGTTCCTTAAAACATCTTCTGAACCGTTGACCTCAGTATCCCCAAATACATGAGGATGCCGCCTTATGAGTTTTTCCGTAAGGTGGTCCAAAACTGCGCAGATGTCAAATTCCCCAAGCTCTTCGGCCATGCATGATACAAAAACGACCTGCAGCATAAGGTCTCCGCATTCTTCACAGATGTTGTCCCTGTTATTGTTTTCTATAGCTTCGATAAGTTCATAGGCCTCTTCAATGATATAGCGCCTCAGAGAAAGAAAGTCCTGTTCTCTGTCCCAGGGACAGCCGTCTGGTGCCCTCAGGCGTTTCATTACTTCCACTAATTTTATGAATTTATCTCCGGCTGCTGCCTGGTTAATATTCAATTCCAAACCCCCTGATCTTCCTATTCTAACAGATTTAGATGATTTTTCCCTTTATCATTTCGGCCAATGCAATTATTCCCCTATATCCTCCAGGACCTACAAATCCATCCATCTTCCGGATCCATGGCAGTTTGAGGTGAAGATCCGTCCAACCTCCGTCAGGGTCCCCCTGAATAACTGTTTCCCGGCTGCTGCAAATGATCTTAGTAATTTGAAGCTCATGCGCGGCTGACCTGACACAGGTCAGGTCCATCAGAAACTCAAGTGAGGGAGGCAGCTTCCCGTAGCGGTCAATTGTTTCTTCCTTCAGGTTTATCGCCTCTGTTGGAGAATCAGTCTTGAGCATCCTCCTGTAAAGTGTGACCCTGAGATTTTCCTGAGGAAGGTAATCTGCGGGTATTGCTGCAGGAAATTCTATCTCTACCTCAGCCTGTTTCCGTTTCTCTCCCTTTATCTTTGCGATCTCTTCAGCCAACATATCGCAGTATTTCTGGTATCCGACCCTTGTTGAGCTGCCGTGCTGGGCGATGCCTATCAGGTCTCCACCGCCTCTGATCTGAAGATCCCTCTGGGCAAGCCGGTAACCGGCACCCAGCTCATCCAGTTCAGCTATCGCCTCAAGGCGTTCGCTCGCTTCAACTGAAAGATGGACGTCAGGAGGATAGAACAGGAACGCGTATGCCTGTTCCTCTCTGCGGCCGACACGCCCTCTCAACTGGTACATCTGTGCAAGTCCCAGCTCCTGGGCATCGTCGACTATCAATGTGTTTGCCATTGGTATATCAAGCCCGCTCTCAACAATGGTAGTGCATATAAGTATATCTATTTCTCCAAGAGAGAACCTCATCATTGTTTTTTCAAGCTGGGCTTCGGGAGTCCGGCTGTGAGCGACCGCGATATTTAGCTTTGGGAAAAGCCTCTTAAGCATGACGGTACGTTCGTGGATGTCATTTATCCTGTTGTGAACGAAAAAGACCTGTCCCCCCCTGTTTTTCTCCCTCAAAACAGCGTTTTTCAGAAGCTCTTCAGACCATGGCCTGACTACAGTCAATATGGGAAGGCGTCTTTGTGGCGGAGTCTGGAGGACAGACATATCTCTCAATCCGCTCATGGAAAGCGAAAGTGAACGGGGAATGGGAGTCGCCGAGAGCATGAGCACATCAACACCGGGTGTTATTCTCTTTAAATGTTCTTTGTGCATTACTCCGAAACGGTGCTCTTCATCAACTACTACAAGCCCCAGGTCCCTGAATGCAACATCCTGACTAAGTAGTCTGTGTGTACCAATTATGATGTCCACTTTTCCATCTTTAAGGTCTTCAAGGATCTTTTTCTGGGCGGAAAATGGAACAAACCTTGATACGACTTCGACCCTTACCGGGAGATTGCCAAACCTTGAAGAAAATGTCTCGTAGTGCTGTTGGGCTAGAAGTGTCGTCGGTGCCAGAATGGCCACCTGTTTGCCGCTGAAAGCTGCCTTGCCTGCGGCCCTTATCGCAATCTCTGTTTTCCCAAAGCCGACATCCCCTACAAGGAGCCTGTCCATGGGCACAGGCCTTTCCATGTCGTCTTCCACATGCTGTATCGCTTTTATCTGATCGTTAGTTTCTACGTAAACAAAACTATTTTCAAGCTCTTTCATCAACTCACGGTTCGAAGGGAAGGAAAAACCTTTCGTAAGCTCTCTGGCTGCATATATCTGAACAAGTTCCTTCGCAGCCTTTTCCGCCATCTCTTTTGCTTTGGCAGAGGCCTTTTTCCACTGTGTCCCCCTTAGACTGTCAGGTGCCGGCTCCTGCCCGGGCAGGGGCGTCCAGGGAGATATCTTATAAAAATGAAGTATCGGGATGAGCAGACGCCTATCCTCAGCGAACTGGAGGATAAGGTATTCCTCTTCCCCATCCTCGGATCCGATCGACTGGGGTCCCAGATACCTGGAAACGCCATAATCATCATGAACTACCCATTGGCCGGGGATGAGGCCTGCCCCCCAGTCGCTCGGTGCTATGACCTCTGTCCTGTGCCTCGAAAGTGAGACGCCGGAAAGTTCAAGGTCTGTAAGGACGGCCTTTTTCGTTTCTGTATCGATAAACCCTTCTGAAAGAACACCTTTTACAGTTTTGAAACCTCTTGACTCTGCCCAGGAAAGGTTCAGCTTTGATTCAGAAAAGACCTGTATCTCGTGACCCTCGCGTAAAAGATCCTCACAAAAGTGGTCAACATCCCGCAACTTTCCCCTGAAAAGGGGGAACTGTTTTATTGAGAGCCTGACTGTGGTATTCTTTACGTCTCTTGTTACCCTTATGCGACGGTATTTTGTGAAGTAACTGCAAAGATCTTCCCATTTTTTCCAGGGAACTAAATTTTGTTTGTCACGATCAAGGTTCTGCCATAGCCATACAGAATTTTCAGCTGTGGTGTCCAGCCCTTTGGGATCGAAAAAAATGATCCTCATCTCTTCGGGAAGGAATCTTTCAAGCTCGACCTCTTTTTTCGAGATAAGGCTCTTTAAAGAACATTTATATAGGGTACGAAGGCTTTTTTGTGTTTCAGGGTCAAAAAACCTTATGCTTTCAATTTCGTCATCAAAAAATTCAAGTCTGATCGGAAAAGGATCGGAGGGGCTGAATATGTCAACGATGCTGCCTCTTGAGACAAACTGGCCCGGCGACCAGACAAGCTCGTTTCTTTCATAGCCGTTCCGGGAAAGCCATCCGAGCAGCCTCTCCCTTGATGTCTCATTTCCCTGTTCTAACTCATAATATTCTCCGCCTGCAGAAAACGGGGCAAGAAGGGATGCAGGAGTTGCAGCCATAACGCCGCCCTCGTCCCTGAACTTTTCAAGTATGCCTCCCCTTTGAACTTTAAGGGCCTCAGACCTCGATTCATCCTCAGTCAAAGGCATATCCGGGAGCATCTCTACTCTGCTGAAAATTTCCAGTATCTCACAATCTGCGGCAAAATCCCTTACTTGTCTCTGGTCAGGAAGCAAAACAAGCAATGAAGTGTCAGGGCCTCTTACAGCCCAGCTCCTCATTGCTCCTTTTGACGCCAGATGAACTGATTTGTTCCGCAGCCAGAACTCCTTGTCGAGTCCAAAGAGGCTGCTTAAATGCATACTTTCTTTTTCTTTATCCATCATTGCTCAAAACTCCATAAAAAAACGCGACCTCCGGTCACGCTTTTTCCTGATCATCAAGCCTGAGTCCGTTTATTGTACTCATGGCTTTTTGGATATCATATTTCAGCCAGATATTTAATGCTTCCCATGCAACATCCTCAAGTTTACACCAAAGTTCCTTCTGACCGGGAGGGATCCTTCCAAGCACCCAGTCAGCCATATTTATAGGCCCCTGAGGCTCACCGACTCCTATCCGGAGCCTTGGGATCTCCAAAGTTTTGAGGGCACCCAAAATGGACATCATGCCTTTCTGACCGCCGGCAGAGCCTTTTTCCCTTATCCTTACCCTTCCGAAAGGAAGTGCTGCATCATCATATATCACAAGGACCTCAGACGGCTCAATGTTCTGATAGCGTACTGCTTCTGCCACAGATAAGCCGCTGAGGTTCATGTAAGTGTAAGGTTTAAGAAGTGATATCTTTTCTCCGTTATGAAGTACAGGTCCCCAAAAGGCTCCCTTAAATTTTGCCTGAGGTTCGGAAAGCCCCAGTCTTGAAACAAAAGAGTCAACCATAAGCCATCCGGCGTTATGTCTGGTCCATGCGTACTCAACGCCCGGGTTGCCGAGCCCCACTATTAATTTCATAACGGTTTCGTATCTTCTCCGATGCTATTCCTCGTCCTCTTCTTTGGCCTTGCCTTTCGCCAGTACTTCAACCTCTGCTGATTCCTCTTCAAGGATCTCTTCTTCTTCTGTTTCAGCAACGGCTCTTGGCTGAGAAATATGAAGCACCAGCGTGTCTTCTGCGGACAGAAGGTCACAATCCTCCGGCAGGGCAAGATCCTTAATGAAGATTTCTCCTCCGATCATGAGTTCTGCAATGTCAACAACGATATCCTCTGGGATGTCGCGGGGCTTGATCTCAACGAAGAGCGACCTTGTGATCTGGTTGAGAAGTCCGCCCTCTTTCAATCCGGGAGCAAGTTCCTTGTTGATCACTCTGATCGGTATTTCGACCTTGATCTTGTGTCCCTTGAGTACCTGGTAGAAGTCAATGTGACGAATGTTCTGGGTAAGGGGGTGGCGCTGTACGTCCCTGATAAGGGCCATACATTCTTTGCCGTCAGACATCGCCAGTTCAATGACTGTCGTCTCTCTTGCTACGCTGTTGGCGATGGGTGCGATAGCTCTTGCAGATACAGTTCCGGCAAGTCCTTCCTTATGCTCGGGACCGTAAAGGATAACAGGGACAAGATTCTTAGCCCGGATCTTCCTGCAGACGCCGGTTCCCGTCTTCTCTCTTAATGTAAATTCAATTTTCTGCTGCTGTTTTTTTGCTGCCATTGAATGTTTCCTCCTCAGATAATATATGCTTGGTAATATTTTTTGCTCTATGTCTTTCAACGACGGGATCCGTCGCAGAGATACCTTCTTTAGATCCTAACGGAAAAGTATACTTACCGAATGCTCAGAGTGGATCCTTCTGAGTGCTTCCGCAAAGAGAGGTGCTATTGGCAGTACGGTAAGTCTGTCAAATTTCTTTTCATCCTTGAGCGGTATCGTGTCAGTTACAACGACTTCCTTGATCAGAGATGCTTTGAGTCTGTCTATTGCGGGTCCGGAAAGGACTCCGTGCGTCGCGCATGCGTAAATATCCTTGGCGCCTCTTTCCCGGAGGGCTTCAGCTGCCTTTACCATTGTACCGGCAGTATCGATTATGTCATCGACAAGGATAGCGGTCCTGCCCTCTATGTTTCCTATGATCTCCATAACTTCGCAAACATTTGTCACTTCGTGTGAGCGTCTCTTGTCAACGATCGCCAGTTCCGCATTTCCGATCTGTTCAGCAAATTTTCTTGCCCTCACGACTCCCCCTATATCTGGCGATACAACTGTTACCAAACCCTGATCGACCTCTTTTTTAAGCGTCCTGTGAAAATAAGAAGCAAGAAGAGGAACTCCCGTAAGGTGATCGACCGGGATATCAAAAAAACCCTGAATCTGGCCTGCATGTAGGTCTGCAGAAATGACCCTGTCAGCTCCGGCCTTTTCCAGAAGATTTGCTATCAATTTCGATGTGATCGGTTCTCTCGAGCGTGTCTTTCTGTCCTGCCTGGCGTAGCCGAAATATGGCATTACAAGGTTTACGCGATAGACCGATGCCCTTCTCAGTGCATCCACTATTATTAGGAGTTCCATCAGATGCTCGTTGGCGGGTTCACAAGTAGGCTGTACTACATAAACGTCGGCTCCTCTGACACTTTCTTCTATTGAAACGCCTATCTCGCCGTCAGAAAACCTGAACAGCTTAGACGCAGAGAGGGGAACACCCAGATTCATGCATATGCTCTCAGCAAACTGCTTATGAGCACTCCCCGAAAAAATTTTGACTTCCCTCAAACCTGCAGACATGTTAATTTCCTCCCTTATGGATCTTTCTGCGGGAACTCCAGCCCTCAATATTTTTCTGTTTTGCTCTTGCCACACCGAGAGCACCTTCGGGTATATCCTGTGTTATCACAGAACCTGCCGCCGTAACGACATTATCCCCAATGTTGACCGGCGCTACAAACATTGTATCACTGCCGACAAAACAATTGTTGCCAATTTTCGTAAAATTCTTTTTTTCTCCGTCAAAATTACATGTTATGGTACCTGCTCCGATATTCGTATGTTCCCCAATGTCAGCATCACCCACATATGAGAGATGAGGGACCTTTGCACCCTTCCTCACAATGCTCTTTTTGATCTCGACAAATCTTCCTACGTGAACCTTCTGATGCAGTTCTGCGCCGTCACGTATAAAAACGAAGGGACCGACTATCGAACTCTCACCGACCTTGCTCTTTTTGATCCTCACCGATCCGATTATTTCCACATTATCCTCAAGAACGGAGTCCTGGAGTACAGTAAAGCTTCCTATCCTGCACCCGCTGCCTATCGATGTTTCACCCCAGAGCTGGACGTTTGGCTGTATTTCGGTATCCTCGCCAATGCATACTCTCGGGCCTATCCATATTGAAAGGGGGTCATTGCACCTTACGCCGGAACCCATCCACTTATCAAGGATCCTTTTCTTCATTACCGCAGCAGCCTCTGCCAGCTGATTTGGGTCATTTATCCCAAGAAACTCCGTTGGATCGGAGGCTTTAACTGCATCGGTACGTCCGCCGTTTTTTTCTATCAGAGCAACTGCATCCGGAAGATAATATTCCTTCTGGCTGTTCATGCACTTCAAATCATCTATGACAGCAGAGAGAGCCTCTGTGCTGAATACATACATCCCGCTGTTGACTTCACGGCATTTCCTTTCGTCAGGAGTAGCGTCCTTGTGCTCCACTATCCTTACTGACATGCCGTCCCTGATTACTCTGCCATAACCGGTCGGATCAGTGAGGTCAAAGCTAAGAAAGCTGCATCTGTTATTTTTTTCCACATGTGCATTAATAAATTTCTTAAGGGTCTCAGCCTTTATCAACGGAGTATCACCCGGTAGGATGACTACGTTTTCGTAATCCTTCCACCATTCCTGGGCAAGCTTGGCAGCGTGTCCGGTCCCGAGCTGTTCCCTCTGCCACAGAACATTGATTCCGGGAAACTCGTTCTTTATCCATTCCTCAACTGTTTCACCAGAAAAACCGACCATTACAGAAATGTCATTGAAACCTGCGGACCTTAACTCTGAAAGGGGGTAATAAAGAAGCGGTTCTTCCATTATTTTGTGAAGGACTTTGGGCGTCTTACTGCGCATACGTGTACCTTTGCCTGCCGCCAATATCAATACACAGAAACGTTTCTGCTCATGCTGCATGACTCCGGCTCCTTTCATGAAAAGCTTAGAATTTATATAAAACACAGTAAAACATTGAGAAGGCGCTGTCATTGCCTACCCTGTCAAAAAATACTGGCTGGGGTGGATGGATTCGAACCATCGGTGGCGGATCCAAAGTCCGCTGCCTTTCCTCTTGGCTACACCCCATTACGTGCAACGGACATTATAGCCTGTATATAGAAAATTAGGCAAGTAGATGGAGGGGCTATGTTATTGTCATTAAGGAACCTGTTATAATTTCAGTAATTTCCTCTTAATATATACAATTATTTCTATATGATTTATAATGACTCCTAAGTCGGATTCTATTTAAACCGGAGGTATCTATTTATGTGGACAATAAGTGAAGGCATAAACATTCTAAGAGGACGAGGGGCGAAAATTACCGCTCAAAGGATCGCTATTCTGAAGCAGCTTGAAGGCAGGACAGATCATCCGTCAGCTGACACGCTCTACAAAGAGCTAGCCGTCGATTACCCGACAATGTCTGTCGCAACTGTTTACAGCACAGCACAGCTTCTTGCGGACGCGGGTCTTATCAAGATACTGAGCATCGACGACAAAAGGGTATATTTTGACCCTACAACATCGACGCACGGTCACTTCCTCTGCAGAAACTGCGGAAAGCTTGTAGACCTTGATATTGACGAAGAGGGATTTTTTAAGTCTGCCAGCACAGCCCAGAACAGCATTGCACAGATCGACAATGCAGAAGTATTCCTCTACGGTCTTTGCACAGATTGTTTCAGCAAAAAATAACAGCCCTATTTACAATTGATAACCGGTTCTCTCTTCTGCAGCATATCGTATCAAAAACCACAAACATACTTCTTTTTGTAACGATAATTTTGCTGTCTGCTACTGTTTTTTATTCTCAGTCCAGTGCAGACTCAACAACTTCCATCCTTTACGAGATAAAGATCCCCATGGAACCAGGACAGGATGTTACCGTACGCTCTACTGACGGTTCAACTGCTGTTATCGGACAGGTAGTCGCCTTACCTCAGACCACCAGATGGCCAAGCTACAGCGCAAGCGCATGGGGCACTCCCGGGGAAGTATGCGCATCTGCTGTCAACGCAGTGCACATGCTTGTTTCTGTCGAGAAAGAAAAAGGAAGGACCCTCAGTATCATTCCGCGCGAAACTATTGCCCCCGCTGCAGGACCCGGAGCATCCGTGGTAATATCCTCAACGGCCGGGAACGGAATTTTTGGCGCGTGGGCCCCTCCTGTAGGATCAAAGGTCTCAGTAATAAAAGGCAATACAGGTGAGAGATATGCGTTATCGCCCAGTGATCTCCCCAAAAAGGGAGACACTCTGATCATTACTGTTCAGAAACTGGATCATGGATACATGGCTGAGATCGAGAACAGACCGGGAGGAAGGGTAACGGAGTGGAGCAAGGATGGATATCACATCATAGGCCGTGTCATCAGGCCTCTTGCGGGAACAGGCCGTTTTGAAGGAACGTTGTTCCAAAAAACCGGCGCACTCAGGGCAAATCACTGTGGTGTGATGGATTTCAGTTCCTCGCAAAGGGGCAAGATCGGCGGATTCCAGATAATTCCCTGGGACCACGCACTATTGTCAAAAGAAATGCAGGGTTCATGGGACATGACCCAGTGGATGATAATTGGCCCTGTTGACGGAAAAGCAATGATGGGTGGTACATTCCCTCTTTTCAAAGGTGTTCTTGTTTCGGGTCCATCAGAAGGGGAACTGCTGTGGGACGTTTGGTCGACCTACGGAAGAAGATCTCTCATATTGGCAAGAAGAAACGGAGGACCATGGGAAAAATTTCCTGAAGTCTCAGGGAGAAATGACTTTGCGCTTAAAGATGTGACGCATCTTAGGATATATTTCCCGTTCACAGATGAGCCGTCTATTTAATATATTCAGAAACGGCCGGACAGTAAAATTGAAGCAGGGCGAGAGCCCTGCTTCTTCATATCTTCACGTTCAATTCTTTTTCAATAGTGTTAATTACTATTTCCCTCAGATCCGGGTACTGAAGTGCCTTTATAATGGTTGCTTTTATCCAGCCTTCCCTCACTCCGCAGTCCAGCCTTCTTCCCTTGTACAAAAGCGCGTAAACAGGCTCTTCCTCCAGCATTGAAGCGATAGCATCGGTCAGCTGGTATTCGCCCCCACTTCCCCGCTTTATGCTCTTAAGATGCTTGAAAACAGAGGGTGAGAGCACATATCTTCCCATTATTGCAAGGTTTGACGGGGCATCTTTCGGTTCGGGCTTCTCTACGAGCCCCTTGACTCTGAAAACCCCAGGCTCTACCTCTTCTGCATCAACTATGCCATATCTGGAAGTATCATCTTTATCAACTTCCTCCAGGCTGAGCACTGAGCCGCTGTATCTTTCTCTCACTGATTCAAGCTGAGCAAGCACTGTTGGTTCGGCTAGCATTACATCATCAGGCAGCAAAAGCCCAAAGTAATCATCTTTGCAGAATTCTTCTGCGCAAAGTACCGCATGGCCAAGTCCAAGCGGTTTCTCCTGAAGAGTGTAATGAAAGTCGGCAAGTTCAGGTATCTTTCTCAATTGTTCTGCCAGTTCTTCTTTGCCTGTTTCCGTAAGATGAGCCTCAAGCTCCGGTGAATGCTGGAAATACTGGAATATAGTTTCTTTTCCCGTGCCTGTAACGAATATTATATCGTTGCATCCTGATGCAACAGCTTCATCAACTCCATGATGGATAAGGGGCCTGTCAATAAGAGGCATCATCTCCTTAGGAATGTCCTTAGTTACCGGCAGAAACCTCGTGCCAAGTCCGGCAACAGGAAAGACCGCCTTTCTGATGTGGTGGAATGTCATTTAATTACCCCCTGTAGATGCTATTTCAAGTATAGTATTTTCAAGCATGTCAGCTGTAGCGTTCATGAGTTCACGGTCCCTCGACTCAACAAATATTCTGATCAAAGGTTCGGTGCCAGATGGGCGCAGAAGCATCCTACCCTTCCCTTCAAGCTCATTCATAGCCGTTTTTTCAGCTTTCTTAAGCCTGGAACTGCCCAAAATTATATCTTTGTTTTCAATTCTGAGATTTCTGAGTACCTGAGGGTATCTGTCAAATCTGTCAGAAAGTGTGGATATGTCTTCACCCAGGTCAGAGATCGCCCTTAGAAACAAAAGGCCTGAACATAGTCCATCTCCTGTGTTAGCAAAGTCAAGGGCGATCAGGTGCCCTGACTGTTCCCCGCCGACCCGGCTTTTTTCCTTGCGCATAGTGTCAAGGACATATCTGTCACCTACACCGCACCTGAAAACCTTTATCCCTTCATTCCCGAGTAGGTCCTCAAGCACCATGTTGCTCATAACGGTAGCTACAACACCGGAGCCCAGAGTCCCCTTCGTTGAAAGCCAGCGTCCTATCACCCAGAGCATGATGTCACCGTCGATAACCCTGCCCTTTCCGTCACACATAAGGATCCTGTCCGTGTCGCCGTCGTAAGCGATTCCAATATCGGCCTTTTCAGTAAGAGTCTTTTCCCTCAGAAAACCCATGTTTGTGACCCCAACGCCCAAATTAATATTTAAGCCATCTGGTTCGTTTGCGAAAATTGAGACCTTACCCTTCCAGTTCCTGAAAAGCGGTTCTACCAGCGCTGATGCGGCACCGTTAGCAGCATCGATCACGATCGAATATTCTCTCTTTTCAACCTTATTCATAATTCCAATAAGAAATCTCAGGTAATCATCAGTCAGGCCGGGGACCTCAGTGATCCTGCCAATGCTCCCATGGACCGGCCTCTCAATTTCTTCTTTTAAATCGAATAGAGATTCAATTTTCAGTTCTTCATCGTCAGAGAGTTTGAAACCATCTCCGTCAAGAAATTTAATGCCGTTATATTCCGCCGGGTTATGTGAAGCACTTATGACGGCTCCTCCGTCAAAATCACCGGCTGCAACGGAATAACTTACTCCGGGAGTCGGGATCTCACCGATCGTGTAAACATCCCCTCCTGCCGACGTTATTCCTGCACAGAGCGCATATTCGATCATGTGTCCGGAATGGCGGGTATCTCTGCCAACAGCTATCTTAGGCTTAGAATTGCCCCTTTTCAAAAGAAAAAGCGTAAATGCCCTTCCCAGCTTCATCGCGATTTCAGGCGTCATCATCCCCCTGTTTGCAATGTCCCTGACACCGTCTGTGCCAAACATGCGCCTTACCTTTGAATTTTCCAATAAAGACACCCCTTGATCCTTTAATAATTGTGAAGCAGTTATTTAATATGTTGTCATACAATGGTCAAACGGCAGTTGTCTAACAGTCGTTTTAAAAATACTGTCAAACTATGGTCAAACGGTTGTCAAACAGTAGTCAAACTATTGTGATAACCATTTTTCTCTACCCGTGGTCCCCCTATGCTTCTCACTCCGTCTTCCCCGAGTGCTTATATCGGGGATCCAGTGTCTTTAGATCTTTGCTATCACTAGCTTTTTAAAGCCTAACCAAAAGCCGCTGGATTCCCGATGGACCCATTCGGGAACGACGGAGATTTTAGTTCGTGTCTTAAGGGTTCTACAACTGCTTGCCTATTGCTTGCCAACTGCTTGCCTATTGCTTGCCAGATTTTTGTCCGCCCCTACAACCGCTTCACCACGGCTTCACGCGGCATATTTATGCCGCAGTTTCACAATTGCTTGCCGACTGCTTGCCTATGGCTTGCCGCCTTGTCCATGCCCCTAATCCACTGCTGTTACCGTTACCTGTTCAGGTTCTATCCTCAGGACTTTAAAATCGGAGCCAAGATTTTTCACGAGTACCGGCAGGTTAAGTTGCTTTGATACTATGTTGGATACGTCAACATAAAGATCACAAGGGACAGCGCCAGACGAAAGCGCGTCAATTTCTGACTTTGTACCCTGGATAGTAAGCTTTACAAACTGCGGTGAGATCTTCCATTCTTTTCCCTGTACGGAGCCCTCGGTCATGACCCCTACGTTGTTGTATGTCTTCTCTGCTATTTTTTTCCGTATGTATATTTCTACCCTTGCCCTGTCCGGACCGCTGATCTCTACTTCAGGCGTCATTTCTACGGGCTGGAGGGGAAGCATCAGGTTCAGGTTCTGGTCCAGACCGGAGATATCGACGGGGGGAAGAACAAGCGACGTCATCTTTTTGACTGCAGTGCTCTTTCCTTTGATAGCGACGCTCTCCGGGATCACCAGTACAGATTCGAGTTCATATCCATCGGCGGGTGTTCCAACGACAGAGACCTCGACAGGAATACTCTCCCTCAGTATCTCGTTTTCGAGGTTGACTGTGACTCCCACCTGCTTTGGCGTTATTGTGATCCTGTCGGCACTGCCGGAAGTGCTTGAAACTGTGACCGGAAGCATCATGCTCTCACCGTCTTTTATCTTTGAACCTGGAATAACGGTCTCTAGAGCCTGAACGGCAAGTACATCGGATTCCGGACCGCTTATCACAGCCTCTTTAGGAAGGATGTTTAATGAAGAAATGGCCATGCCTTCCGGTAAATTTCCTTCGACTCTGTGAGAGATACTTACCGTACGCTCTACATGCCTGTATATTTCAACATCTGCTGTTGATGGCTGCCAGCTTCTTAATCTTACGAAAGGAGGTGTGCTGATGTTGATGGGGAGGCTGTATTTTCCGGGCTGCAGTCCCTGAAGGTCCACCCTCGCAGTAATGTCTGTCTGTTCAACTCTTGAAAGAGCATTTAGCCTTCCTGCAAGTCTTATTTCCACCTTCCGTGTGTTCTCGTACATTGAGTATCCCCTCTGAAGGTTCAGGTATTCAATGCTTGCGGACATAGAACGAGTTCCGTCACTGTTTCCGTCCCATGCGACAAAAGCCCAGAGCATAAGTGAGATCGCAAGAGAGACAGCAAAAAGGCCAAGGTTTGACCTAAGCCTGCCCGTTCCGCGTATACTGATCCAGCGGTTGAGCTTTTCAGCATATTTTTTACCAATATCCTGTATCATCTGGAATTTTTTTGGACTGTCTCCGTTGTTAATGCTGTTATTCTTCATTGGGAACACTCCCCGGCCACTGCTGTACTATCTCTTCCCTAAGCCTGTCCATAAAGTTGGAACCTCTGCCTTCGTAGCTGAAATAATGTCCGCAAATGCTTCTTAGCTGAGCCTCGCTCAATGGTTTGGAAAGCCTGCCGCCAACAGCAACTGTGATCTCCCCTCGTTCTTCAGATACAGCTATTGCCAAAGCGTCAGACATCTCTGTAACACCAAGGGCAGCTCTGTGCCTGGTCCCATACCATCTTGAAATGTCGGTTTTTTCCGTGAGGGGCAAATAACAGCCTGCTGCTATGATGTTGTTCTGGTCGATAACTACTGCACCGTCATGAAGAGGCGTCCCCGGCCAGAAGATGGATACCATCAATTCCTCCGTTATGTCCGCCTTGAGTGAGACAGCAGTCCTCCAAACCTCTTTGAGGCTGGTGTTTCTCTGAAGTACACAGAGGGCTCCTATCCTCTGGGATTTGCAGTAAAGCATGGCCTTGGTAAGATTCTCGGCTTTTATGTCTACCATCTCTTCGTTGTTGTCAACTTTCCACAGGTGTCCCTTGCCAAGCTCTTCAAGCATGTGCCTCAGTTCCGGCTGGAACAGGATTGGAATGACGATAATGAAAGCGCTCAAAAGTTTTCCAATTATCCAGGAAAGGCTTCTCAGTTCAAGGATATTAGCTAAGGCGCCGATCAGTCCTATGATCATTACGCCACGTATGAGCTGCATGGCACGTGTTCCGACGAGGAGCAACAGAACTCTGTAAATGATAAAGGCAACAATAAAAATGTCAGGCATATCCTGCCAGCGTAAATCAAAAAAGGGCAATGGTACCACCTCCTTTTAAAAGCTGCGGCGTAAAATATGCCGCGTGAAGTTGCCAGGTGTAACATCTGGCGTGAAACTGCGACAGAAATCAGTCGCGTGAAGCAATGGTGAATCAGTTGTTAAGGGCTGCCAGGTGGAACGTCCGGCGTGAAGCTGCAACGTGAAACGTGTTGCGTGAAGCCGTGGTAAAGCAATTGTTAAGGACGGATCCAATTCATTGCGCTGCTTTGGGTCGCAGTCTTTACAACCGCTTCACCATTGCTTCACGGCGATAAAATCGCCGCTTCACGCCAGTGGTCTTCCGGCAGCTTCACGCCTGCTGCTACTGCCCCCTCAGTTTTCTTAGGAGCGCAATATTACCCTCATCTCCCATTCCCTCTTTGGGTGTTTCAAGTATTGCAGGTACATCCTCAAACCTGTGGTCATTTACCAGCATTGAAAAGGGGTTAAGTCCTATCGCTCCCTCTCCCAGGTGCTGATGCCTGTCTTTTTTACTTCCTTTCTCCATCTTGCTGTCACTCAGATGCCAGCAATGTATCCTCTCCAGCCCAACATGTTTCTGCAGTATGCCTACAAGCCTGTTGTATGACTCATGCGTCCTTAATTCATATCCTGCTGCAAAAACGTGGCAAATATCCACACAGAAACCTATTCTGGGATGATCTTCCACAAGATCCAGAAGGCCGGAAAACTGAGCGATGTCACCGCCAAGCACTGAACCTTGCCCGGCCATCGTTTCGAGCAATATCCTTACCTTGAACTCCGAGGTAATATCAAGCACTTTAAGAAGTGACTCAGAAACCTGTTTCAAAGCATCTTCCCAGGTCCCGTTGACCGCAAATCCCGGATGAAGGATCACGTCTCCGATGCTCAGATGATGACATCTATCCAATTCTTTGATCAATGCATCTTCACTTTTTTGCCTTATCTCATCAGATCCTGCAAGATTAATAAGATATGAGGCATGAGAGACTACTTTTTTGACAGAGCTCTCTTTAGATGCCCTGTAAAAATCCTCGATCTCCTGAAATGAGAGCGGCTTGTTGAGCCATTGACGCTGGTTCCTCGTAAAGATCTGCATAGACTCGCAGCCTACTGCATCTGCCCTCTGGTAGGCTTTGTGGAGACCTCCGGCAGCTGATATGTGCGCACCGATGAGAGCCACTATTGACTACGCCCCAGATAAACAACGCCGCGTATCCCGTCAAGTGTTATTAACATCCCATCCTCTACCGTGTCGAAAATTCCTGATACTCCGACTATCCCCGGCAACCCCATATCCAATGATGCCACTGCCGTGTGACAGGAAAAACCTTCCTCTTCACTGATTACACCGGCAGATCGCTCCATGGAAGGGATAAAATCCTTGTCTGTCTTTCTTACGACCAGAATTGAACCTGGTGTCACCTTTTCATTTGCTTCCTCATAATTTTCTGCTTTGCAAACGACCCCTCGGACCTTTCTTTTTATTAAGGAGAGGCCTTTTCCGATAATTTCTCCGACAGTATATACCTGAACGAGGTTAGTACTGCCCGGAATTCCAAGAGGAATGCCAGATGTGAATACTACGTTGTCTCCGCCTTTGATCAACCCTTCTTCCTGTACTATGGAGAGGGAATTTGAGACAGATTCTTCAACATCGGTAGTGAAGGGACAGATCAGAGGATATACGCCCCAGACAAGTGCGAGTTCACGCCATGTGGAGAATGAGGGGGTCAGTGCTATGACCGGACAGTCCGGCCTGTACTTGCTTACCATTCGCGCAGTAGCGCCGCTCCTGGTCAGAGAAAGGATAGCAGCTGCACAAACTGTTTCAGAAATGTCTCTTGCAGCACGGCTTACCGCGTCCGCAACTTCTCCGCAGTTGAAGAAGATCTTTGGAGTTCTCTGCCATTCCCTGAGATTTTCTTCTGTTCTCATTAATATCTTATTCATTATCTTTACTGAGGCGACAGGATATCTGCCGCTTGCTGTCTCACCTGAAAGCATGACTGCATCTGCTCCGTCGATCACTGCATTGGCTACATCGCTTGCCTCTGCCCGGGTCGGTTTGGGATTACGTATCATTGAATCAAGCATCTGAGTTGCCACTATGGCCGGTTTTCCCTGTGACCTGCATTTCTCAATTATCTCTTTCTGAACCATTGGGACATCTTCAGTGGGCATTTCAACACCAAGATCTCCCCTTGCGACCATTATTCCGTCTACAACAGCAAGTATTTCATCAATATTTTCAACCGATTGCCTTGTCTCGATCTTGGCTATTATCTTTGACTCCCCTAAATGTTCCTCAAGAACTTTTCTAACGCCAAGGATGTCTTCCTTTGTCCTTACAAAAGAAACCGCGATATAGTCAACTTTATGCTCAACACCCCACCGAATGTCGCTAATGTCTTTATCTGTGAGAGTTGGGACAGAAAGGTTCGCTCCCGGGACATTGACGCCCTTCTTTTCTCCGAGCTCTCCGCCCACCAGAACACGGCATTTGATCGCTGCGGGGTCAAGAGCCTCCACTGATAGGAGGAGGGAACCGTCGTCAATAAAAATTTCCTGACCAACAGATACTTCTTTATAAAGATCGGGATAATCTACGTGTACTCCGTCTGCATTTCCCTCTACGGCTTCAAAAAAGAGATAGAACTCTTTCCCCGATTCAAGCTGGATCTTTTCGTGGTTTGGCAGCATTCCTGTTCTTATCTCAGGGCCTTTTGTGTCAAGTAGTGTCGCCACCGGCCTGCGAAGTCTCTCTTCGACCTTGCGGACATTGTCAATGGTCCTTGTGTGAGAGGCATAGTCTCCGTGGCTGAAGTTCAGACGGGCAACATTCATCCCCGAAACTACAAGCTCGGATATTGTTTCCTCATCCCAGCACGCAGGACCCATTGTGCATATTATTTTTACTTTTCTTTCGAGTCTTTTCATAATAGGTACAGGCACCTTTTACTTTCCGCTCTTGATCTCACCGTATTTAGTCAATATTGTGGCAGAGCCCCTTATCTTCATTGCCGATATATGTTCGGTAAACTGGGCGATCCAAACTTCTCCTTCGTCCAGCTTCTCAGTGTGGAGAAACCTGTTCTCGGCACCTCTTGTCACACCTATGACAGTAACTCCGTTCTCAAGCGCTTTCACCGTTATATAGTCTCCTCCGGTGAGGCGTCCTTCGCTCTCGCTCTGAGGCATTTATACCTCTCCTCTCCTCTGCTTTTGTTCGTCAGGAACAATATGCTCTGCCCTTCGAATAGTCTATTATCTCTTCACATAATTTCTCGTTAAGGTCTACCTTTATCGATTTCAGCATTGAGACGACTGTCTGTTCGGAATTAACTAATTTAAGCAGTACCTCGTATTTGCCGGGATGTTTTCGAAGCAGTTTACAGAGATCTCCGTAAAAAGCCTCTCCCAATCCGTCTGCTTCAATAGTAATTGTAACATGTGGCGTCAGGAAAGACTGAAAATCTTCTTCCGGGAGTATCTCATCTGCAAGAATGGAAAGTCCCCTGTCCTGCCTTACCTGCCCCTTTATAAAGTAAAGGGATCCAATATTCAGGATCGGTTTGTATTTACTCCACTGTTTGGGGAACATCACAGCTTCGATGGTTGCTTCAGAATCCTCAAAATCGAGGACTCCCATTGGGTCTCCCTTTTTTGTATAGCGCTCCTTGTACGAGGTGAGCAGACCGGCTGTGACGACCTGCTGGTTTCCTGCCTGCCAGAGCTGCATATCCGAGAAAGAACAGTTGATATAGTTTTTTATGATCGGGAAATAGTTATCGTAAGGGTGTCCTGAGATGTAAAGCCCCATGCTCTCCTTTTCAAAATCAAGCTTTTCCCTGACAGAAAAATCTTCGCATTCATCCATCACCGGATCTAGAACAGCGTCCTCTACGTTGTCAAAAAGAGAGCACTGGTTGGTATCGGTACACCTCTTTGATGCGTACTCCAAAAACGAAGGCAACGCATTCAGAAGCTTTGCCCTGTTCTTTTCAAGGCTGTCGAAGGCTCCGGATTTGATAAGGTTCTCAATTACGCCCCTGTTTACGACCCGAGTGTCTATCTTAAGGAAGAAATCCCAGAAGGATTGAAAGGCTCCCTCTTTATCACGCAATTCAATAATATTTTTTACTGCGCTGTGTCCGACCTTTGCAACGGCAGAGAGTCCCAGCCTGATTATCTCGCCCGAAGCAGAGAAATCTTCCTTGGATTCGTTAATATCAGGAGGCAATACAGAGTATCCAGCCTCTCTAACGCTTCTTATATACTGCCCTAAGACGCTCATCTTAGATCCAACGATACTGGAAAGGTATGCCGCCAGGAACTCAGGCCCGTAGTTGGCTTTTAACCACGCCGTCCTATAACTTATAAGCGCATATGCAGCGCTGTGGGACTTGTTGAATCCATAGCCGGCAAATTTTTCTATGATGTCATATATCTCTCCGGCCTTTCTTGGATCGACATTGTTTTTGACTGCTCCGCCAATGAATTTCTCACGCTGCTCAGCCATGACCTCTGCTTTTTTCTTCCCCATGGCCCTCCTGAGAAGGTCGGCTTCGCCAAGTGAGTAGCCCGCAAGGGCAGATGCACTCTGCATTACCTGTTCCTGGTAGAGGATGACTCCGTATGTCTCCTTCATGGATTCTGCTAGTGCCGGATGGAGGAAATGAACAGGTTCTTCCTTGTGTTTACACCTTACATACTGGTCCGCCATTCCGCTTTCCAGCGGTCCTGGCCTGTAAAGGGCGACAAGGGCGATCAGGTCTTCAAAGCAGTCAGGTTTCATCCTTATCACTAGGGCGGTCATGCCGCTTGATTCAAGCTGGAATACCCCGAGTGTGTCGCCGCGCTGCAGCATTTCGAATGTCTTTTCGTCATCCATTGGGATCTCTTCCAGATCAATGGTGCCCTTGCCGTTTGACTTAATATTTTCAAGAGCTCCCTCAATAACTGAAAGTGTTCTGAGACCAAGAAAATCCATTTTTACCAGCCCCAGCTTTTCGACAGGATCCATTGAATACTGTGTCACTATCTGGCTTTCACCGAATTTTCTCACAGGGACCATTTCAATTATCGGTTTAGGAGTTATAACTATACCCGCCGCATGCTGTGAACAGTGCCTTGATATCCCCTCTATGTTCGCAGATATGTCGAGGAGTTTTCTTACCGCAGGTTCGGTATCGTATATTGCCTTCAGGTCGGGAACTCCCGCCAGTGCCTCGCCAATGTTCGTGATCCCTGATTTCAGTGAATCGGGTATCAGTTTCGTGACCCTCCGGACGTCAGGGACAGTCATTCCCAAAGCTCTGCCAACATCGGTGATCGCACCCTTGCTCTTCATGCGGTCGAAGGTGATTATCTGTGCTACTCTGTCGCTGCCGTACTTCTGCACTATATAATCAATAAGCTCGTCCCTTCTTTTATCAGAGACGTCGGTATCGATATCAGGCATGCTTATGCGTTCAGGATTAAGAAAACGTTCAAAAAGCAGATTGTATTTGATGGGATCAAGGTCTGTTATGCCAAGAGACCAAGCTACCACGGAACCTGCCGCTGATCCTCTGCCGGGGCCGATAGGTATGCCTCTCTCCTTTGCAGCTGAAATGATGTCGGCAACAATACAGAAATAGCCGGGGAATCCCATTTGTTCGATCACACCAAGTTCATAGTAAAGACGTTCAATATAATTTTCCGGCGGGGTATCGCTTTTAAGTCTCTTTTTGAGACCTTCTTCTGCTGTCCTTCTCAGATATGACTCCAGGGTCTCACCCTCGGGAAGCGGAAATTCAGGAAGGTAATAATGTCCCATTTCAAGTTTTACGTCGCATCTGTCCGCTATCTTCTGCGTGTTGAGAAGACATTCAGGGATCTCTGTGCCGAAGAGGTCCCACATTTCCTGCGGAGACCTGTAGTAAAAGTCATTTCCCCTGAACCTGTACCTGTTCGGATCATCTACATTGCTGTTTGTCTGAACACAGAGAAGAACGTCATGCCACTCAGCGTCAGTTTTACGCATGTAATGAACGTCGTTTGTTGCTATCAGTGGATAATTATCTTTCTTTGCAATTTCAATAAGCTTTTTATTGACGATGGCCTGCTCAGGAATACTGTTATGCTGAAGCTCGAGAAAAAAATTACCTTCACCGAGTATGTCCCTGTAGAGGGCGGCCCTGGAGACTGCGCCCTCCATGTCACCTTTTAGTATAAGTCCCGGTATCTCGCCTCCAAGACAGGCGGAGGCGCCTATTATCCCCTTACTGTATTTAGAGAGGAGTTCATGGTCTATCCTTGGTTTGTAATAGAATCCGTCTGTGTTCGCAACAGAGACTATCCTCATAAGGTTGTGGTACCCCTCTTCATTTTCGGCGAGCAGTAAAAGATGATACTGGTTTTTGCCCTCCCTGCAGGTATAGCCGTTAGGATCAACGTAAACCTCGCATCCAAGGATCGGTTTTACTCCCTTTGCCCTGCATTTGTTGTAAAACTCCACACATCCGTACATCACTCCGTGGTCGGTGATCGCTATGGAGTCCATTCCCATTTCGACAGCGGCAGATGCAAGGCTGTCGCACTTATTTGCGCCGTCCAGCAAGCTGTACTCACTGTGGACGTGCAAATGTACAAAAGGCCTCTCACTCATCAGTCAGTGCTCCCAAAATCATCCGTCTCGCTATCTCCGTTCGCATCCTTGACATAAAGAACTTCAGCTCCAAGTAATTTAATTATCCTGTCTGTGTCAGAAATTAGAGATCCCTTCTGAGCTTTCTCGCGGAGATTTGAAGTGTCCTCCCCGACTCTGTTTTCAACAGGGAGGTTCTCGGGCAAGGCCGCTGAATTTTCCTTCCCGGCCGGGTCTTTAGCTCCCCAGAGTTCTTCCAGGGCCTTCGAGAGGAGTTTTCGGTTCTGTGGCACCATCAGGTATGTGTGCGATGGGGAGTGAACATTCGTAATAAATTTCCATTCTGAATTCTCTATTTGGATCCCGCAATTCAGGAGGGCTGCCCCAATTGCTATCCCCCTGTTTCCTAGCTTCGAAAGGAGTTTTGCATAGTTTTTGTCGGACAGTTCTTCAAAAGATACTGCTTCTGTGGTTTGCGCAGGAGGGGCTTCTGCCGCTGTTTCAGAACCCTGTTTATTGTTATTCACTGACGGTTCCGTCTGCCTGACCATGCTTTCCGGTTTTGGCTGCTCTGTCTCAGGTGATCGATTTCTTTCCTTAGGCTTGATGCCTTCCCGGACAGAGTACACTGTCTCGTTCTTTCCTTCTATGATGTTCACCAGCTCCAGCATGATAAGTCCGGAAAAAACCTCCATGCGCATACCATACCTGGCCCTTGGAAGAAGACGGTTGCAGAAAATACAGGCAGATCTAAGCTTTTCAGCACTCCAATGAGGTGTTTCTTCGCGGAGAAACTTGCCCTCCTCTTCGGATATTTCGAGGGCTTCCATCCCCTTTTCTCCCCAAAGGGAGAATATCCACATGTCCCTGAATACTGCAAATAAAGATTCAGTGAGCCTCTCTACCGAAATTCCCCTACCCAGCATTTCGTGAAGTGCTGCATTTGACGCTTTAGGGTCGAGACGAAGGTTTATTACCCATTTCTCCAGTTCGGTCCTGTTGCTTCCGCCAGTCAGTGCCTTAACGCTTTCAAGGGTAAGATTTCCCTTTCCAAGGGAGACAGCCTGTTCTGTAAGTGAGAGCGCATCCCTCAGGGCACCGTCTGCCTGTCTTGATATCTCCCATACCGCTTCCATATCGGCCTGGATATTTTCAGTGGCGCACACATAAGCAACTCTGGTCACCATGTCCGCCATGGATATCCGGTGGAACGGGATGTGCTGACATCTTGACCTTATTGTGACAGGCACCTTGTGGGGCTCGGTCGTTGCTAAAAGAAAGACCACGTTTGCAGGCGGTTCTTCCAGAGTTTTCAGGAGCGCGTTGAAGGCTGCTTCGGTAAGCATGTGGACTTCGTCGATTATATAAACTTTGTAAGGCGCTATCAGTGGCTTGAGGTTGACATGGCTCTTCAGGTCACGTATTTCATTGATGCCCCTGTTTGAAGCGCCGTCTATCTCTATAACGTCAAGATGCTCACCCTGGGCGATCGAGCTGCATGCTTCACATTCACCGCAAGGTTCACCGTCAGTTCCGAGATTTTGGCAGTTGAGCCCTTTTGCGACAAGACGGGCAGCAGAAGTTTTACCGCAGCCGCGCGGACCTGAAAAGAGATATGCATGACCAAGGTGGCCTTCTTTTAAAGCTTCACGCAGGACGCTGACAGCTGCACTCTGTCCTACCATTTCAGAAAATTTCTGGGGTCTGTATCTTCGATAAAGTGAAATGTACATTCTACCCCTCCTATTCAGCACTATCTATTTTACAGGAAGAACAAGAATTATTCTCCTATGCCTAAGTGAGCAAATATTTAGAATTTCACAATAGAGTTTTTCATGTAGTTTTTACTGAGGATATTAAGATTGAGTGCATATAAAGCTATTCATAGTAATCTGCCAAAGGGTTTTCCCTTCTTGCATCAGCAAGGGCAGTGATAACTCTCTCTCTTATTTCCGTGATCGAGGGCATTTCTTCAGGCATTTCCTTTTCACTCAATACTATCCTTCCCTTTACGATAAGAGCCTGATCTCCCGGAACACCATGGACCGTCACATCATAAGGAGCGAGCTCCAGTGCAAGTGTATCGTCCAAGCGCATTTTCATCTCGTTTAAGAATTCAACTGATCCATCACCGGCTGTCAGGTCTGCAAATGTCTTTCCGTCGATCATCAGAACTGCCCTGCCGTCTTTAACTAAGACCTCGGTTTTGAGCTTCCGGACGACATCCTTTCTGTCGACCTCGATGCCATTGTCTTTCATATACTTGAGGGCTGCTTTAACCCTTTCTTCTACCTCGGGATGAGTCTGGAATATTCCCGGATCCACGTATGCCCTTTTCATTCGCTCGACCTGAAGGCGTTCCATCGTTGTAAGCATTGCGGCAGGGTTATAACCGGCCCTGTACATTATGTCTATTCCTCTTGCATCGGCCTCTTTTTCAAGCTCAATGCTGTATGCTCCCATTATCGCCGTCTGAATGGCGCTTGACAGCATCGCGGCAGCCATGCCCCCGCCCTGGGTCGCTGCTATCATCCCTGCCAGTGTCAGCAGGCTGAGCCTGTTGTTGCGGGCAGCCTGAATTATTCCATGAGCCCTGTCTGCGTGGACAAATTCGTGAGCAAGTATCGCTGCTATTTCATCCTCGCTCTTAAGAAAATCAAGCATCCCGGTCGTAATGTATGTAAAACCTCCCGGAAGTGAAAAGGCGTTTGGCTCTTTCATGTCCAGGATCTTGACATAGTACTGAAGATCACGCTGGAGATAGGGCGTCATCCTGTTCGCGATCATTGCAAGCTTTGCCTCCTGCGAAGGGTCATGGACACGTGGGATCTCCTTCTCCACCTGTTCAGCAGTTTTCTTCCCGATCTTTATCTCTCTTGGGATGGTCTTGTCCGTAGGTTCAGGGGAAGCAGCTGCCCATGACTGGGCAACACAAGAAAGGAGCAGCAATAATACTGCCGGGATGAAGATGAAAAATTTTCTCACCATGTTTTACCACCTGCCTTTAACGATGGTGGAAGAGCAATTACAGTTGTAAAGACTGGCAAGCGATCGGCAAGCGTAGGCAAGCAATTGGCAAGCAGTCGTTAAAATACTGTCAAACAATGGTCAAACGGTCGTCAAACAGTTGTCAAACTATTGTGATAACCATTTTTATCTTTATCGTCTTCCCGGTATGCCAATATCATTGTGGAACTGCGATAAATACGGTCGCGTGAAGCCGTTGTGAAGCAATGGTGAAACGGTCGTAAG
>Ga0265294_10002332_pt1 | contig 24978 bp, 24 predicted proteins | sample MunlanPumphouse3_FD_192504 | JGI IMG/M metagenome (GOLD analysis project Ga0265294, IMG submission 192504) | Groundwater microbial communities from a municipal landfill in Southern Ontario, Canada - Pumphouse #3 | ecosystem: Environmental > Aquatic > Deep subsurface > Groundwater | place... | reverse complement strand
CCGCCAAAATTGGAAATCGGAATTGGAAGCCAAAATGGGGTCGGCGCGAAGCGCCGACACAAACGCATTCCCGCCAAAAATTCCCGAATTCAAAAGGTTTTTCCACGCTCCGCGTGGCTCAAAAAAGACGGTTCGATCCTTAATTTGAAAGTTCGAACCGACTTTTTTGTATAAATGAAGTTTTTCTTCATTTATACACTCGTTTGCCAATTCTATATTGCATTTCAAAAACATTTCGGTAAGTTCGAACCGATTATTCGCTTTTTGCTCAAAAGCCGATAATTTCTCTTTGAGAAGCTGTTTTTCGTTCACAAGTTTGTTTTTCATATCTCGATATTCGTCTAGCGATAAAGCACTTTCGAGATACGCATTCATCAGCTTCTCAATCTTTGAATCCAAAAGAGAAATATCGGCTTTTGTGTTGTCTGCAAAAAGCGTAGACGATTGGGTCTCACTCAACATATCTTTTCTATTTTCCGCTAACATCCAAGATGCCCAATCGTCTGGCAAAGAAACTTTTTTGATTTCCTTTTGAATTTCGGAAGTGATGATTTCTTCGCGAGCATATTTTTGAGAACAAGGATTTTTCCGTTTGGTGCAACGCAAATAGTTGTGACCTTTCTGCGTTTCGGTGGTAATGAAGCAACCACATTCTCCGCAACGGAAAAATCCTCTGTACAAAAATGGTTTCAATCCTCGCGACTTCGGTTTAGATTTTCTCATCATCACTTCTTGAACGGAATCAAAAAGTTTCTTTGAAATAATCGGTTCGTGCTTCCCCTCAAAAATCTCACCATTATATTTCATCAGACCTGTATAGATGGGATTTTTGAGAAGTTTTTGATAATTCGACACCGCAAGCTCCTTTCCGCTTTTTCGTTTCAGTCCAAGAGCATTAAACTTATCGCGGAGTTCGCGCAAAGTGAAAGAACCTGTTGCATATGCCTCAAATGTCTTTTTGATCAGTGGAGCAATTTCAGGGTCTGGCACAATACGCTTGTTTTTGTTCACATAGCCAAGTGGCGACATTTGAGGCCATATACCTTCTTTCACTTTGTTTCTATGTCCACGCTTAATATTCTCGCTCAAATTGTCCACATAATACTTGGACTGCGAAAAAGCGATGGAAAGCATAAACTTGCCTTGCGGTGTCGGATCAAACCAAAAAGTTGGGAATTTCATTTCACTAATCACGCCAGTATCAACGAGGTAGATGATTTTTCCTCCGTCTACCGAGTTGCGAGCAAGTCTATCGGGATGCCACGCCAAAATACCAGTCGCTTCACCTTTTTCCATTCGCTCCAACATTTCACCAAACACAGGGCGACCTGGTATTTTGGCGGTTTGCTTTTCGACAAAGACATCAACAACATTTAAATCTTCTTTCCTTGCTAACTCTTTCAATTCGGAAAGTTGGTCTGCAATACTGCGGACTTGTCTGTCTTTGTCGTCCGTAGACTTGCGAGTATATATGAAAAACTTTTTGGTTTGATTATTCATAAAATTGTATTGGCAAACGAGTGAGCCACGCGGAGCGTGGAAAAACCTTTTGAATTCGGGAATTTTTGGCGGGAATGCGTTTGTGTCGGCGCTTCGCGCCGACCCCATTTTGGCTTCCGATTCCGATTTCCAATTTTGGCGGTGTGTATTGGACGAAGTTCGAATGTATTTCGGACAAAATCCGCAGGATTTTGACGAATGATACTTGCGCCTCGCACGCTCCCTTCGGTCGCGATCCCAAAACCAAAAATTTCCTTACAATTCCTCTTTCGGCGGGGGGTGTGGGGGGAGCCGGCAAAAAATGGAAAGGAAAATTTTTGGTTTTGGTTCCGACGCTTCATAAAAATACTGTTTTGCACACTTGTATTATAACTTAACATTGAGTCAAAACACAAGAGAGTGCTATAATAACCATGTTGATAAGTTTTCATACAATATGGCAAAAACCACAGCACAAAAATTTGGCGAAAACATGAAAAAAATACGACTCGAAAAAGGCATGTCGCAAGGCGACATTTGCCGAGAGTTAGGTTTAGACCGAGCGTATATTAGTAATGTTGAGAATGGCAAACAAAATCTTACAATTAGCACAATGGAAAAGGTCGCCAAAGTGCTTGGTGTGAGCGTAGATCAACTTTTAAAATAATTATTATGAATAAAAATACATTAGACAAAAAAGACGCTATAAAATCCATTGTTAGGACAGCAGTGGAATCGTATGCAACTGGTTTTAAGGCAAGACATGAAGGAGAGGTTGATAATCCAAATGGGGTTATCAATATGAAAATTCACAATGTCTTTATCGCCGCCCTCGGTTCAGATATTCAGTATTATTCTGCCCTTGTTCGTTCTTTAGATAGTTCTCTTGGAAATATGCTTGAGGGAATGGCTATCAATATTGCTAAACTCTTTTATGAAGTGAATAAAAGCGTTGAAGGAAACTTATATCCAGAACAGACATCAAAAATAGCCGAACTTTTGGAAGGTTATAAAAACACAAAAAATCCTCTAGTCCCCCAATTATCTCATTACGATGAAATAAGAAGAATAAAACCCAGTCCAAATTCTAAACTAAAATCAAAAGTCCATGTGAGTGATTATTATCTTATTGATAAAGAAACAAATACTCATCATTTAATTGAGTTGAAGATAGGGGGAGATTTAGATAACAAAAAAGCACGATCTGAAAAGGAAGCTATTTTTGAGCAATATGCAATTCTCTCAAATGCTTTAGGAAAAGATGCGAAAATAAAGGCTTACTTTGCAACTGCTTATAATAGGTTTGGCGAAGATAAAGAATGGAAACAAGGACGGGTTCTACAATTTTTTTCAAAAGATGAACTTTTGATTGGAAAAGATTTTTGGAATTTTGTCTGTAAGTCGGATGATGGCTACGACATAGTTTTGGAAACATATAAAGAAAACGCACACCTTATTACGTCAGCACTCGAATCGATAAAAGAAACATATTTAGACTAGTATGCAAACACTTATCAAATGGCCTGGTGGCAAAACAAAAGAATATCCTTACATAAAGGATTTAATCCCAGCTTTTGATCGCTATATCGAGCCGTTTTTTGGTGGTGGTGCAATTTTCTTTCAATTAAAACCAAAAAAATCAATCATCAATGATATATGTTCTGAATTAACAGATTTTTATACCCTTTTAAAAGAAGGTAAACAAAGAGAAGTTTTTAAAAAGGAGTTATACAATTATGTTGATAACTGGAAAAAAATTCCCAAATATATCAGTGTATTTGAAAATAAAATTGTAAAACTTTATGAGTTATATAAACACGATGAGATTTCAAAAATAGAACTATCAAAACAAGTAAATTCAATTCTGAAAAAAGAGGAAGATCGTTTTAATGGACTTTTCCATAAAGATTTTTGTTTAGACGAACAAAATTTATTGAAGCAAATTTCTTCAAACCTTATTTCAAAAATTTCTAGAACGAGAGAAATTGAAAAACAAAGAGGTAAATTACCAGAAGGTGATTTGCAAAAAAATATTGAAACAGCGTTTCGAAGCGGTTTTTATATGCACTTTCGTGATGTTATGAACTACAACGGGAGCAGATTTCCAACAAGTCTTCCTAAAAAAATTGCAAATTACTACTTCATTCGTGAATTTTGCTACGCCTCAATGTTTCGTTTTAATAGTAGTGGTCATTTTAATATTCCTTATGGTGGCATTGCTTACAACAACAAAGACTTTCGAAGCAAAGTTGATCATATCTTTAGTGATGAAGTAAAAAATATTTTTAAGAACACAGTCATTAAAAATCAGGATTTTGAGAAAATTTTTAATGAATATAAATTTACTGAAAAAGATTTTATTTTCCTTGATCCACCATATGATACTGATTTCAGTGATTACGAAAAAGCAACTTTTGATAAAAAGGATCAGGAGCGACTAGCAAAATGTCTTTATAAAACAAAAGCAAAATTTATTTTGATTATTAAAGACACACCTTTTATTTCTAGCTTATATAAAAATAGAAAAGGAATAAAAATTGATAGATTCGATAAAACCTATCTCTATAATGTAAAAGGTCGAAACGATAGAGACGTTGAACACCTTGTCATCTACAATTTTTAGTTATGGAAAAATATTTTGGCAAAATTATACATGGTGATTGTATTGAGGAAATAAAGAAAATCCCAGATAATTCTGTCGATTTAATTTTTGCAGACCCTCCATACTATTTACAACTTCCAAAAGGTAAGAGATTAAAACGAGCCGACGGCTCAGAGATTATCCCAGTTGATAACGAATGGGATAGCTTTGAAAGTTATGAACATTATGACAGTTTCACTCATGCTTGGATTAGTGAATGTCAAAGAATTTTAAAGCCAACAGGAACTTTTTGGATTATTGGGATGTATCACAATATTTTTCGTGTTGGCACAATAATGCAAAATCTCGGACTTTGGTTTTTAAATGATGTTATTTGGGTGAAAACTGATGCCCTGCCAAATTTAAATGGTCGCAGATTTACAAACAATCACGAAACTTTGATTTGGTCTGTAAAAAATAAAGATTGCAAAAAATACACTTTCAATTATGAATTTATGAAAAAACTGAATGGGGGAAAACAAATGAAAGATACAGATTGGGTCTTTGGTCTTTGTAAGGGCAATGAAAGACTTAAAGACGAAAACGGAATAAAGGCACATCCAACACAAAAACCTCTTAAACTTATACAACAAGTGATTTTAGCCTCTAGCAACAAAGGCGACATTGTTTTTGATCCCTTTATGGGAAGTGGGACAACAGCGGTTGTCGCTGAAGCACTTGGTCGAAAATGGTTAGGTGTTGAAAGAGATGAAAAATATGTGCAACTTGCAAGAAATAGGGTTAAAGATTTTGTTGCAAAAAAAGTATGAAGCTAAAAAGCATCAAAAAAATTAACGGTTATAAATCATTTCAAGATTTCACTTGGCAACCTTTTTTGAATAACGAAACTTTTCATGATAAAGTAAATATCCTTTATGGCGAAAATGGAAGTGGCAAAAGCTCAATCGCCAACCTTTTGAAAAGCGTTTCTGAAAATAAGGATTTAGGTAAATACAAACCAACCGAAGCGTGTTTAGTCTTTGACGACGGCGAGAAAAATTATCCAGTAAATAATGACTGGGATAATAAAATATCAAAGGGCTCTATTCTGTTTTTTGATCGTGAATTTGTTGATAAAAATGTTCATTTGGGACACAGACGAGATACCACGCAAAACGGACAAGAACAGGAATCTGGCAAGATGATTATCGAGTTTGATAGCGAGGCTATCAATTTGCGCAGTATAAGAGATAAAACCAAAAAAGCTAAAGACGAACAAGACCAAAAGATCAAAGATTTCAATTCCGCAAATCGGGATTCTTTGTCATTTCCTTTGACCGATGACGAGCAACCTTTTTTCAAAAATTATAAAGACAAAAGCGAAGAAGAAATCAAAACAGCAAAGCAAACACTAGGAAGGGAGAAAAAAGAAGCTGAAAAGAATCTTGAAACAGATCAGGGATTGCAAAAGAAAGTCGCCAGTATCCAAAGCGATATAAAGAGTTTGCCGACAGAAGAAATTGAAATTTCACTTTCTGACGAGAAAACCTATCAAGCAATTTTTGATTTTGACTTAAAAGAGCAGGCAAAAATAGAAGCGGAGCAGACTTTGATTGATAAAGTTAAAACGCATAAATCATTCTTTGAATCTGGTTTTGAAATTAGAAATATACACCAAAATCAGTGTCCTTTTTGCCAATCTGAAAATGAAGAAGCAGGAATCAAAAAAATTGTTGATCTATACGAGCAAATTTACGACACAACATATAAAACACAGGTGCAACAATTTGAGAATGACAAGCAAACTTTGATTGATGAAATATCACAAATTACGCAAGCCATTTCTGATTTTGATTTGAATAGTATTTTTCTTGAACTTAAAAAATTAGATCAAAATTACAAAATACCAAATATCTACTCTGTTGATGACGAAAAAACATACAAAAAACCAGCGACGACAGAGCTAAAAGAGTTGAGCGGTAAAATTACGAAACTTGCAAAGCCAAACAAAGAAAATATCAAAGAATTTTATTCAAAAGTAAAAACTGAATTTGAAGCGATTGAAGTTTTTTTCAAGTCAATTCGTAATTTTGTTGAACAAAAGGACAAGCTCATTGCCAAATTCAAAGCCGACAACACTGACGAAAAACTTCAAACACGAATTACTTCAAGCGGTAAAAGAATTGCTGAAATTGAAAAAGAGTTGGTTTTTATCAGTGGAAATAAGATAAAAGAGCAACAAAATAAAGAGCAAAAAGAAAAGGAACAAAAAGCCTTGCAAGATGTTTTTGCTACACTAAAAACAGAATACGATACGGCATTAAAAGAATACGAAGATCATTGCTCGACAAAGGCTTTTTCAAATCTTTTGTCTAAAATTCAAAATTATTTCAAAAATTTCAATTTCAGTTTTAATCTTGAACCAAAAACAGCCCCAACAGGAAACAAAACCGAATTTCCTTTTGCGTTCAAAGTTTTGGATTTTGAAGGCAACGAACGAGATTTTAAAGAGGGACTTTCCGAAGGAGAAATTCAGGTTTTGTCTCTTTGCTTTTTCTTTGCATTTCTTGATATACAAAAAGATAAAGATCAGAAAATACTTGTTTTTGATGACCCGATTACAAGTTTGGACAATAGTAATTTGAGCTGTCTTGTTGATTTGATCGCTGACGAGCAGAAAGACTTTTCGCAAACTTTTGTTTTTACACACCACAGGACTTTTTTCAAATTCCTGCAAAAGCGATTTGATAGAAAATGCCACGAATATAATCTCATCAGAAACAAAAAAGAATTTGGTGGAAGTTTTATTTGCAAAAGCAAAGCAGATAAGTTTGTAGATAAGTTGAAGAATTTTGAAGCTGACTTAGCAAAAATTCCACCAGCGAGTCTTGATGTTGAATTGAAAGTCGTCGAGTATGGACAGTATTTGCGATATGAAGTTGAAAGATATATCAAAAATAGTTTATTACACTGGAATGCAAACGACTTTCAAATGGCGATTGAAGGCGTAAAGGGTAATAAGACAATAGATGACGGCGATTTAGACAAAATCAAGCAAATATACTCATTCTGCAACTGGACAACTTCCCATGTTGATGTTGGCGACGATCATGGACTAGGACAGCTGAAAACAAAAATCGCCGATTTTGTCGGAATTGTTAGTCCGTAAGGGAGTCACTCGCGAGAGCGAGTGGTTTTCTGTGCGCGCACTGGGCGGGCGGGGCAAGCACATATAGATTTGCTTGTGCCTAGCACAATCCGCTTTTGAGAGTTACCACAGACACGAACGAAGCCACAGAGCGAATACAAAGCAAACACCGAGCAGGCATCGTGAGCGAATGCGAACGGCCTATGCGAGGTGGTTGCGAAGTGTGAGCGGACACGAGAGTTACCACAAAACGCGGATACGGGGAGCGCCTCGCACCGACGCGAATGACGGAGGAAAGGATGGACAAAATATCGCCACAATGCTAAAATATAAATACAAGTCCTTTCTGGAGGAATGAAGCGTCGGAACCAAAACCAAAAATTTTCCTTTCCATTTTTTGCCGGCTCCCCCCACACCCCCCGCCGAAAGAGGAATTGTAAGGAAATTTTTGGTTTTGGGATCGCGACCGAAGGGAGCGTGCGAGGCGCAAGTATCATTCGTCAAAATCCTGCGGATTTTGTCCGAAATACATTCGAACTTCGTCCAATACACACCGCCAGAAAATTAAATCGTGATCAAATATCACCTAATAATGAATGACAAGCTCAATTTAGTATCGATATGATCTTAAGCAATGCAAAATAAAACACTTGAAATAGCTAGAAAATTTCTTGGGAAAGAAGTTTCTCTTATTTTTGATCGACCATTAGGTTCGAAACACCCAAAAACACGGCTTCGTATATGAAGTCAATTATGGATATGTTCCTGGAGTAATGGCTGCTGATAACGAAGAGCTTGATGCTTACTATTTGGGAACTCAAGAATCGCTTGAAAAGATTGATGGGCTTGTGATTGCTATCGTTCACAGAGAGAATGATGACGATGATAAATTAATAGTTGTGCCAGAAGGGCTAGAGATGTCCGACGAGGAAATACTCAAAGTAATTCATTTTCAGGAGTCTTTTTTTAAGTCAGTAATAGTAAGAGAATAGCCCGAACCACTTCTAGAAATTGAACTATTTAAAGAATTATATGAACCAACCGTATTATTTCTTGTGATAATTTAATTACTTTCTCCCTAATTCTTTAGCTATCATATATCTCTGATATGCTTCTTCGTATTTTGAAAATAATAGTGCCTTAGGATATTCAACATTTAATGATGCTGCAACTCCCCCGCCAATACCACCGTAGATTAATTCCTCAGGAGTGTTTTGGTAAATTTGATTTTTAGTAGTTCCTGCTTCTCGTTCTTTGATATAAATCATTACGCCCTCGGCAAACTCTGTTTCTTTTGCTTCCTTGGCAAACTTCTTAATACTGTCTGAGGGAACAGTAGCTAGATCTTTTACTTGCTTAGGCAAAAAACTACTAGCAATATCCCCCACTATTTCTGTATACTTTTCTTCGATCTTTTCAACCTTGTCGTCCTGAAGAGTTCTAAAGACCTCTCTTCCCACTTCTCTTTGAAGCTCTTTGTCTTTATCGGCTAATTTTGTCTTAAAAAAGAAATCCCATATCTTACCAGGCACTTCTTTAACATTATTTATAGTTGATGTTAAAATATTATTTGTTGCTGCTCTTCCATAGGTATCATAATAATTCTTACCGTCTCTTGTGTATTTATCTTGACCATAAGTATCAACAAATTTTATTACCTTATCCCCCTTATCTGTATACATCACTTCGTATTCATTAGGTAAAAGAACTTCATCGGGAATACATTCCTTTCCATTCCACTTTTCATCAATTTCACATCTATATTCCTCTTCCTCTTCTTCCTCTTCTTGCTTCAAGAAAGGAATTTCTATTTTAGGAATTTTAATCTCTGGAATCTTTATTTCAGGAATTTTAATCTTATCAGTAATATTATCTATGTTTGTCTGAGGGGTAGGTTTTTTCTCTCCTGCAAAAGAAGAAACTTGCACATCCACTTTTGCACACCTTGCTGGTATATTAGATCTTTTAAGACATGTTGTTGAACAAAAACTAGGAACACCTCCACTATAGCTACCCGTTATCTGACACTTGTGCCCTCTTTGAATGTATTCTAAACATTCAGGGTCGCTGATCTTATTATTATCAACCATAATAATACACTCGTAACCAGAAAGCTCTTGGCTGAACAATCCCATAAAATCATCCCAAAAACTAGCACTTGTAGATGATGTGCTTAGAAATAATATTGATAAAGATAATAATGTTATTTTTTTAATCATATATATAATTATATAAAATTAAAAACAATAAATCAATGCGGAGGGAGAGGGATTCGAACCCCCGGTGAGTTTCCCCACAGTAGTTTTCAAGACTACCCCATTCAGCCGCTCTGGCATCCCTCCGTATGGTGAAATGGTATAACAAAAAGAGTGTATTGTCAATTTCGATGAAATCCTAAGTCCGCGGGATTACTGCCCCCTGAAATATGTGACATCACTCCCCCATTCTTCTCAAAAGCATATCTTAATTGCTTAACTTCTTCTGCTAATTCTCTCGTCTCTTCTGGAATTTCTTTTTTAATATATCCCTTTGACCAATATTCTAGAATTAATTTACTATCTCCAAAAATCTTTTTGCAACCCTTTTCAAGAGCAATCTCTAGCGCAAATTTGCAAGCAAGTAGTTCGCCAAAATTATTAGTAACGCTCTCTTTAATTAAAAAATTGCCCCTTTCATTAATATTTTCTTTAAGTAATGTTTTGCCATTCTTATCAGTGACACTAACTTCAACTCCCATTCCAAGCCCTGTTCCTGCATCAAAATATACCCCATCAGCTGATGCAGTATTTTTTAAAGAATAGTCAGCTCCCATCTGAAGCCACCTTTCAGCCTGGTCTTTACTTTCGAAGCTTTTGTATTTAGCGCTCTTGCCAGAAACAATTCTTTGACACTCGTCCCAAGAATCAACTATTCCATCTTTTCCTTCTGTTGAATATGCGTAATATTTTTTCTTTGCCATAATAATATCTTACAATAAAAAGCAAAAAGAGAGAAGTATTATACCGCTCTCCCATTTGAGATGAATCCTGTTGCGGACCCGATGTCATGGACATGCCTTTTGGACTCTCTCATTGCCATTTCCATCCACTTTTGACTATAGTCAAAGTATGGATTATATATAGAGTCATGTGTGTCTCCAGGGCAATCAACGTGAACTCCATTAATGCTGTTTTCCCTTTCTCTATGAGTTAAAAGCATCCAACTAATTTCATAGGCCCCCAAACCAAATTCATTTGGAGCCATTTCTTTTCTTACTAAGTCAACTGACTTATTAAGATGGTTGATTCCGAACTGGGCAGGAACAATGATTATATCCCCCGCATCTCTTTGAGACCTTGATAAAATATCAAGGCACTTGATAGTTTTTTCTTCTCGACGAAGCTTCTTTTGCTCTATCTTAACATGAGCATGGAAACTTCTTTGTTCATCAAGAAAAGTTAATGCCTTTGTTGTCTCACGAGCATAGCTTTCTTTCATTTTGGGAATCACAAACAGTGCCTCTGCACCATTTGGAATACTTGCCTCCATAATCATCTCTATGAAATCCTCATTCACTTCTATAGAAACAAACTCATTTATAATCTCAATTTGTTTCCATAAGTCCTTTGGGTGATAGCACCTCGGATAATTTAATTCTTTTTTCATTACACACCTCGGCTTTTAATTGTAAAGAAGCCATATATCTTGTATAATACTACTGACATTTTGTCAAAGCCCTTATAGTTCAATGGATAGAATATAGGCTTGCGGAGCCTACGATAGAGGTTCGACTCCTCTTGAGGGCACAAAAATATGAAAATATCAAAAGTATTATCAATTATAATAGTTCTCTTCTTCGCTGTTTTTATACTAGAGGGATTTAGTCCTAATTTTAATTTAATGGATTCTCTTTCTCACCTAGCACTAACATTAGTGATTATAGGGATAACTATATTAGCATGGAAAAAACCTCACATTGGTGGCTGGATTTTTATTCTTTTAGGAGGACTATACCTGATGGATAATTTTAATTCTCATTATTCAAATTTAATTATTCTCGCAGGATTGCCCATCTTAACAGGAACCCTCTTCTTGATTAAAAAATGAATTTTATTACTCCAATTGAAAACATTTCTGGTATTGGTAGCGCTTACCAAAAAAGATTAAAAAACCTAAAAATCAAAACCTTGGGTGATCTTTTGTATAACTTTCCAAGAGATTACAAGGATTTTTCTAAAATATCAAAAATTAAAAATATAAGAATAAATGAGATAAATAGTATCTCTGGAAAAATTATCAGCATTGAAGAAGAAAAAAGTCCTCACAAAAGAATGTCTCTTACCAAGTGTTTAATTGAAGATGATTCTGCTTCTCTTGAAGTAATTTGGTTTAATCAACCATATATGACTAAATCATTAAAAGCTGGTGACGAAGTAATGCTTTCTGGCAAGGTGAATATAAATAGATATAGTGTCCAAATGGTCTCCCCTACCTTTGAAAAAATATCACTAAAAGAAACTATTCACACAGGAAGAATCGTTCCAATATATTCTGAAACAAAAGGCATAACTTCAAAATGGATTAGATATGTCTTAAGGCCAATTCTAGATAAGATAAAAAGTAAAATACCAGAAACATTGCCCGAAGAAATTATTAAAAAGTATAATTTACTAACCCTTCCTGACGCAATAGAGAAAATACATTTTCCTGACAAAACAGAAGGTGTTGTTGAAGCACAAAGAAGATTTGTTTTTGAACAGTTATTCTTAATTTCTCTTTTAAATATGAAGAAAAGAGACGAGTTAAAGAAAGAAGAGGCCCCAGCAATACCAATAAACCTACCAGTAATTAAAAGATTTATTAATTCTCTTCCCTTTACTCTCACTCCTGCTCAAAAGAAATGTTCTTGGCAGGCAATGAAAGATATGGAAAGGAACTTTCCCATGAACCGATTACTGCAAGGAGATGTTGGCTCAGGAAAAACAGTTGTGAGTGCTATTGCTGCAATTAATACTGTTAAAGCAAAGCGTCAGGTCGTCTTAATGGCTCCAACAGAGATATTAACAAAACAACATTTCAAAACATTCTTTAATTTATTAAAAAACTTTAATATCAATATTGGTCTTTTAACAGGAAAAGAAGACATCTATTATTCTAAGAAATTAAGGTCCGACACAATTGAGATATCAAGAAAAAAACTCTTGGAGAAAACAGAGAAAGGTGAAATTGATATTTTGATTGGAACCCAGGCCTTAATTACTCAAACAAAAACAAAAGAGAATAAAGTGAAGTTTAATGACTTAGGTTTAATTATAATCGACGAACAACACCGTTTCGGCGTTAAACAAAGAGCCACTTTGTCCCCTAAGAAGAAAATTGCTCATTTGTTATCAATGACTGCTACTCCTATTCCCCGAACTCTTACCTTAACAATCTGGGGCGACTTAGATTTATCAATAATAGACACCTTACCTAAGGGTAGAAAGAAAATAAAGACGGAAATTATTACAGAAGAAAAGAAAGCATATTCTTTAATTGAAAAAGAAATTAAAAAAGGCAGGCAGGCCTTTGTTATTTGTCCAAGAATAGAATCAGATGAAGATGAGTCATCATTATTAAAATCAGTTAAAGATGAGCATGAAAAACTTTCAAAAATCATCTTTCCAAAATTAAGAATAGAAATGCTTCACGGAAAAATGAAGCCAAAGGAAAAAGATAAAATAATGAAGGACTTTAAGAATAAGAAGTTTGATGTACTTGTTTCAACTTCTGTTGTTGAAGTGGGAATAGACGTCCCCAATGCTACTGTTATGATGATTGAAGGTGCCGATAGATTTGGACTAGCTCAATTGCATCAATTTAGAGGTAGGGTCGGTAGAGGAAAAGACCAATCATATTGTTTCTTACTTACCGAATCAAAAAGCAAAACAACCATTGAGCGAATGAAAGCAATGGTAAAATATGATAGTGGCTTTAAGTTATCTGAAATTGACCTTAGATTAAGAGGGCCAGGCGACTTTATGGGTAAAAGACAGTGGGGCATGCCCGATTTCGTAATGTCATCTTTAAATAACTTAGAAATTATCAGAGAAGCCAGAAATGCCTCAGAAGATGTTTATCCTATTTCAAATGATAGATTGAAAAAACGCCTTGAGGCGTTTGAAGAAAAACTACACCTAGAGTAATTATTTTCTAATTTTTGGTGTCACCCAAAATCCCATATACTTTCCAAAAAGCCAATGCATCTGAGCGTGAAGTGCTGGCAAGGCACTAAAGAACATCATCACAAAAGGAATCATCGCCCACTCTACTATAACTAGAATGTTTTTTGACTTACCATAATTGGCTGGTTTAGGTGGAAGCAAAAGCATACTTACCCAGATTGATATAACAAGACAAGACATCGTAATGGTTAAGATTAGCCCTGTTATTTTTGGTAAATTATATGACAAGAGTGATTTTGAAAACTCTGACCCTCCGATCATTAATGGTAACCATCCTAGTGCAAAAATTAGAATTGCTGAAACAGCCCAAGAAATATGGCCCTCTATTAAATCAAGACCCATTGATAATTTCTTCTTCAATGGAACTTTTTTATTCTTCATAGAAGCAAAGACAAAAAAAGGAACCTCCCCTACTCCATAAGCCCACCTCTTCTGTTGCTTGTAAATATTCTTAAGAGTTGTTTTCAAATTCTCTGCACAATTAGCATCCATTGATACTGGATAATAAATTGGTTCCACTCTGTAATCACCATCGTACTCAAAGAAGCATTGCCAAAAAATTCTTGAGTCGTCAGATATAACATTTCTTTGCTTAAAGCCGACATCGTTAAGCGCTTTAAATGGCATTGAATGAGAAGAGAAAGTGACTAGCTTGTCTGGTCTTTCTTGATTCATTGTGTGCCAAAAAGAAGACGCAAAAGCAAATACTCTAGACAATGATGGCGTATCCCAGATATTGTTTAGATATAGTGGAATTGGCTGAAAACTTGCTCTTAGAGGGTTATTAACTGTTAAATAGTAGTGAGTTAAGCAACTAAAATATTTAGGATAAACACAAGCATCAATATCAAAAGAAGAAACTATAATATTTTCATAAGGAATGCTTAATTCATCAATTAACTTCTTTGCCTCTTTAGTTGCCCATGCATCATTAGCTCCATGGCCAGCAAGCTCTCCAATAATATCACTTGGATGGAAAGTAATTAAAAACTTAAAAAACTTATCTCCGTAATCTTTCTTGATTTCAGAAGAAATAATCTCTGCATTTTCTCTATCAGCCTCTTCGCAAGCAAAAACAATTATCATTTTATCTTTAGGATAGTCGGTCTTAACTAAACATTCCATTGTTGTGCGAGCAACTTCAATCGGCTCTTTAAAGGTTGGCAATATTACTAGATGATAAATATCTCTAAATGAGTTCACATTAATTCCGTTTTGAGGAACACCCAATTCTTCTAGTTTTTTAATCCAATCCTCGCGCTCATTTTTTTTCATTTTAGAATAACCGTCCTTTAAGTAAAAAGCGAAATAAATTGTTCTTAGCAAAAAATAGATATCATAAACGATAATAAAAAAAGCTATCAATATAGGAAGCTTCCAAGAAAAAAGAATTGCTAAAAAAAGTATTAGCAAGCTTGTAATCCCAATAAACATTTCTAAGAAACGATATATTCTTCTTTCCTTGGGATTTTCTAAGTCCGCAGCCCTACCAATCTTTAGATAATATTTTTCATTCATTGTGACCCCACAGGGAATCGAACCCTGATTACCAGATTGAAAATCTGGTGTCCTAACCGTTAGACGATGGGGCCTCTAACAAAGTATATATACCAAAAAAACAGCAAAAAGACAAGATTAAAACTCAATCTTTTCTCCTGGGTCAATCTTTCCTTTTTTTGTTTCTTTTACTTCTTTAATCATCTCTCTTAGTCCTACTATATCAATTTTGTCTTCTTTCTTTTCTTTTTTAGCAGGAACAAAGGCCTTTGCCGTTTTTTCTAAACTCACCTCTCTTGGCTTGCCAAGGCAATTCTTACAATAAACTGGTCTTTTATTATCTGGTTCGAATGGAACCTTAACCTTCTTGCCACAAACCTTACATTCGGCATCATACAAATCTTTTCTTGGCTTGTCCTCAACAATGCCTGTATACTTTGATATTTCTTTTTCAATAATCTCCTTATCTTTTCCGTACTTCTTTCTTGATTCTTCAATAATTGCTTCTTCATAATCTTTCTCAAAAGTGGCTGGAGCTAATGTTTCAGCAGAAAATGGCCTTGAAGTTAGTCCATCAATCATTAATTTAACATATATATTTTGCCTAGACAGGTTAACTAAATCAGTAGAATAAAACTCAGGAGAAAACTCTCGCTCTAAAAACTCTCCGTCCTCAGCACCAACCCTAAAGGTAATCATCGTGCCAACGTTTCCAAAAACGGCTTCTCTCACTTTGTCTTCCATTTGTCCAATATATTGATGAGCTAAAATTAAAGACAATCTATACTTCCTTGCTTCTGATAAAATACTAGCGAATGAATCAGTTGAAAAGTTCTGAAATTCATCAATGTATAGGGCAAAATCATTTCTTTCGCTTTCAGAAATATCCACTCTAGACATTGCTGCAAGTTGAAGTTTAGTAACAAGTAATGCCCCTAGTAATCGAGATGAATCCTCCCCTATTCTTCCTTTAGAAAGATTAACTATTAATATTTTTTTCTCGTCCATTATACGCCTAATATCAATAGTTGATTTTTTTTGTCCAATAATATTTCTAATTAGGGGGCTAGAAATAAACTGCCCAATCTTATTTTGAATAGCTGCAGTTGCTTCTGTCTCATATCTTTGAGAATACCTACTAAACTCTTTTGTCCAAAAGGCCTTAACAACTGGATCGTGAACATCTTCAAGAACTTCTTTTCTCCAATCAGCATCAGATAACAACCTATTAATGCCAAGCAATGTTGAGCCCTTGATTTCAAGCAAAGCCAAAACTGCATTGTTTAAAATATATTCCATTCTAGAAGACCAAACATCAGGCCATATTTTCTTAAATACGCCCATTAGTCCTCCAGCAATCAAGTGCCTATAATCAGGGTCAACTTCTTCCATTATGTTAAAGGCAATCGGCATATTTATATCAGAAGGATTAAAGTAGATTACATCTTTAATTCTTTCTTCTGGGACGAACTTGAGTAATTCTTCTGACGCCTCTCCGTGAGGATCAATAAAGCCAAGACCATTTCCATTTCTAATATCCTGAACAGCCATATTCTTTAATAGTTCTGTTTTACCCATTCCTGTTTTTCCAATGATATAAACGTGGCGCCTTCTATCGTCAAATTTAATTCCAAACTTCTTCTGCTCTCCCCTAAAGTTTGTTTTACCAAAAAATATAATATCTTTATTCATAATTATTTTATTCTATAGGCAGCGTTGAAGGAGGAGCAGCCTTTTTCATTTCTATTCTTTCTAATGCTGATGATGGAACCGCATCAATTCCTGGGAAGTGATACATTGTTGCTAATTCTTCAATACTAAAAGTAAACATTGATCCCTCAACAGGATAGGGATCAAAAGAAGGATCTCTATTCCTATACTTATCTAAAATATCTCTTTTTCTTAAATACAATCTTCTTGCAGTAAAGATATCAGGTGCTTGTATTTTTGTTGTTACCTCTCCCCACGGTTTTAAATTATTAAGATTCTGAGTTGCAAATTGAGCGAAAAAACTCACTCCAAAACCCTTAGCTCCACCAAAGAAAACATCTCTTTTAGCTAAATAAATATATCTAATGAATCCTTGAAAACATGGTTTTGATACTTTCTTTTCTATTGCTGAAACAACATCTCTTTCTCCAGAGGTTAATTTCATTTCCGGTGGCAAAATTGACTGTTCTTCTTTAGCTGGTTCTGCCATTTTTCCAGTGAATAATAGATTAAAGAAATCCTCTACTATAGAAACGAATCCTTCCTTCTTATTTCTATTAACCAACTTATTAACTTCTTCTTTACCTCTACCAACATAATCATTCTCTTTTGGTGTGATTGGCCACATAGTTAACTGTATCCACATCTGTTCTCCCTTGCTAGTTCTTGAAATTGTTTCAAATAATGATGATAAAGGATCGATTCTCTTCTCTTCACTGGGAGTATCAGGTTTTTCTTCAAAAAATTGCTCGTATGTTTTAATTGGATAAATATCTGGCTTAACAAATTCAAAATCGGTTCCCCACAAATCCCATTCGCTATTAGGAATATCCATTGGGACTTGTTTTGTATAATCGGGAACCTCAACTATTTCTACTTCAGGATATTGAGAATATATTGCTGATTCAATAAGCTTCCTGTTACTTTTTGGTATTCTAATATAGAAATGAGGCACTCCATCTATTCCGGCTATTTCAAACGATGTTTTAAGGATCGATTTTCCTTCAAAGTATGATACCCTCCAATCCTTAGGTGGATCATAACTTCCCCATATAGAGTTCATTACATTCTCCATCGCTTTAACTGGTCTAGTTAATTCGTGAGGTATCTTTATCTCTAGGACAATCCCTTCTCTTGATTTGTCACCCACCCATACTATAGCCATATAAAGAGTAAAATAAAACTTTAATTGAGGATAAAGCAAAAAAGGAGGCACTATCCACCAGAATTGAATTATGAAGGCTTTTAATATCAAAAAGTAAGGCGCTACTTTTTCTATTATTAATGCCGTTTCTAACATTGTTATGCTTCTTTAATTTTATACCTTCCCTCTTCGTCCCTTTTAAAAAACTTTTTGTTTTGAAGATTAAGTAAAACAGTAGACTCTTTCACCATTCTTTGGTTAAGAACATAACTAACTATTTCTTCCTTTGGTAAGCCACTATCGGAAACACTCAAAACTTGATAAATTACATCTCTCACTTGTCCAGGATTATAGCCCCAGTCTTTTAAAGCATAGTATCCCCTACCAACCAAAATAAAATCTTGATTTCTAATTAATTCGTTGTGAATTGTTTGAGGATGAAGATTTCTTTTTTGAGGCAATCCCCTAATCATCTCTGACACGTCCTTAAAGTGAATTGGTTTTTTCTCTTGATTTAAAATTAATTTGATTTTATCTTTAACTGTTTTAGGATTAACCTCGGGCCAAGAACTTAAACCAACCTTCTTGCCATCGTATGTTTTTAAAATATCTTTTGATATTTCTAGCTCTTTAGGAAAAACCTTCATTTCTTCTGGACAACCTTTTTCTTTCAAGTCTTTAATTGTTCTTTTAATAATATCCTTTGTTTTTAAAATAATCTCTTTATTAAGAGCCCAAAAAGAATAATAATTATCATCCTCTTTCTCCCTAATAACCTTATCTGTTAAAGAAATTAAAAATATAGTGTGATTCTTATCTTCTATAGCAACCTTATCTTCTTTCACTACCCCTCCAGATTTTTGCAGCTCTTTTTGATAAAAAGAAATTGCCTCATTAAAATCGCCTCTCTCTTCGGCTATCTTCTTTGCTTTTCTAATTCCGTCATTCTCGATTTGCCTCACTCTTTCTCTAGTAATCTTGAAACTCTGCCCGATCGACTCTAGCGTTTCTGGTTTCTTGCTCTTGCCTAAAGCAAACCTGCGAGACATCACATCTCTTGTTCTTTCAGGAAGCTCCTTTAATATATTTTGTGATATTATTTTAGAGTTCATAATTGTTTTCTCTTGTCTTTGTAATTATTCCAAGAAACTAATAATGGACTTGATAAAAATATTGATGAGAAGAATCCTACAAAAATACCTATCCCCATAACTAAGGTAAAGTACTTCAAGCTTTCTTCATTCATAAAGAAATAATACAAAGGAATTAATACAAGCAATACCGTAAAAGATGTATTCAAACATCGAACAAATGTTTCATTTAAACTTTTATTAACTATTTCAGAGTATGAAAGCTTATTTTCTCTTTTAAGGTTCTCTCTAATTCTATCGAAAATAACAATGTTATTATTAATTGAATAACCAATAATTGTTAGAAGCGCAGTAATAATAGGTATATTAATTTGTATATCATAATAATATCCTAAAAAGGCTAAAACGCCTAGTGGAATAATTAAATCATGGAAAAGCATTAATGTTGATGATATTCCATATTGAATTGAGCTTATTGGCTTACTTACACTATTAAAAGCAAGGGCAATGTATAAAAGCATCGCAAGCAATGCTACTCCCACAACAGCCAATGTCTTGTCTTTCAATTCTTTTCCCACAACAGGACTAATTGTTTCAATAGATGTATCAAACTCTCCTGGCAATGCACTTATTATAGTAGAAAAAACTTTACTTGATATGTCTTTTTCTTTTATCTTCAAAGCAAACTCTTTCTCCCCTAGTGGCTGTATTTGTGCCCTTGATATTTCACTCACTCCTGCAAGAGAACTTCTTATTTCGTCTATTTGTGGTCTTTCACTAGTATAATTAATTGTAATCATACTGCCTCCTTCAAAATCAATTCCCAAGTTAAGACCAAAAGAAAATAAAGAATACGCACTTAGTCCAACTACTATTATCGCTACTGTGAAATATAATTTTGAATATTTTATAAAGTTCATGACCATAACCATTTAATTTTTCCTAATCTACTTTTAGCTGCGACTTGAATAAACAACTTTGAAATAACCATTGCTGAAAAAATACTAATTAATATTCCTAATATTAGTGCAAATGCAAAGGCTTTAATAAAGCTTGTTCCTAAAAAGTATAATATAAAGGCAACAATTAAAGTAGTAAAATTTCCATCTCTAATTGATGACCATGCACGATTGAATCCCTCTTCTGCGCTTAATAGTGCGTCCTTGCTCTGTTTCAATTCTTCTCTCATTCTTGAAAAAATCAATATATTAGCATCAACCGCCATACCAACTGATAAAATAATGCCTCCAATTCCTGCTAGTGTTAAAGTCACTGGAATTAATTTAATCAAAGACAACAAAATCATGCAATAAATAATTAGCGATATTGAAGCTAACAATCCAGGAAGTTTATAAATTATAATCAGAAACAAAATAATTGCTAATAATCCATAGGCACCTGCCAGAACAGCATTGTTTAATGATATTGCGCCAAGAGTTGGACCGACTTTCTTTTGAACAATTGGTTCGCCCAATGGAACAGGCAACGATCCTTGATTTAATCTTTGAACAATAAGTTTAGCAACATTAATATCTGTCTGCCCAGTAATAATTGCCTTGCCTCCACTTATTTTCTGTTCAACTCTAGGAGCATAGACACTACCATCTCCCATTTCAATAATTGACTCTCCATCTAAATAAATTGCTAATGTCTTACCAGTATTCCTTTCTGTAATTTCTTCAAATAACTTTGTTCCCTCGCTATCAAATTGAAGCTCAATAATAGGAGCATAAGTTGTTTCATTAAATGATAATTGTGCCTTGTCCAAGTACCTTCCTGTTAATTCTGTCTTTTGATAAAAATCTTCAAATGCAACATACCATTCTTCAACTTCTTGCATCTCTTCAAAACTAAGCCCTTGAAGTTCCTGTCTTTTTTGATTAATTCTTTCTATGTCCTCCTCTGAGCGTTCTTCTGCAAATTCTAATAACGGTGTCTCCCCTATCCAAGAAATTGCATTTTCAATACTTTCCATTCCTGGCAAATCAACTGCAATTCTATCAAACCCATATATTTGTATGACTGGCTCTGCAACACCAAAAATATTAATTCTTCTTTCAATAACGTCTCTTAGTCCTTCCATTACATTATCTCTTTCTTTCTCATCAATCTGACTTAAGTCAGCTTCGTACTGCAAATGAACACCACCCTTTAAATCAAGCCCTAATCTAAAGTCAGTTTCTGGGAAATGCCAAATACTTAAATTGTACCTTATATTAACATCATCAACTAATTTGTTATATGAACTTGGATAACAAAAAAGTCCAGCAACTACTGTTAAAATTAATACTAGAAATAAGGAAAATATTGTCTTTCTTTTATTCATAATATGAATGTAATATAACCCTAAAAAGCGCTTTAGTCAAGTTGCATCATCATCAACTTTAAACTACAATAATAATCAATATGATTGTATTATCAATAGAAACAAGTTGCGACGACACAGCAATAAGTATAATTAAAGCCAAGAACTCAAAAAAGCTAGATTATGCTAATTTTGAGGTGCTGAGCAATTTAACAGCATCTCAAATTGAAGCCCATAAACCATATGGTGGCGTTTTCCCTGCTGTTGCTAAAAGAGAACATCAATCAGCTCTTGTTCCCCTATTAATTAGGGCCTTAAAAAAAGCGGGGCTATTGAAAGAAAGTAAAACGGTAGATAATAAAAAGATACTGAAAATTAAAAAGAGCTTAGAAAAAAATGAAGAACTTTTTCTACAATTGAAAGAGTTCCTTACAAAATATCAATTAAGAGATATTAATAAAACTGCCGTAACAATTGGTCCAGGTCTTGAGCCCTGCCTCTATACAGGAATCAACTTGGCAAAATCATTATCATATTATTACAATATTCCCGCAGTAGGAATTAATCATTTAGAGGGACACATTCTTTCTAGCTTTTTAAGTCCCAATGAGAAATTAGAACTTCCTGCGATTGCTTTAATAGTTTCAGGTGGAAACACACAATTAATATATTTTGAAAAGATAGGAAAATATAAGATAATTGGAGAGACGAGAGACGATGCTGCTGGAGAATGTTTTGACAAAACAGCAAGAATATTGGGGCTTGATTATCCGGGAGGCCCTGAAATATCTAAGAAAGCAAAAGATTGTAAAACTAATAAACACAATATTACTCTCCCCCGTCCGATGATAAATGATAAGAATTATGACTTTAGTTTTTCAGGACTAAAAACAGCTGTTCTTTATCATAGTAAAAAAAATAGAATAACTGATGATTATGTTAAGGAAATGTCATTTGAAATAGAGTCATCAATAGTAGATGTTTTAATCAGCAAGACTTTAAGAGCAGTTGATGAGTATAAAGTAAAGTCATTGCTTTTAGGTGGTGGAGTAACAGCTAATCAAAAACTAATTAAAGAATTTAAGAAAAGAGCAAAAGTAAAGTTATTTATTCCCCACAAAAAGCATACAGGAGACAATGCTTTAATGATTGGGTTGGTCTCAATATATTCTCCAAATGTTAAGAAAATAATTAAACCGATATCTAATTTAAAAATAAATGACTGATACTTTTATCGCATTCTTACTAGCCCTAATTCCTGGAATTATCTGGCTAATATATTTTATAAGAAAAGACAATTTGCCTGAACCTAAAAGGAAGATCACGAAAGTATTCCTAGCAGGAATGTTAATGTCTGTTCCAGTTCTTTGTTTTGAATTATGGCTTATCGGCGATTTAAATAAGTTGGGACTAGAAAGAACCACTTTTTTAATTATTAAATATGTTTTTGTGATTGGGCTAATAGAAGAATTATTTAAATATGTTGCCGTAAGGTTTACTGCTTTAAAATCATCAGAAATTGATGAGCCAATCGATTTACCTATATATATGATTGTTGGTGCCCTTGGATTTGCTACGATTGAAAACATTATTCTTTTCTGTAATCAAAGTACGGCACTACTTTCAAATCCAGCAATTCTTACCTTTAGTAGATTCTTAGGAGCAACATTACTTCATTTGCTATGTTCAGGAATAATTGGATACTTCTTAGCGCTATCATTCTACCACCTAAGACACCGCTATATCCTATCTTTCGTTGGTTTCTTCTTAGCAGTAATTATTCATGCCGCCTTTAACTTTTTCCTAGAATCAGATATAATAGGTGGTGTAGTTGGTTCACTTGGATTAGTTCTAATAATATTCGTATTCTTTTTATTAGGACTTAAAAGAATTAAAAAATTAAAAAGTGTTTGTAAATTATAATATATGGAAAAAACAAAAAACTGGGATAACCCAAAAGGACAATTAGTAGTTGATGTTTATGAAACAGACACCGAGCTTATTGTTCAATCAGCCATCGCTGGAGTTAAGAATAATGAAATAGATGTCTCTTTAGAAAATGATATTTTAATCATTAAAGGAGAAAGACAAAATCCAGCAAAAGAAGATAACAGAAAATACTTCTTAGAAGAATGCTACTGGGGCCCGTTCTCAAAAGAAATTATTCTACCAAGAGAAATTGACACTCTAAGAATAGATGCAAAAATAAAAGACGGGATACTAACTGTAAGAATGCAAAAGATAGAGCGAGCAAAAAACAAAAAAATATCTATAGACTAAAAAAGACCACTAAGGTCTTTTTTTATGTGCCGAGGGAGGGAGTCGAACCCTCACACCACAAGGGCATATGCTCCTAAGGCATACGCGTCTGCCAATTCCGCCACCTCGGCATAAAAACACTCTCCCCTTTTATACTAAAAGAAAGAGAGTGTCAATAATTAAGCGCCTACTACAAACTTCACCACCAATGGAATTCCTTGTGAGAACAGTGCAACCACAATACCAACTGCAGCGAAAATAATAAGCTTTCTCGCTGTGCCCGTCTTTTCTGGATCTCCTGATGAGGTTGTAAATAATACAGCTCCCCAAATAATCATTAATGATGCTATTGCCATTAAGATAACAAATACCCAATTAGTAATGTTGTAAACCATATTCATTAAGCAACATATTCCACAACTGTCTTTAGTGTATTCACATGTTTGATTTGGAGCAATTCCTGAAAGCGCAGCTTGACATGTACTAACTCCATTAAAAATAGTAGCGTCTATCTTTAATGCTTGGTTAGTATTCATCTTACAGCCATCAACGCCTGCAAAAACAAAACCGACACCTAAGAATAAAGTGACAATGACCAATCCTAATATTTTTTTATTCATATTCATAAATTTATTTTTAATCATAGTACGACCTTTGTTTTATAATCTTATCTTATTATTATATTATGATGCTGGTACTTGAACAATATCACCAACAATACTAGATATAGCCGCAGCCATTAAAATAATGATTAAACCAATTGTTGTTGAAACCATTATACTTCTAGCCATTTTTACTCTTTCAGCATTACCAGCATCACTCATCCAAAGAAACCCACTTACTGTATACATAAGAATCGCTAGCCCCGTAGAAACCAAAACAATCCATTCTCTTATTTCATCTATTGTTTTTGTCACAGCGTTGCCTTCTCCAAAAACAATAACAGGAGTCAATAATGTCACCACAAACAAGAATGATATTAATCTATTTTTTATCTCCATTTTTTTCATTAAAATTATTCTAACATAATTACTTCTTAAAAAGCAAGGTTATTCCGTTGTATTTGCGATATCTTTGATAATGTCTATTAAACTACCAGCTAAAAGAACTACGATTAATCCGATGACCGCATATAGAATTAATTTCTTTCCCTTGCTCGCCTGCTCAGGGTTCCCTGCTGCAGTTATGTGCAAGAATCCACCATAGACAATAACCAGCGGCGCTAAAGCTAATCCTATATTAACAATCCAGCTAGTGAAAGCTCCCAATAAAGCATCGAATGTTTCGTATTTTATCGGATTACAAATTTTGCCTGGTTCACATGGACTAGTTTCTCCACTATCCTCACCCCCAGAAACACCTCCAGAATCACCAGAAGAACACGTACAATCAGTTGAATTCCACGTGCCCCCTCCCCAAACACAGTTATCTCTATCTATACTATCAAGCATTGGTCTTTCAGAATGACAAGCGCCAAAAACAAGAATAGGGAAAAAAGAAATTACTAACAATATTAAAATCAATCTTTTCATAATTTTTTTAAAATTAAACCCCAGTGAAA
>Ga0265294_10002331_pt1 | contig 24981 bp, 45 predicted proteins | sample MunlanPumphouse3_FD_192504 | JGI IMG/M metagenome (GOLD analysis project Ga0265294, IMG submission 192504) | Groundwater microbial communities from a municipal landfill in Southern Ontario, Canada - Pumphouse #3 | ecosystem: Environmental > Aquatic > Deep subsurface > Groundwater | place... | reverse complement strand
ATATTTAAAAAGTTATTGTTAAAAACATATTTTATTATTTTTCAATAATTACATTTAAATATTAAGGAAATGTACAACTACTATATATGTTTGGTAATTTAAAATGAAGTATATAAATATCATTGTGTTGCTTTTATTAATAATGAGCGTTTTCGTGATACCCGTATCTGCATATGAGCCGCCAGTGTCCCCTACAAACGTGCCAGTTTTCGACCCGTATACGTATAACGTTACTGCTAGCTGGATTAATGACGCGGGCGACATCGACGCATGGTTATTTATAAACTCTTTAATAACTCCGTATTCGGCAATTTTTGGGCAATGGATATATATTATCATATATTCCCTTTATTTGTTTACTGTCTGGTCTAGAAGTAACAATTTAATATTAATTTCCTTAAGTATAGCTGTAACATTACCTCTTTGGTATACGTTGTTTCCTATCACCACTTGGTATTTACCTGTTACGATTTTAGCATTAGGAATAGCTAGTATGTTGTATAAATTATTTAAAAGGAGATAAAATGAAACGTAAAAATTGTAAAGAAAAAATTGCGCGCGGTCTATATTACACAATATCATTAGAAGAATTTGTGAAAATATTTGAAGACGGTCAATTGTTATTTAAAGGTAGTATTGAGAATAGTAAACATTTTTTAAATGAAAAAGGTTTATTTTTAAACATCGAATCGGTAAAATTAAATTCTGACGAAACAATAGATTTAAATATACCAAATGAGCATAATATATTATGAAATTTAAAATATTGATGAGTGTGGTAGTGTGTGGTTTAGTTTTAAGTTTATGCGCGGCACCGGTTTCAGCAACAATCATAGATGATTTTTTTAATTTGATTACAGGAACTCCCGTAATAATGACCGACCCAACGCAAATTGACGCAACTATTGATAGTATTATTGATTCTTCAACAAGTGTAGACGATGCTGTAAATAAAATTGTAACAAACAATGCTTTAAATTCAACAGCTAAAATATATGGTCAAACAGTCGTATTTGGTTATAATGAGTCTGTAATGAATCCCGTATTAAATGAAACGTTTGATGACCTTATGATGAATGAAACAATGGAGGTGTCACCAGAGTCTATCCTGCTTGCTGAAGAGGCGAGGCTGGCGGCTGAAGAGGCTAGTAGAGCTTATGATGAATACATTACCACGTTTGTGGAGCATTACAAGCCAACGGGCAAATTTGGAGACCCCATCAATTAACTTTTTTAAATACATTTATATACTAAGAGGGTGTATTATATAATATAATGCTTGAAACTAGAAACGAAATAGAAACTTTTTATTATAATCTTAAAAATAAACCAGTTAAACGTTTAACTTTTAAATTAAAACTTTTGCGATATTTTACAAATATTCGGCGTAAACATTCTAACAATTCATCTGAAAGAATAACTGCAATATTATACACTATTCGTAAAAAAGTAGTTGGGGAAGGGTGCTATGGAGAATGTGTGTTTAGACAACAACTAAATCATGTTTTATCGTGTGAAAAACAATATTTAAACTTATATTCACTGTTATCTGATACAAAATCAAAAGAAACATTGATGCGTATTTTAAAATATAGAGTTACTGGTGATTATAAAATTTTGCATGAAGATAGTGATTTTACATTTAATCAATATCTCGATAAAACAATAATTGATATGCCTAAATCAGATGTATTTGTTGATTGTGGTGCGTTTATTGGTGATACAGTAGAACGATATATTACTCGTTTTCCAATTTTTTCAAAAATCTATTTATATGAACCAGAATCCGATAATTATGCACAAGCTCATAATTATCTTTCAAAATGGGAAGCTACATTATATCATAAGATAGTATTTAGAAATGTTGGAGTTGGAAAAAAGAAAGATACTCTTAAGTTTAAAGCTAATGGCGCTGGCTCATCAATATCATTAGATGGAAGTACAGATGTAGTTGTGGTTTCTTTGGATGAAGACATCAAAGAACCAGTATCTTTTATTAAAATGGACATAGAGGGGTTTGAATTAGATGCCATTGAAGGTGCAAAAAATCACATTATTAATGAAAAACCAATATTGGCAATATGTGTTTATCATAAAATAGATGATTTATGGGAAATCCCAGAATATATATTAAAATTAAACCCCTCGTATAAATTATATTTAAGGCAATATACCGAAGGAGATGGAAATAATGATTGGGAAACTGTGATATATGCTAAATAATATATAGATACGTTTATATATTATTAAAACATATTATTATTTATGATAAAAGAGATAGCGTCTCAGCACGTGCCTGAGTTTGAAAAAAGTTTTAAGAAATTAGTTAGTAAAGCTATTAAACTTGGACTTGAAGCGCCATCATATATCGTGATTGGTACAAAAATGGTCGAAACAGATGTTGTAATTTGTGGGATTAAATTGCAGAAAGAAATGACTATTCTTGACATTAAAGATGTTAATGTGGTTATTAGTGGGTGGAAAGTTGTATCAATCGTAACAAACGCAAATCCGTCTGAAACTGTAAAAAACACAAATATGTTAATGAATGGTGCAATTTACAGTTCTAATGAAGAATTGCCAAAGTTTTGTTATGAAAAATCACCCAAACTCTGTGAACACTGTAAAAGACTTGTTTCTCGTAAAATGTCATTTATTTTACGAAATGTTGAGACAAACGAATACATTCAGGTCGGTTCAACGTGTGTAAAAGATTTCACACTCGATAGAAACGCAGTCGGAATCGTTAATTATATTGAAAAATGGTTTGATGTTTGTAAATGGGCGTTTATAAACGGTAGTGGATGTTCAGCTCAGTATTTTAAAGTAATTGATTTGTTGCCAATTGCTATTTATGTGATTGATAAATTTGGATGGGTTTCATCTGCAAAATCGATGGAAAATAACAGCGACTCGTCATCGACTACCATGCGATGTTTATTTGATGTTGGATTACCGGTTGAAATAGAAAAATCAATGTTTGATAAAGCAGGAAAAATTCTGGAATTTTATCACGAAAAGATGAGTGAACTTGAAAGCAAAACTACAATAAATGAGTTTGAGTTAAATCTTATAAAAAGTGTTAATTTTGACTATCTTGAAGATACTCGTAAAAATTTTGGATTACTTTGTTATGCCGTAAAACAATACAATGATGTTGCAAATGCTGTAGAAGGACTTGAATATATAGGCGAAATTGATGAACGCAGAGAATTTACAGGTGTCATTCTTAGTAAAAAAGAAATTTTCAGTATGTATGGTAGTGCAATTTTGATGATTGTAAATTGTGATGGAAAACTTGTAAAAATTTTTACATCAAGCGGTACCAAAACTGGTGTGAAAATTTGGAAAATGATGGTCGATGACGCCATAACATTTGTTGGAACTATTAAGAAACATGAAGAGTTTAATAAGAACAAATATACTGAGGTTAAAAGAGTTGACCTTAAATAATTAAATCTTTTTTTTTAAGAATAAATACTTTTAAATATGGTGAAGTTGTATAAAATAATATGGCAACTACTAAATATATGTCAGGGTCAGTTATTCGTAAACATATGGATAAACAGGTGGGTAAAATAACTGTTGAAATGCTACAGCTTAAAGGGAAAGATGTAGACAACGAAATAGAGTTTAGAGCGTTTAGTCCAGAACAAATTGAGCATCACGTTGTATATTATCGTGCAACGAAAACATGCGAATTTGTGCATGAGAAGACATTTCTAGATGATTATTCGTTATCGGAATTAGTAAAGTTAATCAATCGATTTTGGCAAGATAAAAATTGGATTTGCACATTAACACTTGGTTATTATTACGGACACACCAGCACACCTTCGATTGGGGGCACCGTTGCAAAATATAGTATTACCGTAACGTATCGTAATACCAAATACAAAATCGCAAACCCGTATGCGTTTGGTTCAACAAATAAATTTAGGATAACTAAAACCAAACCAAGCATTCGGGCTAGTAGAAACACTGCGCAGTCAAAAGATAAAATAGTTAATTCGCTGAATGGAAAAAAAGTATCTCCCAAAAAACGTAATATTTCTAAATTGGTAGGCATTCACCCTACTAGAAAATAAATCTTTTTTAGCGTAAATACTTTTAAATATAGTGCGTGATAAACTATAGCAGATGACAGAAGAATTTTTATTTAAACCTATTACGTTAGATGAATTTAAAAAAGCTAGCAAAGTAATTAGAATTTCAAAATTACATCAACGAGGTAAGTGGCGTAAAATTGAAGAATTTTCATACAGAGCAAATGCAGTAACTATTACCACTATTGACCAAATGGTAGACCATGATGGGCAGTGGTGCATGGTTGCATCACATAAAAATAAAACACCCATGAAACCATCAAATGTTGTGAAAATGATTAATGATTATATCACATCTCGCTTATCTTTTGATGGAGAGGTAACGCTATCGATGCAGTTAGTTCCAAAAAAGACACCTACTAAACTTAAGGGTGCTAAAACAACGGTAGCATATACTGTTTCAGACATTGAAGATGCTAAAACTATAACGTTAACCGTTAATCTTAATTCAGACGCTAACACTCTTGATAAATTTACACGTATGAGTTCAAATTCATGGAAATTAACCGTATTTGGAACAGAAAAATATATAATGCGTGGAATTACAAATAAAGATGTAGTTGCTGAAATGAATTGGGTACAGGATATGATTAATAAAGATGTAAAAGCAAAGTCGTTGAAAATTCAAATTCAATAACTTTAAATATATAAACATCAATGTATTATTATGACTGACCACGATTTAGTTAAAAATGCGTACAGTGTTTTAGAAAAATCTAATAATTCGTATGCTCTATCGATTGCAAATAAAGCACTTCTTATACGATTGCCTGAGTATTACTCAAGTGATATAGTTCACGACGCTAAGTTATTAGAAAAGTATAACTCTGTTATTTCTTTCAGATACTGGTTTACTCGTAATATTGGGACAACTCTTATTTTATTTACTACTAAATCAAATGGAGATAAATTATCGGACAAAGAGACATTAAAACAATTAGAAATAGCTTGGCATACAAATACAGAACATTTTTATGTAACATCAAATGCGTGTCGGAATGTTGATAAAGTTAAGTTTTTTAATAAAGCAAAAGAATGGTTAGCAAACGGGAATTATATATTTTTTAGGTGATGTATTATGAGTATACGAGTTTATGAAATAAAAGATTGGCAGTATGTAAAAATAGAATATGTGCCAGAATATGCTTGTTATTTTGGGTTGTTTGAAGCAAAAAGAATAGATAAAACTCATTGGAAACAAACAGGTGAATCTAAACTAATATCAAATCTTAATGTTATAAGCAAAGTTAATTTTGCTGAGCAAATGATGCGTGATGCTAAAGAAACAAAGCTAAAAGATATTGTAAAAATTACAGTTAAGTGATTTTAAAAATAAAAAATTAATTTATTTTTTTGTAATGTTTTAAATGTATTTAGTTAAAGATTTTTGATAGAAACATTTAATACATAATAAGTATAATTACATTATATGATTAAACTACAGAGGTTTACAAAGAATGAATGTAAAAAAAGTAGATAGGTTGCCATTTAGCATGGTAGACGCATTAACCACGTGTTTTTGTGAATGCGAAGACCTTGAATCATTTGAAGATTGTGCTAGAGGATTATGGCTATACATAGTTAAGGATGCAAATTATACTGATGGTATGCAAAAAACATTTGAGGATATTAGAGATAATATGATAGAGTATTATTGGTGGAAGATTGATGAGGAAAAGGGTGGGATAAAATGACCATACCATTATGGGATGATGTGTGTTGGGGTGATATATCATATGATGATGATGATGAATACACCCCGCAAAACAAACACGAAGGTAAAACATGGAACCAGTCATGTATGGCAAAAGATGGGGATAAAAAATGAGTAACTACAAACAACTTGTGATTATATCTCCTATGCAGTGCAGATACAGACAACCTTATGAGGGGTGTCGCATAGGAACCGAGAAATGTATGTATAACCGCAATAATGTTACAGAGTGCCCAAGTAGATACTCATTCCCGGAAAATTGTCCGTTAGAAGATTATATAGGGGTGGTGAAAATATGATTTTTTATTATAAATACGTTTATGTGTATATGCCGCATATAGTTCACTGATAAATGTTTCATGATAAATCAAAATAATAATTATAAAATTTCTGTCGTAATTCCATTATATAATAAATTTAATGAGGTACGTAGGGCTGTTGATTCGGTGCTTGCTCAAACGGTACAAGATTTTGAAATAATAGTGATAGATGGAGGTTCAACAGATGGAAGTAGAAATTTTATAAAAAAATATGAGTCTGACCCCCGATATCGCACGATTCGTCAAACATCAAAAGGCGTGTCTGCCGCTAGAAATGATGCTGTGGCTGTTGCAACTACAGATTTAATTGCATTTTTAGACGCAGACGATGAATGGCTACCAGATTTTTTAGAGCAAATATTGTTAACGCGAAAGCTATATCCTAACGCAGGGTTATATGGGACAGCGTATATTCCAACTTATGCCTTGAATCATCAAGCGTTATCGTTGTGTGAAATTCCTCCAGCTCCATGGGTTGGAATAATCCCATCTTATTTTCGTTCTAGTGCACTTGCTAAATGCCCACCTTTCTGCACATCGTGTGTGGCTATACCAAAAAATATATTTGAACAACTTGGTGGGTTCAACACTAGTGTAAAAATGGGGGAAGATACTGATTTATGGGCGCGTATAGCCTTACAATATCAAATCGCTTATACCTCAAAACCCTGTGCAAAATATAATTGGATTGCTAATTCAAAAGCAACTGATAAACACATCGCGATTCAACATCATCCGTTTTTTACATATTTTAATAAACTTCATATTACTGAAGCATCAGATGTCAGATTTTATCTTGAATATGAAGAATTAAACATGGCGTATATTAATTTAATTGCTGGAAACAGAGGATTTGTAAAAGAAAATCTTAAATATGTAAAATCTAAAGAGTTTCAAAAACGAAAACTGTTTTTTACGATGTTATTGCTATTACCAAACTTAGTGGTTAAACAAATGCCATTTGTTAAAAGAGTAACGTTTGATAAATTAAAATGTATTAGGGGTTAAATTATGAAAATTTGCATTATCGCAACACATTATTTACCGCATATTGGCGGATTAGAACTGGCTACAAACCATTTAGCTAATGAGCTTACACGATTAGGGCATGAGGTGCATATTATCACGCCACAGGCGTCTGTGGCAACGGATAAAGCTATTGACACAGCAATTGTTCATCGCTTCCCTATACCGGGATACCCAGAAGGCAACACATTACTTGTTTTGCTAAAAGGTTTTTTGTTTTTTAAAAAAGCAATTGATTGTATTAACAAAATTAGACCAGATGTCATACAAGCTCAAAATGTAACAAATTCATTTCCAGCTTATCTCGTGGGTAAAAAGATAAATTGCCCTTACATAATCGCAATGCAAGGTGATTTAGAACTAATGGGTATATTTTTAACACCTCTTTTAAAAAATTATTGGTCGTATTTACCACATTTAAAAAATGCTGAAAGAATAATTGTTTTAAATAAAAATACTGCATTGAAAGCTGAACCATTATTACACAAATCAATTATAGTTATGGCGAACGGTGTTGATACAAATGTGTTTTATCCGATTAAGAAGCAAAATATAGAAGTTGAAACCCATAAAATTATTTGTGTTTCTAGATTAGATGATAAAAAAGGGTTAGAATATGCTATTCAAAGCATGGTTGATATTTTAAAATTGTACCCCGACGCAACGTTAAAAATAATTGGTGACGGCTATTATCGACAAACATTGGAACAATTAGTTAGGACGCTTAATTTAACAAATAGTGTTCATTTTATGGGGTTAATACCAAATAATGAAATTCCTAATGAATTACGAGCGTCTGATATATTTTTATTACCGAGTTTACATGAAGGCTTCGCGCTTACGTTATTGGAGGCTATGGCGTGTGGCTTGCCTATTGTATCAACACCGGTTGGTAGTGTACCTGAAATAATGAACGTATGGGAAAATGGAATAATGGTGCCACTAAAAGACCCCGACCAAATTGCAAAAGCAATCATTACGATTTTTAATGATACGGCTTTAAAATTAAAATATGGTGAGCGTAGTGTAAACGCAATTAATGAGTCGCTTACTTGGAAATCAATAGCTAAAAAATATGAAACATTGTATAACTCAGTTATAACTTAAAAATTTTATTTCAAAACATTTAATATCTATTAAATATAATAAATTAGTATATGCTAAATTTTAAACCCTTAACAATTTGTTTAGATTTTGATGGGACAATTGTTGAATCAGATTATCCTGAAATTAAATGTTTTAAACCGCATGCTGTCGAAATTATTAAACAATTGGTAAATGACGGTCATTATATTGTAATTTCAACATGTCGAATCAAAGATTATGAAACAGACGCTAAACAATTTTTGAAAAACGCTGGAATTACATATCACGCATTTAATGAAAATAATCCAATGCGTGTTGAAAAATATAACGGTGATTGTAGAAAAATTAGCGCAGATGTGTATTTTGATGATTTAGCATACCCACAGTTAGAAATTAACTGGCTAGGGTTTTATGATTTTATACGTAATAAAGCGGTGATGTAATGAAAATTATTAATAAAAACCACGAAGTGTACGACAAATCAATTGAAGCGTTATTGAAGGAAAATCTATGCGCGGCAGATTTTGAAAATAGTATTGATTGTATTGTGAGTTTAGCTGAGTGTGACGATTTACACAAATCGTATGTTAATACGTTAAAATGTAATTTTACAACTCGACTGGCTGTATTGCAAGATAGAAGGTTTTAACTGTTAATAACAATAATAATTCAGTGTTACAATGAAAGACCAAAACATGAAAGTATTTTTACTAACGATTTTGTTGATGATGTTAGTAATATTTAATACCTATTAAGTATAATTAGTATGTATGGAACAAGAAGCCGTTGTAACTGCATTAAAATATATTTGTGAGTATAAAAATATTAAGTATGATATTTTTAATTGTAAATATATGACCTGCGAAAATAATAAATCACACATAAAACTGTATAGTGACCACGTTCGTTATTCTACATGGGGTGCTGGTTTTACTGACATGGATTATACATCAATTGAAACTATAGTATATACCGAAGATTATGGTATTACTTTTAAATGTCATGGTTGTATTATTTTTACAAAAATATACGGTGATTTATCAGAACAATAATTACCTTTTTATATAATGAGCGTGTATAATAGTATATGGTATCTATTACTAAAACATCAATCGCTAAATATCTGAAAGGATGGAAGAGTGAAATGGAAAGACTTAACACTCCACGTAAGTTTGAAAATGCTGTAGAAAAACGATATAATGAATATTTGAAAGCATATAACACATCTCCAGTTAAAAGAATGACTGTTCAAATTGAATATTCTAGAACTGGAAACGCGAAAGCTTCTGTAAGCGGAGTTCGTAAAGATGGGTCATATTTTAACGGGTCAGGTTTTAGCGCTGGCGGGAGTGGTTATAGTAAATCTATGAGTTTGCTTCAAACTATTTTAAATACTTACGCAGTTTCAAACTTATTACATAAAAAGACACTATCTAATATGGAATACACCCACGCATATAACGATGGTTATAACATGCCGTATTATAGTTTAGGTGATGATGAAATTCGTAAAGGAGGCTATACTATTACTAAAACAGCAAGTGGAACATTATTTGAACAATTCGAAATTGTATTCAAATAATTTTACCCAAATTTCATCATATTTTTAACAATATCACTTTCATTTAATCGTAAATAATATTTTAAAGCTGGCGCGTTTGGTGAGCCGTGCGTTGTCATACTAACACTTGAAATTGGTTCCCCATTTGCTATTCTTCGACTGATGTTGTGCGCGCGACCTTTGTGGCTTGTTAAAGTTGGATAACCATTTTTCTGAAGTAAATTAAACCAATAACGAATATATGAATATTTTAATTCTTTTTCTGTTCCAGTAAATAAATTCATGGATTTATTAGTAGTTTCCATTAATATAAGATGCGATTTAATATAATTCATCAAATAAGGTCTGTTGATAATCGTAGTTCTTCGCTTTTCTGTTTTTTTATCATCAACCGATACTTTATAATATCCACGCCCCGTTTCTGTATCAAGTTTATATGTTACGTCTTCAATAGTCAATCTTAATACCTCTCCGATGCGCATTCCACCACCAAATAAAAATGCAATTATCGTTTTCATTTGATTTGGCAATGTGTAAGTTTTGCCTTTTTTATTGGTTAATGCGATGCTTAAAACATCTTTTACCTGTGTTTCAGTTAATATCTTAGATTCTTCAATTACGATTGGTTTGGCTTTATGCGTTTTTAGCTTACAAATGACTGTATAATCTAAATTTTGATTTATTTTTTCTTCGCACAGATATTTTAAAAATTGAACAATGTATCTTGAACGAAGCGCGCGAGTAGAATCGCTTAAATCAGATGATAAAAATTGACTGTATGATAATTTTGCGTCTTGGGTAGTCATTGATTCCCAATTTAATGTTGGAGTTAATGTTGAAAAATAGTGTAAAGCTGTTGTTATATGAATGTTGCGAGGTGTTGACAAATAACCAGTAGTTGTAATTAATTCTTGTTTAAAATTTGATATTAATATTTCATGATGTTGGGGATATACATTTTGCATATCGAATTAAAGGATATTCTTATATTTAAATGTAATGTTAATAATCTAATTTAGATTATGTTAGAAAGTATATGTGTGCGTATTGTCATTGTAAATTGCGATAAAATTCTTAATCCGATAAAAAAGTAATTTTAATTGCTTTTAATGTGCAAAATCATAGAATAGTATTATATACTTATGATGCAAAATTATAAGTATGCAACCATTAAGGTTATTTGCTAGGATATCGTTCGCGCATATTCGTGTTAACGCGGATGGTGCAAGTATGCATCATCAATCACTTAATTCGACCCGTAAAGATAAGGCTGTTTAAATGAAAAAATATAACATTACTCAAGCGGAGTTAAATGTAAAAGTAGATTTGCATTCGCATCAAGGTATTAATTGGTTTACACTGAATGATAGGATTTTGGAGAATATAGATTTATCAAATAAATCGTTGCCTTCCGCCTCTTGGGTAAGCTGTGTTTTACAAAATGTGAATTTTAGCAATGGGAATTTTCCATCGAATGATTTTCAATATTCTGATTTAACAAATGTTGATTTTTCTGGGGCAAATCTTTGCTTTACTAATTTTAAATACACTAATTTGAAAAATGTAAATTTTACAGGTGCTAATTTAAAGGGTGCTGATTTTACAGGCTGTGAAACTGAAAATCTTATTTTTGAAAATTGTGAGATTTCCCCCAAAACTATCTTACCTCCTGTTAGAACTGAACCTGTAAATTTACTGAAGTGTACGGTTAAAAAAGCATTGCATGTTACCAAAAAGATTGCGCAAGTTTTAGTTTTATTCGCAAGTATTTGTGTGGTTAGCGGATTATTTATATACGCTTTGTATCAGATATGGGATATTTTAGTATCATTTATAAATAATTGTGTGAAATCAGTTGTGGATTTCAGTTTCTTAGTTATAAGTTTAGTTGGCAAATTCATTTCAGATATAATTTACGTATTAGTGTCTGTCCCGTGGTTTGTTTGGGTGAGCATATTTGTTCCTATGTTAATAATCGGATATTCATACGTATGGTGTTATCATAAAAATTATCCTGGTAAATTTGAACGTAAACTGCATTGGTTTAAAATGAGATTATACTATATCTTACACTGGCTGAAGATGTAAAGACTGCCGTTGAAACGCGCAAAAGGGTTAACACCCATACTTGTATTGGCGTAGATATATTTGTAAAGGAGACAACTAATGATTGCCGAGAGTGTTTATTATACATGAATATATAAACGCAAAAGAATTAACACTGTATACTTATTTTGTTTTTTTTACAGTATAATATACTTTAGATTATATAAAATATTAAGTTAATGTTAAAAAGATTAGTTGCTGTAATAATTAATTATTACAGTGAGTCCATTACCTTCACGCAACTAATCTCCAGCCTGTTTACAATTAATCCAGAATCGTCCGAAGAGCAAAGAACGTTTGCTAAATTTAAAACTTTCACTATTTTAAATTTAGTATCATATCGTTAATGCACAATAGTTCGTAGGTATGTCCATGTGTTAAGACAGTTTCGAGAGATTACTACGTTGTAAAGTAGTTTTTATACAAAGCTACTTTACACTACTTTATTAGACTTCAAAGCATATAAATGTTTTGTTGATAGTAAATACATTTAAGTATACCGGGTTGCTATATTAATTTGATAAATTATGAATGACAATTTACATGAAAAACTTGTAAGATATGCAGAGGAGGAAGCATTATCCCCCAACACAACTAAGCGTTTTATACAATTTGCAGAAGATTGGGCGGCTACTAAAGATATACATTTTGGTGGAGGCTATGGTAACGAATGGGCGGCACGTTTTAGAAAACAAGAAGAATATATTCACGCGGATGGTAGTAATGTAGCAAGACTTGCTAAAATAGATGGGGATAAGGCATTCGACATATTTGTAAAACAATTATTAAAATATGACCCGTCACGAAGTGTTAAAAATGCAATTGCGTATGTTGAAAAACACTTAGGACTTTCTGGAAACGAAACATTAAAAGGCAGAAACACTCGTGTTACAACACATCAAACTACTAAAAAAGCAAACAAAATGGTTGGAACGTTACCTAATTTCACTCGTAATTTTAGAAAATTAATGAAATAAAAATTATTTTTTAGTGTCTAGGCAAAATAGACACATGGTTGAGTATTACTTTGCTGTTAGAGAGGTGTTTTCAACGACATCCACAGGGGTAGGATGTATTCTTTAAGACGTGATTATTTTGTAAATCCAATACGAACAATGACTCCTAAGTTAATCTAAGTATCATTCATTGGGAAATGATACTCACCAGTTAGACTAACTTATTTGTGCTCGAAAAACGCTGAGCACTGCGTCATGCGAAACATCATCGCAAGTCTTTAGCAAAGCTGTTTTTCATTCTTTTTATTTGCTTTTTAGCAAGCCAACTCTACAATACTATATTAGTGCTTTTAGTATTTAAAACTTTTTATTTAATATTTTTAAAAACATCGTATGTAAAGATTTATATATTATAAGTTATAATATGTTAGCAAGCAAATGTTATAGTGAAATAACACTGCAAAAGAGTTAAGTATGAACATAATAGAAAATGTTAACAAAGTATCTGAAATCATCGATGCTGACGAATGGTATGTGAAAAACGTCATTAGAGCTAAACCATGTGAAGATGTGATTATCGCTCGTGAACTGGCAACTGTGGTGATTTAAAAATGAGTATCGGTTGTGACTGCGATTGTATAGATGAACATCCGTACAGCACATCTAAACATTGTGCTGAATGCAGTGTCGATTGCAGTAGAACATACGCAATTCGGTTAATTGCATATTTAAGTGACGCTGGGAAAGATGTCAACATGACATGTAACGATGGTTCTTGTGTTGTAACTTGGACTATTGAATTAACCGACGTATTGGGCTATAAAGATTTACCTAGTATTTCATAAACATATTTTTAAAAGCGTAGTTGCCAGAGTGGTCAAATGGGCGCGCCTCAAGAGCGTGTGTTGCAGAACTTTCGCAGGTTCAAATCCTGCACTACGCATTTTTATTATTTTAACAAAAGCTTTATATGTATAAAGATACAATAGTTATATATATCAGAGCGTGGTTGCCAGAGCGGTTAAATGGGCGCGCCTTAAGAGCGTGTGTCGTAGGACTACGCAGGTTCGAATCCTGTACTACGCATTATTATACATACATTTAAATGTTACAACATACTAGAATATAACATGGTATCTAAACGCGATATTAATAATATCAGCAGAGGGTGTATAGCTGGATTAGCATCATTTTTATTTGTTGGTTTAGGGTTTATGATGACGCATCAATATAAAAAATTTTTTGCATATTTACTATTATCAATTATTTTATATTTTGCAAATCTAGGAGCGTTATTATTTTTTGTAACATGTGTAATTATTAACAACAACTCGACAGCATCACAAATGCTTGTTTGGTTAAGTGGTGGCTTAGTGTGTGTATTTTTCTTATTAGCAATTCTCGTATGGGTGATGAGTATGATAAACGCAAGTCTGGATGCTTACAACGCAAATAAACTGGTCGATGAATTAACAACTGTTGATTAAATATATTTAATTACAAGTAGAACATATAATTAAGTGATTAAAATGATTAACTCTAAAAAATATAAAGGTTTTACTTATTATGAAACAAAACAACATTATGTTAAATCTGATGGCACTCTTACGCGATACGTATATAAAATTGATGGGTTAAAAGCAGAATATACAGCGCCATGGTTGACGAATGATGTAGCCGTAAAAGCATACATTAACTCTAAATTAAATAGCGCTTAATACTCATCAAACATCAAACCAAACTCTTTTTATACTATTAGTGTCATATAATTAAGTATGGGATTCTTTACATCAACCAACAACGGATGCTGGATTATTACTAGTTCAGGTGCGTATACGTCTATAAATGAGTTATATGAACAAAAAGCAGAAAATTATATTGAAGACAACATGCATTATAGTCATGCTTTACAATTTATTAAAAATATTCACGACCAATCTATTTGTAAAGAAATTAAAGCGTTATGTTATGAAGAATTTATTCAAGACGCGGAATTCATGGCGAATTATTGGGAAAAGTGTTTAGAATATTACGTGTGGAGTGCCACAGATAAAGAATACGCATCAGTTCTTAGAGTTCTATTGGATTATGAAAACACTATTGAATTAAACCAGTTCATGAGTCAGTATCATTGGTGGAAACCATACTCAGGAATAAACACTTCTGAAGATATGCGCGATGTTATTAACGCAATTATGCACAAAAAACTTATCGAAAATGATGTGTTTAAACAGACCATGCTTGGGTGGATTAGTAATGGATTATTGGGCATCGCAAATGACGCAATGCTTAATGGCAAAGGTGATTAAAATGGGTTATGTAGACATATATTTTTACAAAGTTATAATTGAAGAAGAATATAAAAAAATCACGTTTAATAGTGATGACAGATTTCACGAATGTGAAGAATTTGTATATGAACCCCAGCTTGGATATATACCAACTCATATCACCGAAACTGAATATTACGACGTTGAAGGAGTATTCCGAGATTTGAGACTTGACCATACGAAATATTACGAAATAACTGGTGAAGATGGTACAATAACGTATGCAAATGGAGAAACCGGCAATCGGAAAGATAACGTAGTGTTTGAAATAAATAATTTAAAAACATTTGTAGAATCTGAAAAGAAATTTTACGTAAAATGTGTTAAAAATATTTGTGTAACGAAAAAATCCCATATACAAGTTCTGGCAATGGTTTCAAACCTTACATGTTTCAAATTTATTACAAAACAAAGATTACGTGAACTCATGGTATATATTCCGAATCTTAAGAAAATATTGAAAAAATATTACAAACTTCACGGAATACCAAAAGATTTAGATTACGATATCGTTGACTTTAGTTGGTGACCTATATGTTCCCAAAACACTGTGATAAATGTGCGATATGGCTGTATGAAAAAAGCGATACTGCTGAACTTAACATGTGTCGTTATTATCATACATGTATTCGAAATGTGAGTAAGTGTCAATTTGCCTTCAACAATAAGGGCGCCGTTGACACTTCAGTCCCAACTGAATGGACAAAAGAACGATTAACCGAATGGTTTAACTTTTATACTGAAAAATATAATATTGAATTTTTATTTAAAGATTACTATCGTTTCGGGGATTATATTATTTATTTAAATGACAACGTTTTATGCATTGAGGATGGTGATTTCAATAGAGTTGATGAAATAACTACCACTATTTATTTAGATATTCCGTATATTACTATTGGCACAATGCGTTTAACAAATATTGCATCCGTGATTACGTTAGAAATTAGTAACAAAAAACGAAGAAATATTGTATCCTTATGTAAAAAGTTTGAATCACCTAAGAAAGCATATATTTCTTAAACCAATAATTACTTTTAAATATTACGACATCAATATATTTATTATGAAAAAATTAACAGCAGATGATTTGCGCCCGTACGAGAGATTGAATTTGATGTATTTTAAAGACGGTTCTTTAATTCAAGAAGAAACTGCCACGCGCTTACCGGGCGGTAAATGGCATACCGTTTTAAAAATCATGCGCACAGGCATTGTAATTAACGATATGATAGATACACATACTTATTTAATATTACTCAACGAGCGAAAAGATGCTAAAATTTTTGGCGTTAAAAACAACCCAAAAGGACAACCAACATTTACTAGACTCAGGTGATTATCATGGTAAAACGATTGCACAACAAAACAAATCATACATATTATACTGTTAGACAACGGTCAAACGCAAATGGAACGAAGGGGCAAATTGCAGGACATTGGTCATCAAAACCCAAATCAAAAAAATAATTGTAAAATAATTCGAAATCCTGTTACAGGTTCGTATTATACAATTAAATCACATTCTTCAAAACCGCGTAGTAGGAAAGAAATTAAAGGTTTATGGGAAAATTAATTTTTAAATATTTTTTATATGATGACGGTTAACAATAAAGCATGATTCCAACACATACTGTAGAAGGTGTCTTAGCAACAACTACAAGCAACATACTTGTTCCATATTGGAAGAATATGGATACCGCATTCGAAGAAACTCTTAAAATTCACAAAGATGGATTAAAATTACTTGCACAATGATGTTAATTATTTCATAAATACCTTTTTATATAAGAAGTGTTTATAATAATATATGACCCAAAAACATACATCTGCCAACACGTCTATAAACACCGTGAATGCTGTTTATAAAAAAGATTAAAATGGTTTTATTAAAACTCTATAGTGAAAGCACTGAATATTATATCCTCCAGCAGGGATAGTTTCAACATATGCGTTTCTTTTTTCTCCATACGCAACACCGTTGAGACTTCCATTTCCTCCAATTACGATGTTTGCCATTTTATTGATTCTTCCACAAACATCATATGTTCTGCGAATTAAATCCATTTTCATAGATTCTTTGGAAATTTCTGAATGTCTTTTAACTATTTCTTTTGCTTCAGTTAATGAATTTGTATTTGATAATTGACTCAACGGTAATGCTTCGGCGGACTTATGTTTTTTCAGAAATGCATTCCACGCGGCAATATCTTTTCTTGCTGATGTGCTTGCTTGTTTTAATTGTTTTTCTTCAGATATAAGCTGTTTAAGCGTATATCCAAATTCTTTTTCAGCTTTTTCTTTTAATTCTTTTGTCTTGTTTAATGCTGTTTTATCAATATTTTTATGAATTTTTAATTCGTTTTCGTTTAAATCATAAAAAGTAACTTGTCCTCTGAAATAAGTTTCATCTTCCCAAGTTTTACCAAATTCTTTTTTAATTCTAAGTTCTGCTGGAATAAACACGTTTTCTTTGTAAATGGGCAACATGTTAAGTCTAACCGACCTTTCCGCATTACTTAATAACTCATTTAATTTATTTTTCAAATGACTTATTTCGTTTAATCTATCTGAATATGCTTTTAATGTTGATTTACTTTTCAAGTTTCTTGGTAATTCAATTAAATCAGACCAAATATCATTAAGAATCGCCATGTTAGTTTTTAGAATTCTGATTCTTAAATCTTCTAAATAATCATCGATTTCTTTTGGTAAGTCCTTAATCATTTGTTTTAATGTTAACTCTGTCATACTATATGATTATCTTTCAACATATATAAAAGTATTTATCATATCTATTTAAAATAAAAAAGTTAATATGAATCAGATAACGGCATAATTATATCAGATTCTTTTCCAATAAACGTTGGAACTAATATAAAAACATATCCACTTGGGACTCTTACCATCTTACAATTAGTGATGATTTTTTTGATGTTTACTCCAGCCATCAATCTAACATCAAAACAAATTTGGTTTTTATTGTAGGTGTTCATTAATTTTAATAATTTTTGAACTATTTCGGCATTAGAATACGCTTTGTCACCTTCATATCCCATTATTCCTCCCTTCATTTGCACCCACCATTTTTCTTTTACATTTTTATCCCAAAAATCATTTCTTTCAAAATGTGTAAATTTAAATGTTTTTTGTGGATTAGAATACGCGGTTTTATAAAGAACACTTTTAACATCTCCTTTAACTATTTCAATAAGATTTATATTTCTTAAATCTGCGGTTTTTAACATTGGTGATTTCATACTCTTATGAATTGGTTTTCGGTATATTTAAAGATATGCCTGAGGATAATAAAAATTATTAATAAAAGAATACATTAAATAAACCATAACTAAAAAATAACAATTTTTAACATCAATTTAATAAATCAGACCTATTTTACTATCACCCACTATATTATCGTTGATTGTAGAGCTTTTAAAACGTTCATTTTTACTATTAAAATATAAAATTACTTAAATCATACACATATTGGGGTATTGACTTAAAATTTAGCACATTAGGGTTTATAATATTATAAATCCTTTTAACTAAACAAATAACTTTATATATACAAACATTTAAATAATAATATGGGACGACAAAATGAAATATAACATCTACAAATGCGAAATGAAAAACTGCACAACCTACTTCTACTTCAACTCTGAAAGGCATGCAGAAATAATCAAAGAAGGGGATTTTGTTTTAATAGCTTCCGCAAATACACAAAAGCTCGCAACCAAAATAATAGACAACCTTTACAATGAGACTGCTCTTAACAAAAAAGATAAACACCACAATGTAACATGTGGTCGCAGACTAAAATAAAATCAACCCATTTTTTAAACAGCATAATCTATCTTAGATTATGTTTATGTTATTGGTAATCATACACAACCAGTATTAATTTTAAACTTACATTGTAAAACTATGATTTTCAACAATTATTCATAGTAAATAAAGGTTTCGTATAACTGAATAAACTCATACTTTTACCAATAATAATTTATGATTGGTAAAAAAAAAGAATTAATTTTTTCTTTCGTAAATTGCACCAAGCGTTCTGATATCAAATTTGAATTTTTAAACAACTCTAATCGCGCTTGTAGATAAGTTTGGTTGTTTTTACCCCAGCTTTATTTGTTTTAATTCCATAAACCATAACCGCGTCATCATAACCATATAGACCAGTATTTATTATATCCAATAATGCCCAAGTATAATAAATGCGATATTTAGCACTTCTACCCTTACTAGACGTTACTCGCCAATGACCCTGCGATAATCTTTCATACTCATCAATTATACCAAAGTTAGATAATATTATTATATTACCATACGGTCTTAAATCTTCAGCTGTTAATTTTTTCATTTTTGATTCACCAATATAATATACTCATTGTGTATATTTAAAAGTATTTAAAAAATATTAAAACTAAAAAAAAGTTAAATTAGAATGTAATGACGTAAGTTGCAGACCCAGCTGTTTTACCAGACTGTGATGTGATTTTACCACCCATCATCATAACTGTATTTTCAACAGTTCCCATTCCCATACCGCCAAATGAAAAACCCCATTTTTTACTTACAGAGTTAAGATGAATAACGTTGTAATCAGATAGTTCCTTTTTCTTAGCGATTGATAATTTTTCTAAATTATCTAAACAATATTTGTTGAAAATCTTTTCAAACGATACTGATAATTTATTATAACCGCCACCCGACATTGTATAACCAGATGAAGTAAAAGATGTTCCATTTTTAGTAGTGCCTATAACGGTACAATGAGGAGTAGAACTAGAATCGCTAGCTGTACGACGTCCGACTTTAACAGTCATGAATTTTGTTTCTGCCATAATATATTATTTACACTCATTATATTTAAAAGTATTTAATAAATGTTAAAAAATTATTTTATGATTGTGACTTTATTTGTTCTAGTTCCAAAAAGACATACGTTAGTTTTTGCATCTTTTATGTCATTATTAATTTGATTTACCGTTTCATGTTTATTAAATGTGTCATTTGTGTAGAAAAATCTAGTATCTTCTACTTTGAATTTATTTGTATTTTTATCAAATTCTCCATATATTTGAGCGGTTAATCCTCGTTTATTATCTTTATCTATTTTATAACCATCTATATACATACCCAATACTCTATATTGTGGTTTTCCAGAAGGATTTGGTAATAAACGAGGTGCGGTAGAAAATGTTCTATACACAGTAATTCTCTTAGCTGTTTCAAAATCACTCACGGTAATAGGTTTAATTAATCTAATTTCAGCTTTGTATAAATTTGGAAACTCAATACGTTTAGTGGTTGTCATTTTTATCATTTTAAATATTAACACTCAGTATATTTAAATGTATTGTGTGTATTTAAAAAATGTGAACCCATTCTTACTTTGTCCCGTACACATCATTGTGCCATCATTCGTTTCGAAATGGACTTACTCACATATTTCTATACGCATTCACAATATTTAAAACTATTGATTGTATCAATAAAGTTATATACTCTGATAACATATAGATAAGACATACAAGATACAATCGATATATTTTATAAAACAGAATTTGACATGACTAAGCGCTCATTTCAAATTTTCAATTATTGCCCATTGACTGAAGAACACATTAATAAAATATTAAATACTGTTGACTTAACAAAAGAAGTAAATTATACTTCGTATATACACTTTCTAAAACACATACACTGTAATCCAAATGTAGACATAATTAAAATCGGAACTGAAAAGTATATGTATTCGGGTAAATATTTTATCAAAAAATTTATTATATTTGATTTACTTTTAGACACAATAACCAATAAAATGTGTTTAATGAATAAAGAATTATCAATAGCTAGTTATTATTTAGATTATAGCATGCTAAAACGTGCATTAAGGCGAGATATTGATAGACGTCTTAATTATTTCACCAAAACACCTGCTGAGAAATATACTACTTACACACGAGAATTATGTGATAACTGGCACGAATATATTAATTTTTAATCACCGCGCACTAAATAATCTATAAATGATTTTCGATGTAATACTTTAATCCAAATTAATTGGAATAATACACCTGCTAACATCACACCAAACAATAAACTTAAAATTACAACAACGTTTATTAACTCAAACATATTATTATAAACGACGTTTATCTATTTAAAATTATTCATATAACTAAAAAAAGTATTAGATTAATAATCTAATACGAGCTTGGCAAATTTAAACTTATTAGGGTGGCTAATATACATTCTTAACCACTCTCTTGCGGCATCTTGCCTTGATACCGCAATATTGAACCACGCATTGGGTTTACCTACATATAGATAATATCGCCCTCCTTTAACCATTGTAATCTTAACTTGGTCACCACTTTCAACGTTATTGAACGTAATAGATTTAAACAAAAATGGAAATAATGGTAAACCATTTTCCTTTTTAAAATTCTTATAATCATACTTTGTTAAAATTGTTATAATATCACATTATTTTCCATAGATATAACCCTATCTATTTCAAAATATTAAAAAAAATTATTTTAATTTTAATTCAATTAAGACATCCTCTTTTAAATAATAAGATATTTTATCTTTTAAAGCACTAAGTTTGACAAACTCCCAACCATTCATATCATGACCGAGATGTGTATCCATGTATATCGCATAACCATCTTTTTCACGAACTATTTTAGTATACATACTAAGCAACGAATTATATGTATGTTGAAATATCGCAGAATGAAAATTTCTTGGAATTACTGGTAAACCATCTCGCATTTTAAATTTATAATTTTTTAAAACTTGCATAGTATTAAATTAAACTTCGTTAGTATTAAACCTATTGTTTCACCTATGCCGAAACAATAGAAGTTTATTTATACTATTATATCTAATATACTAAATGAGAAAAATAAAAATGATTAACAAAACATTTTATAGACGAATGTGGGTAAATCTCAGTCATAACTGTCCGAATGCGTATCCAATATGCCGTGAAACTAGATTCTATATTACAGGTGTTATCACAGGAGGCTACATAGCTAGTAAGATTAATCAAAATGAGCTTAAAGAATTATTATCCTTAGTCGACAAAAATGAGTGTGCAGGAGGCAGACTCGAAGATTTATTTAATATTTTTACAGAATGGTATTTCACTAACACTGGAAGCGAACAAGAATTTACTTTTCTAAACATTTATTATGGGCACTAAGAACTATAAAAATAAGAATTTACTTTTTTAACATTCAATAATTTTATAAAACATTAATATACTATTAACACCAATTATTATATATGCGAGAATGTAATTGCGATAATTGTAAATGCGAACATCGTTATTGTGGAAAAGAAATGGAAGAATGGTGGGGTGCACCATGCTACCGAGATGTTTGTAATTGCCCTTATGATGGTGATATCATAGAATGCCCATATTGGGAGGATGAATTAGATACTTCGACGTGTGATGACTGTATTCACAATCTTGACACTGGATGCGATGTTTTAACAAAAAATGAACAAAAACAAGTTTGGGTGAATGAAGATTGTGAAAAATACGAAGACGAAATCTAAAAAAATAATTTATTTTTACTCTATTTTTGTAGTAATCGGACAATTTTCATTTAAACAAATTCTAATTCGCCTATCATCGCCAACTTCTTGTTTAATGTTCTGATACGAATTAAACATTTCGTTAATATGTGTCAAACAAATTATTTTAGGATGTGTTAAATGCGGTAATACATCATTCAACTGCTGATTCGACAAATGACCATATTCATTCATATGCGCTTTTGATAAATCAGACGATTCATCGACTAATATTTTACTATGATTAGCTTCAATTAATACTGCGTCCGCCTGATTCATTATGTGAATTGTTGATTCATCAACGTACGCCGTGTCACAACCAACAAACACCGAATTTGCACCATCCGTGATAAAATAATGCACTGGACACTCAGAATCATGATGCGCTTTGCAAGCAGTAACTACAAAATTTCCAACCAATATAGGCTTCGAAATATCATCTTCAAATTCTAAAAACAACACATTTGGTTGCTTGCCACTCCTAATGCCCAACACACGTTGTGTAATAGGCGCATTATATTCACCTTCACTAACAATGACGATTGGTTTATACGCTAACCCATACAGGAGCTTACCTAACGCGCTCACATGGTCTTTGTGACTATGAGTGATACAAATACAACCTATGTCACTATAGTCATTCTTAGGCAGTTTATCACCGCCACAATCAACCATAATAGAATTAGGGTGATTCTCAAAATGAGGTTTATCCGTTGTTATAATATAACAATTACCATCATTTCCTGTACGAACAATGTTTATTCCAAGCAATTTCTATGCCCCGATGCGTATCCAGACTCAAACCCACTTGTGTAAACTTCTTGTCCGTGTCTATTCTGCTGTTTAATTTGTAAAACATTAATTGATTTAATACCACTGATTTTATTTATTTCATCTTCAACTTCTACAGGCTTTATGCACATTACAGCATATTTATCGTTTTCTTTATTCTGTTCATCAAACGCTGATTTCACACCACTAACAAAACCACGCCTATAATATGCCGCTAAACCACTCGTATCAGCATCATAAAATTGTTCACGAACTCTTTGACGTTCTCTTGTTAGCCCATTTTTACACACATCACTAAGATAATTTCCCATAATTACAACACATTCAAGGTCTACATGAAAACCTACAATATGTAAGTTACGAGATATTTTATACTTTGCATTACGCGTACTGCGCAAATAACAATCGCATCTCATATTTCTACAAACTTCACTATAAATACTAAGTTGCCAAGAATATTCAATTGGCACAATTTTCCATTCAACTTTATCAACATATGTAGCGCCCTGTAAATCATTTTCAGCGATATGGTGTTTAAGCATCAATTCACGTGCTTTTTTCAAAGCTACCTGTGCTTCATGCTCATTTGAAGATTCTGAAAGTCTTAACAACTTTTCAATTTTTTCAATAACGCTGTCTTTTGCAGTCGTTTCGTTTGTCATACTTATTTATTAGTCGTAATAGCTTATTAACGTTTCTTTATAGATTCATAGAAACATTTAATAGGTGCCGCGTTCCATAATTATACTATGGAATTTAGATTAGATTCGCCCGTTACAAAACGAGATATTCTAAAATATAATAAACTTAAAATAATTACAATTAGCGCCGACACAAAAGACATCGCCACGTTTAATTGGAAATTTTTACATAGAAGTTTAACTCTTCGTGAAGAATCATTTAAACAAATTCACAACAGATGGATTAAAACAGGCTCTATTAATACTGGAAAATGTGATTTAAAACGTACATTATACACACTCAATTATTTTATAAACAATCCACATAGCGATATGATTGAATCTAACATTAATGGAAGTGTTTTTAACGATGCTGTGTATGGATATAAAAAATAATTAAAAAAGTTATTATCAGTTTCCATCTGTTTGAGAGACATAACTGTAAACGCCTAATATGCCGAGTATCACAATACAACCCACCCATATTGGATTTAAGGGTAAAACTTCAAGATATGTTAAAACTGAGGCTGATACAACAATTGCGATGAATCCCTTTGTCGCATGTGCATAACCAAACATGCCACCAATAATCATAATAAATCCACAGAAAAAGAAACTTACCCAATTCTGGTCTAAATCAATAGGAATTAATGGCACATCGCCAAGAATCAAACCCGTTTGATTTGTAGTATCATAATA
>Ga0265294_10002330_pt1 | contig 24987 bp, 19 predicted proteins | sample MunlanPumphouse3_FD_192504 | JGI IMG/M metagenome (GOLD analysis project Ga0265294, IMG submission 192504) | Groundwater microbial communities from a municipal landfill in Southern Ontario, Canada - Pumphouse #3 | ecosystem: Environmental > Aquatic > Deep subsurface > Groundwater | place... | reverse complement strand
TTTAGGATTTCAAGGCTTGAAGCTCTAATTTTTCTCTTGCTCTACGTGGCCTACATTCTCTTTTTGTTTAAAAAAGTGCATCAGCAAAACGAACTTGTCTATTTCGGAGATTTCCTGAAATATTTTTTCAAATTTGAATACCTGTCCGAGCTCCGGATAAAATTAGGAAAAGGCTCAAAAGAAGAGGAGCTTGGAGAGAAAAAAGGAAAAAACTTGCTTTCATCGGAAGAAAACGGGTTTTCCCGGGATTTTTTAACTCTCCTTGCAAGCGGAGCTGCAATCATTCTCGGAGCCAAATATCTTGTCCAAGAAGCCCTTTTTTTTGCAGAGCTTCTGAAAGTACCTGAAGCCATCATAGGAGCAAGTTTTCTTGCAATCGGAACTTCGCTTCCGGAACTGATGGTCACAATAACGGCTGCAAGAAGCGGGCGCGGAAACATCGCTCTTGGAAACGCCATAGGCTCAAACATAACAAATATATTATTAATTCTTGGCTGTGCTGGGCTTCTTCACCCTCTTCCCATAACGAAATTAAGTTTCTTTTACGTAACCCCTTTCATGCTCTTTATAAGCCTGCTCTTTCTTTTCTTTATCTGGACCGGCTGGAGGATCAAAAGAAGCGAAGGTCTTTTTTTGCTGTTTGGGTATTTGGGATTTATATTCTGGCTTTTTAGCCTTGGTTAAAGTTTTTGGGGCTTCTGAGAAAAACAGTTCCAATTTTCATGTCCTGCCAAAAAGCTTTAAGCAATGAAGCCTGTAAAACAGGCTTATGCTCACATTCATAGGGCTGGGCCTTTTTGACGAATCCGATATTTCTTTAAAAGGGCTTGAAGCCATCAAAAATGCCGAGCTCGTCTACGCGGAGTTTTACACTTCCGCGCTTAAGGGCACGGATTTGGAAAAAATGGAAAAGCTTTATGGAAAAACTATTAAGGTGCTATCCAGAGAAGCCGTGGAACAGCGGCCTGATTGGCTAAAAGAAGGCCTGGAAAAAGATATAGTTTTCATAACTGGGGGCGATAGCATGGTTTCCACAACCCATGTGGATTTGCGCTTGCGAGCAAAAGAGCTCGGACTCAAAACCCGCATAATCCATGGAGCTTCCATAAATTCGGCTGTTGCGGGGCTGAGTGGACTTCAAAATTATCATTTTGGAAAGTCCATAAGCATTCCCCATCCTTACCGAAGCAGGCGAGGAAAGCTGGTTATTACAGAAGCTCCATATGATACCATAAAGCTAAATTCCGAGCTTGGATTACATACCCTTGTCTTTTTGGATATCGATAAAGACAAAGGTTATATGACAATAAACCAGGCCCTAAACCTCCTCCTTAAGGTCGAATCCAGACGGGGAGAAGGTGTGATGAAAGAAAGAATTGCAGTTGGAATTGCCAGAGCAGGCTCAGAAAAACCTGTTGTAAAAGCTGATTATGCAGAAAAGCTAAAGGATTTTGATTTCGGAGCTCCGCTCCATATCTTGATAATCCCAGGGAAACTGCATTTTATCGAGGCTGAAGCCCTCGTAAAACTTGCGGCAGGCCCCGAATCCCTCCTTCAAGAGGAGAAATGAAAAAAGCAAAGCTTCTTTGATACTGATAAGATTCTGATAAAGTAGAGGAGAAGGCTTTTGATTCTTACAGAAGTTGGAAGAAAGGAGCTTCATCCAAAAAAAGGTGAGAGATAATGCCTGCCGATTTGAAGGAAAAAGTTGTCCGCTATGAGGACATGCTAAAAAGGGCTCTATTGAAAGCAAAATACGCCCCCATTCCCAATTCTCACATGTATGCGGTTGCAGAGGATTATTATACAATGGCTAAGGCCTATTACAGTGACGGGCTGTATTTTCTGGAACAAAAGGATCCGGTAAATGCCCTTGTAGCTTTTAGCTATGGGCATGCCTGGCTTGATGCCGGAGCAAAACTCGGAATTTTTGCCGTAGATGATGAAACCCTTTTTACCATATAAATAATAAAATAGGAATACTGACATACTTAAATATATATTAACTCCTTCTACAGTTCCGAAGGCTTTTTCTGCGGCAAGGGCGGAAACCTCTTAGATTCTTAGCTAACATTTTTGTTTCCAAAAGCAAACAGAAAAAGCCAAATATGGCTCGGGATTCCTAAATAAAGCTAAAACTAATATAAAGAAGCAGGGATTATTCCCGCGTCTAAAGTTACAGGCAACCCGCCTGAAGGATCGTGAATATTATGAAGAACTTTCATGTAGTACTTGAAGCAGCTTGGTTGGTTAGAGACGTACAGACGGCAGATGACGCAATAGGAGTCGCAGTTTCCGAAGCAGGCAAACGCCTGAACCCTAAACTTGATTTTGTGGAAGTAGATATCGGGTCCACTTTTTGTCCCGCATGCGGAGAAGCCTTCAGCAGTGTGTTCATTGCGGCAAACACTGCTCTTGTAGGGCTTGTTTTCGAAATGAAAGTCTTTGATGCCGAATCTGCAGAACATGCGGAAAGGATTGCAAAATCCGTTATAGGAAAATCCTTGCGGGATATTCCTCTAAAGGTCATTGAAGTCGAGGAATTTGAAAGGGGACCTGAAAGCGGGGGCAAACGCGAGGGGCGAAAAAATAAGGAAGGAAGCCAGGAATAAGGAAAAAAGCTGAGACTTTTGATACTAATCGATAAATTAAAAACTAAGTAGAAAAGAGCCAGAGAACAGGCCGAAAAAAAATTATAAGAAATCGGGCAGGCAAAGAGGATCAAGTATGGGCAAAAATGGGGTAGAGAAGAGGCAAATGGATAGAGTAATTTCCGTAGTCGGACATATCGCGCTTGATTATATTCTTGATGTGGAAAGAATTGCGGAAAAAAACGAGTCGTCTCCGGTAATTAATTATGAAGAATACCCAGGGGGAGGAGCTGCAAACATTGCAGTTGCCATAGGAAAACTCGGAGGAAAAAGCCAGCTTATCTCTCCGGTGGGAATTGATTTTGAGGGTTCTGAATATGAAAAAATACTAATAGATGCAGGCGTTGATCTCTCCCACCTCTCCCATTTTAAGGGAGAAAAGCTTCCCAAAGCCTTTATTTTCACGGACAAAGAGCAAAACCAGGCCACTTACTTTTACTGGGGAGCTTCGTCAAAGTTTAGGGAACTTGAGGTTGTACCGCTTGATTTTGTCCATCTGGCAACTGCAGACTCGGTTTACAACGCTAAAATCGCCCAACTTGCAAATTTTGTTTCTTTTGATCCGGGGCAGGATCTTCTGACTTATTCAAAAGAAGACCTAAAAACCATTCTTGCCCATACAGACATTCTTTTTGCAAACCGGCACGAGATAAAAAAAGTCTCTGAAATAACCGGAAAGAGCTTTGCCGAGCTTAAAGAGAGGATTGGCATAATCATCGTTACATTCGATTCAAAAGGAAGTCGGATCTACACTGATTCTGAAGAATTTAAAATCCCAATAGTTCCGGTCAAGGCGCTTGATCCCACTGGAGCAGGGGATGCTTACAGAGCCGGCTTCTTGCTTGCGCTTACACGGGGCTACTCCATTTCCACCTGCGGAAAAATCGGAGCAACTGTTGCTTCTTTTGCCGTACAGAGTCTGGGTTGTCAGACTGAGCTTCCTTGCTGGGAGGAGATGAAGAGCCGGTACGAAGAGAATTTCGGAAAACTTAAAAGCCTTTAATTTCAGGAGCTTTATAAATGAAGCTTGCAGCCTTGATTTCGGGAGGAAAGGACTCAATCTATGCTATTCAAAAAGCCATAGAAGAAGGACATGAGGTAACTAATCTCATTACAATTGTTCCGGAACGAAGCGATTCTTACATGTATCATTCAATTAACCTCCACGTTGTCGATCTGATTGCAAAAGCTTGTGAAATTCCACTTCTTAGGCAGCCTTCAACCGGAGTAAAAGAGCTTGAGCTTGAGGATTTGGCTCACGCGCTTAGGCAAGTGAAGGTTGAGGGAGTGGCGGTTGGAGCTATCGAATCCCGCTACCAAGCAGAAAGGGTACAAAAGATCTGCGATTCGCTTGGGCTTAAACTCTACGCTCCCCTCTGGCATAAGGAGCCTGAGAAGCTCCTGCTTGAGATGATCAAAACCCTTGAGATTCGAATAGTTTGCGTTGCTGCGGATGGGCTTGATGAAAACTGGCTCGGAAGGCAGATAAATTTGGAATCCCTTGAGCGCCTCAAAGCCCTAAACCGCCGGCGCGGGGTCCATGTGGCCGGAGAAGGAGGAGAATATGAAACCCTTGTTCTTGATGCCCCCTTTTTCAAAAAACGGATAGAAATTGTAAAAAGCGAAGCCAGATGGAAGGGAAATCGGGGAGTGCTTGAAATTCTGGATGCCAAACTTGTTGAAAAAAGCTGAAAATTCAGACTCCTTTTTCCAGCCAGAGCCTCCTCATGGTTTCCCTGATTTGATTTATTTTTTCTAGGCTGGCTTCTTCGTCTAGGAGGTCCGGTTCATAAAAAGCCTCAAGTGCAAGTTTTGCAGCAATTGAGGTGTTGTTTAGATAACGGCTTTCAGCTTCGCTTATGATGGTCTGAAGTGCCGAAGCTGCCTGAAGGACTGCACTTTCCATTTTTTCATCCTCTGCGACTTTTCCGAGCTCTTCAAGCGAGGAGCTGATTTTCCTTGCCGGATTTTCCAGGTTCTGTTCAAGAGCTTCAAGAGCTATTTCTTCAAGCATGAGTTCGGCCCCCAAAACAGCATCCTCAAGCTCTTGCCGAGCTGCAAGGACTCCGGTTTTCCCTAAACAGGAAATACAAGTCGCGCCATCTTCGTCCAGGACTGGAACTTTCAGCTTTGCAACCGATTTTCCAATTTCTCCAAGCCCGATTGCAACGGCAATGGTTTCTCTTTTAAGTTCTTTGAGAGCCGCGGTATTTCCAAATTTTCCAAGGATTGAGGCGGCAGTCTTTGCGGCCATTTCCATCTGTTTTTCGGCAGCCTCCTTTCCAATGCTTCCAAAAGAGAGAAGGAGGCTTATCGTGGTAGCTTCCATTCTCCGGCCAAGCGCGGGGGCCAAAAAACTTTCCAGGGCCTTAAGCGCAAGAACTGTTGTCAGCTCCATTTTCTGACGGGCCGCAGCTTTTCCAATTTCGCTAATTGAAGCTATCGTCCTCATTGCATCGTTTTCCTGCCCTTTCGCAAAAAAACCTGAGCCTAATTCCGCAAAAAAATCAAGAGCCCGAAGCGCTCCTTCTTCGAAATCCTCTTCGATTGAGGAAAGTCCAAACATTAGAGCTTTATTTTCTTCCTCTAAAGGCATAATACCCCCTAACTTTCAGACCAACTTTAGTGCCTACTTTAGGAAGCTATCAGTCAACTAGCCTTCCTTCCGAAAAGTGATAAATATAATAAAGGATCAGAAAAACAAGGATTGTAAACCCCGCTTTTAGGTCTATCTTTTTAAAAAGCCTAAAATCCAATAAAAATCCCCCAGATTTTTTCTTTTAGGTTTTTTTCTGCTTATTCTCAAATTTTTCCTTTTTTCGATTTAGAATTCTACTTTTAATTTCTTGCTTCCTGTATTTATTGTTTTAGTCCGAGCTGGATCTATAGCTTGCAGCTTGAAAGCTTCTTGTTTTATTCACTTTTCAAAAAAGGCAATAAATTCCTAGAAAATACACAAAAAAAAGGAAGTTGAAAAAAAGGTGAAAAAAGTTTACAAGCCCTTTCTTTTCTCATACGGCTTTGAGAACTTTGATTCCACCTCCTGACGATGAATCGTATTATATGAACAAAACGGAATTACGCGGCCGTCAGGGGTTGCGTAGTGAATCCCACACCTTTGAAGCCTCTCAAGATCAAGATTGTAGGGATCCTGAAAATGCATGGTTCCGAGGAAAAGGCTGTTTCTGTGAAAGGGTCTTGCGGCCTCAGAAGTTCCATTCTTAAAGAAATCAATTATTAATTTAGTAATATCTATAGACTTTGGAGCTTTTTCCTGATCAATAAAAGTCAAGATCTTGCTTAGAGCCTTACTAACCAGTCCCGATTTTTTAAGCCTAGACTTTGTGCCGCTTAGTTTTGGGGCAAGCTCATCCAAAAGCTCAAATAGCCCGTCAACATCCACAAAACGAGTAATTGGGATCAGCCGCTCTCCTTCTTTGTAAACGTAAGTAGCTGCTCCGCAATGAGGATGCAAAGTAAATTTAGGAACCTGAGAATTTCGCATAGCAGCTACAAATCTGGAAATCGGAACTACGCTTGAGACCGGATACCAATCTTCCTTACAAATCTGCCCCTCGGTTTGCTCTTCAGCCAAGTTCATAAGGTCCGGAATTGTAATCCGTTTTTCTTCTCTTTCGGTCTGGTCTATGCGCCCTGTAAAAGCAACCGGCTGGAAATTGACCCCTTTTATAATGTCTAGTTTCTGGGCTGCATATCGGATTATATCTCCGATCTGATGATCGTTTACTCCTTTTGCAAGAGTTGGCACCAGTGTGAGACTTTTGAGGCCTCCTATTCTACAGTTAGCTATTGCCTTTTTCTTCAGAGGAAAAGCATTGAAGCCTTGCATTTTCCTGTAGGGTTCAGCGCCTATACCATCAAAAGAAAGATAGACGGTATTAAGCCCAGCGTCTCTTAAACTTTTAGCATACGCAGCACTTTTTGCAAGTTTTACCCCGTTAGTTGCAATCTGAATGTGCAAAAATCCAAGTTCTTTTGCCATAGAAATTATTTTGGGAAGGTCACTGCGAACTGTAGGCTCGCCTCCTGAAAACTGCACTGCATAGCATGGAACTGGTTTTTCATTCCGGAGCAAAAGTAACATGTTCCGGATTTGTTCTAGTGTGGGTTCATAAATATAGCCGCTTGCTTTTGCATTTGCAAAACAGACTGGACAATTGAGATTGCAGCGATTCGTAACATCGATATTTGCAAGGATGGTCCCTGTTTTGTGCCTAGGGCATAAGCCACACCCTAGCAAGGAATTTTTTTGGGTCATCGGATTTAAGATGCCTGTCCCAATTTCATGATATCGGTCGAAATTTCCATAAAGCTCGGCGTCTGACCAGTATATATCCCTGAAGGTCCCATGTTCAGGACACTTTTTTTCAATGAAAACTTTCCCATCTTCGGCGAACACCTCAGCATCTGTTATCTTCAGGCATTCTGGACAGATTGACTGAGTATATTTTATATGGGAGAGTTTTTGCTCCCTCAAAAAATGTGTTGAGGGGGGAGTCTTCCCCTTATTTGTGAAGACGCAAATTTCACTCTTTTCTGACATTCTGAGATCACTCATTCATGAGACTTTTGGGTAGTTGGCGAATCTATAAAATAAACCTCGTAGATGCAATTCGATCTTTCAAAGGTGCTTTTGGAATCTGAAAGAAGAATAAAAACCCAGACAGAGTAATTTACTTGGTAATGTTTACCAATCTGGAATTTTTCCATTCCGCCTCCATGAAATGTTTAAAGATCCGAACCTGCTCTTTTCCGTTGTACCAGGTGGCAGTAAGATTTAGGCGTGAGATTTCATTTTTAATGCTAAGAACAAGAATTTCTTTGTTATCGATGGCAAGCATCCCACCTTTTAAAGAATGAGGACTATTTTCTTTTTTATAAACCCGAATCTGAGCCCCGGGAAATTCTTTTGCAATATTGCGTACATAGGCCTCGTCTTGTCCTGTGATCTTGACCTTTATTCCCATATCAATTTTCTCCTGAACTGTTTGCTTTATGCTCTTCATTATAGGATAAATTTCAATTATTCTGTTAAGAGAAGGATATGAGGAAGCAAATATGATCTCTTTACTGGCCGCCTTTAACATTCGGACGATTTTATCGTTTACGTTTTCAATTCCACTGATGTTCCAGACTGTATCTTCATCCTCAGCTTGAACCTTGGAATGATAGATTTGCTTAAGTTTTTCTCTGGAATATTGAAGGGCTTTTTCATAATCCTGTTCTATTCTGTCAATAATTTTGTCCGGAGGAATTATTTTATAACGCATCGGTTTGGTTTTCTGAACCTCAATAATGCCTCTATTTTCAAGTTTGGTGATCACACCATACACTGCAGAACGGGGTATACCTGAAAAGACATGAATATCCGAAGCAGTTCCACTTCCATACTCTGTAAGGGCAATAATCAATTTTGCTTCATAGGATGTAAGACCAAGCTGCTGAAGTGATTCGATCAGTGTATTAATCATAATAATTCCTAATCAGAAGATAATTCCTTATTATTATCTTTCGCAAACTTTTTGTTTTTTTGATGAAAGTCCTTGAGTAAGAAGCCTTAAACTGCAAGGCTTAGCTTAGCTAAGCTTGTTTATTTTTTTCATGTACTCAAATACCCCGCAAGGTTTGTTATATAGAAGGGCTTATGCAATTGAATAAAAAACAGTATGGGAAACCTTAAATCAATCTAAAATGCTCCCGGCTTTAAAAGACCTGATGGGCTTTTTTACCTCTCAATTGCATAATTCCTTTGTAATTTATAAGTCTTGTTAGTATTACAATACTAACAATATATTTAGTTTTTGGGTAACAACTAATTCATTAGGCTTTCGAATTCCAATAATCTAAATAATGTGTTTAACTCGATACCTGCCAATACTTTCTTCTTCTGCCGCCTATAACTCCCGATAATCTAAATAATGTGTTTAACTCGATACCTAATCTAGTGCCTAATCTAGTGCCTAAAATACCTAACTGAATGGAGAAAAAGTCAATTAGAGCAACTTCTTAAATTCCGGCCTTTTTATTTGAATTAGCTTTATAGAACTCAGCGTTAAAACTCCTGAGTCTTCAGCTCAGGGGTAGTTCACAAACTTACATTATAATTTTCCTCATTCTCAAGTTAGAACCCCGTTTTTTGCTCCCGATACAACAAAGCTTAAATTAAGTGTAGCAATTACTGATTAGACTTTAGCGACCGGCAGACTTTCAACACAGGCCAGCCGCAAAACCGGACCTAAACATTTTTCCAAGATATGCTTCACGATAATCGTTTACAGGGTGAACCCCAGATGATAAAAGAAATCACTGCCAAATACAACGCAGAAGAAATTGAACAAAAAGTAACGCAGTTCTGGGACGAAAGCGACGCCTATCGCAAGACCCGGGAACATCGTAAAACCGGAAAAAAGCTCTTCTTCGTAGATGGACCTCCTTACACAACAGGCCACATCCACCTTGGAACTGCCTGGAATAAAATAATCAAAGACTCCATTCTTCGCTATTACTCCATGCACAACCGGCACATAATGGAGCGGCCGGGCTGGGATATGCATGGGCTGCCCATTGAGGTCAAAGTCGAAGGAGTGCTTGGATTCAAATCCAAAAAGGATATTGAAAGTTTCGGAGTAGGCAATTTCATATCCAAATGCAAAGAATTTGCCCGAAATCAGCAATATGCCATGACCGAGCAGTTTGAACGCCTTGGAGTCTGGCTCCAGTGGGAAGATCCTTACATGACTCTTAAGGATGAATACATCGAAGCTGCCTGGTGGACGCTTAAGCAGGCTCAGGAAAAAGACCTGCTCGATGTAGGTAAACGCGTGGTCAACTGGTGCCCCAGATGCGAAACTGCAATTGCAGATTCCGAAGTTGAGTACGCGGACCGAAGCGATCCTTCAATTTACGTCAAATTCAAAGTCAAGGGAGAAGAAAACACCTTCATTGTCATCTGGACCACAACCCCTTGGACCATTCCTTCAAACATTGCAGTTGCGGTTCATCCCTCCTTTGAATACGCAAAATTCCGGGCCATACGCCAGGATGGCAAAGAAGAAATCTTGATTGCGGCAAGCGCTCTTCTTGAAAACGTACTCAGAAAAGGTAGGTATACAGATTACGAGATTCTAAAAACAATGCTTGGCGAAGAAGTAGCAGGCCTTGAATACGAATCTCCGCTTGCAGACCTTGTACCCAAGCAGGCCGAATTCAAACACAACGTTTATGAGGCTGAATACGTAACCGCAGAAAATACGGGCTGTGTCCATATCGCTCCCGGCCACGGGATGGATGACTTTGCTGTGGGAATCAAAAATAAGCTTCCTATCTTCTGTCCAGTTGGCCCAAACGGAGCCTATACTGAAGCCGCCGGAAAATACGCGGGCCTGAATATAAGGGAGGCAAACTCCCTGATCATAAAAGACCTGCTTGAACGCGACTGCCTTTTGGCCTCAGAGGAAATAACGCACAGGTACGGGCACTGCTGGCGCTGCAAGACGCCTATTATCTATCTTGCGACTGAACAGTGGTTCCTCAAGGTCACGGAACTTAAAGAAAAAATGCTCGCTGAAATCGAGGCTATAGACTGGTACCCCGAATGGGCAGGCTCAGCCAGATTTAGAGCCTGGGTCGAAGGTGCAAGAGATTGGTGTATTTCAAGACAGCGCTATTGGGGAATTCCAATTCCAGTCTGGAAATGCCAAAAATGCGGGAGAATGGAAGTTATTGGGACCAAGCAGGAACTAATTGAAAAATCCAATGCAAGTGCTGAAATCGAGCTACATCGCCCTTATGTAGATGAGATAATCCTTCCCTGTACATGTGGAGGGGACATGAAAAGGGTAGAAGATGTGTTTGATGTCTGGTTCGATTCAGCTGTTGCCTCTTGGGCGACTTTGAAGTTTCCGCATCAGAAAGAAGACTTTAATGAATGGTGGCCTGCAGACTTTATCACCGAAGGACATGATCAGACTCGCGGCTGGTTCTACTCTCAGCTCGGAGCCAGCATGGTAAACTTTGGCCGGGCTCCTTATAAGAGCGTGCTGATGCACGGATTCACTCTGGACGGAACTGGAAAAAAGATGTCCAAGAGTATTGGAAACGTCATTACTCCACAAGAAGTAATCGATAAATTCGGAGCTGATACCCTCAGAGCTTATGTGCTTTCTTCAAGCGCTCCCTGGGAAGATCTTAAATTCAACTGGGAAGAAGTTGCAACCGTCAATAGGGCCATAAATATTCTCTGGAATGTCTTTCGCTTCCCGCTGCCCTATATGGCTCTTGATGACTTTGATCCCATACAGGTTTCTCTGGATTCAGTCAAAGCCTCCCTTCGAGAAGAAGACAAATGGATTCTTTCAAGAACCCAATCTCTAATCAAGGCCGTAGACGCTGCAATGAGCGAGTACCTGCTTCACAAAATAGTTCGAAGCATTCTGGAATTTGTCCTTGAGGATCTTTCCCGCTGGTACATCCAGCTTATCAGGCCCAGAACCTGGACTGAAGCAGAGGATCCGGACAAGCTTGCAGCTTATGCCGTGCTCTATGAAGTTTATGGAACACTTATCCGGTTAATTGCTCCTTTCATGCCTTTCCTGGCCGAGGAGATGTATCAGAGCTTGGTTCGGAACACGGATACAAAGGCTCCGGAGTCTGTGCACATGTGTGACTGGCCCAAGGTTAAGGAGGCTTATCTTGATCCAGAACTCGAAGCTGCTATGACAACAGCTCGTTCTATTGTAGAAGCCGCGTCAAACGCCCGTCAGAAAGTGAGCCGTAAACTCAGATGGCCGGTTGCAAGGATTGTGGTCAGCCCTGAATCCGAAGCTGCAGTCAAAGCTGTTGAGAAACTAAGCTCCGTTTTAAAGGATCAGACCAACTCCAAGGCAATTGTGCTGACCGGGGTTGCTGAGAGTTGGGACGAACTTGGGCTTGAGGTTATTCCCGAGCCCGGAAAAATCGGCCCGGTCTTTAAAAAAGATGCAAGAAAAGTCTCTTCCGCTTTGAAAGAAATAGACGGTATGGTTTTGAAAAAGACTTTTGCTGCAGCCGGAGAGTTTGAGCTTTCTCTTGCTGACGCTCGCACGGTTACAATAACTCCCGAAATGGCCAAGTTTGCAGAGACTCTTCCCGAAGGAGTTGCAAGTGCTGAATCCTCGGCTGGACTTGTCTATGTGGATTCGAACCTGACTCCTGAACTTGAAGCTGAAGGCTTTTCAAGAGAAGTTATCCGCAGGCTTCAGGATATGAGAAAGGAACTTGATCTTGTAGTGGATGAAAATATCAAAGCCGAAGTTAGAATCGAGGACGAGAGAGTTAGGGAGCTTGTAAAAACCCTTAAAACTCTAATCGCTGAAGAAGTCCGTGCAGCTTCCTTTGAGTTCTCTACAACCGAAGTTTCAGGAACTCTTGTCAAGGACTGGAACGTCGAAGGAATTGCCATGAAGATGGGTGTTTCAAAAGCCTAAACTGGCTAATTAAAATGGATAAAAGGAAAGGAGTCGATTTATTTGGATTTTACCGCCTGGGAGCCTATATATGAAAAGATTCTAAAGGATTTGGGGTTTGAGCGGGCCGGAGATGAACAGGCGGCAAGGCTCCTTTCTGGAATGCTAACAAAGGCAAACTCAGTTAGCCTTTCCGAACTTGAAGTCACAATTTTTAATAAACCCGTGCTTGTTTGCGGAAATGCTCCGAGCCTTCGGCTCGAACTTTCAAAATTAGAGCTTTCAAATTTTGTAATCCTCGCAGCTGATGGGGCCGCAGCCGTCCTAATGGAGCTTGGGCGGGTTCCAGAAGTAATTGTGACCGATCTGGATGGAAATTCCAAAGCCGATATAGAAAAAGAGATCTTGGCCTGCGAACAAGGCTCGCTTCTTCTTCTCCATGCCCATGGAGATAATATAGATAAGCTTGAAAAATATGTACCCAGATTCCGAAAATTTTTGGCCACAACTCAGGCCGAGCCTTTTGATCTGGTTTACAATTTCGGAGGTTTTAGCGACGGAGACCGTTGTGTCTTTGTGGCAAAAGAATTCGGAGCTGCAAGCATCAAGCTTGCAGGTTTTGATTTCAAAGACCCAAAAGTAAATCAGATTAAGAAAAAGAAACTGACCTGGGCCAAAAAATTAATAGAGATGTGCGGGATTTGAAAAGAGCTGGTTTTCTGCTTGCTAGACTTGGCTTTTTGCTATTGCTGGTTCTTAGCTAAAACAATATGGGAATTTATATATCATTGAATATAATATCATTGAATATAATATCATTGAATATATAATGTATTTCTCATCAACAATCAGCTTTTTAAGCGCAGCAACCGCAGCAACATTTGAGAGTTTAGTAACGTTTTAGACTTTATTCTAGATGAGAGAAATTAGGCTTTCATAAAAATTAAGCTTCTCATTAATAAGAGCTATAAATAATAGAGCAATAAATACATTAGCTGAAAATTAGAAACCATATTAAATAGACTCAGGTCTAGCAAACATTCCTTATTCCCAAATATCCTTATCTAAAATACCCTTGTCTAAATACCCAATCCCTAATTTCTTATTTAAACTAATTTATCCCAAAAATTCCGGAGAATTTCTTTGAGTCTCACAGATATTATCCCTTTGAGCGGTCCGAACCTCGTACTTGCAATTTTTTTGCTGTACTGGGGACTCGTCTCCACTCTTAACAAAAAAGGTATCCTCGAAAAATACAATATCAGTACCTGGGGTCCACTACCCATCTTGATGATCAGGACTACAAAAGGGCTTGGCTTGCTGGACACTCTGGCAAAGCCGAAAAAATATTGGCGGTATTTTGCAAATTTGGGCATCCTGCTCATGTTTGTGGGAATGGCCTCAATGTTTTTGATAATCCTGATTTCGGATCTTGCAATGTACACCTCCTTTCTAAACGATGCTGTGCCGGAGCCGGGAAAATATAACGCTCCCCGAAATATCTTTTTGATTCCTGGAGTAAACGAATTTATTCCCTTTACTTGGGGTTTTATCGCCCTAATCGTAACTCTTGTCGTACACGAGTTTTCTCATGCCATCCTGTGCAGGGTAGAAAATATTCGGGTCAAGTCAATGGGGCTTTTGCTGGCCCTTGTTCCAATAGGGGGATTTGCAGAGCCAGATGAAGAAGAACTCTTTGGAAAAAATGAAGATACGGCAGAAGAGCTTGAAGAGCCGGCTTTAACCGCAACTATAGAAGAAATAGAGGCTTGGGAAAAACGGAAGCAAGAGCTGGAACTTCAAAAAGAGCAGGAACAAGAAGAGGAAAGCAAAAAAGAAGAAGAAAAAGAAGAAAAAGCCGGAACTGAAGGCGAAAGGGAAGAAGAAAAAGAAGAAAAAGAACTAAGAGAAGAAGAACCAAGAAAAGCTGCTACCCGGAACCAGCGAGCCCGAATTTTGGCTGCTGGAGTAATGGCTAATTTCGTTGTGGCATTCATTGCCTTTGCTCTCTTCTTTGGGCCTGCACTTGGAGGAATAGCTCCCCTAAGTGATGTAATGATCGTAAACGTAAGCGAAGGCTCTCCGGCCGGGCTTGCGGGGCTTGAAGAGAATATGGTAATTACGCGCATCGATGAGACTAATATAAGCAACGCAAGAGATCTTCTCCTCTTTCTTAGTGAAATCAACCCTGGAGATCCTCTGAAAATTCAGGCCGCGAAAAACGGAGAGATTGAAACATATGAGCTGAAGGCCAGAGAAATTTCGAAGGATTACTTAAGCGGCTTTAAAGTAAGACCTATAGATGAAGGGCCTGCAGAGGCTGCAGGGCTTCAAGACGGCATGCTGATGATCAGAATCGATGAGAAGGAGATCCGAAACGAAGTTGATTTTGTAGCCTTCATGGCCACAACAAAAGCCAACCAAACGGTCCAGATTGAACTCTATCCTCAAGAAGGCTATGAAGGAGAGCTAACCGAAAACGGCACTGTCATCTTTGAGGTGCCACTGGTCTCAAATGGACAGAATGAACGGGGTTTTCTTGGCGTTAATCTGGGAGCAGCTGGAAGTATTCAGTGTCCAACACTTGGAATGGCGATAGGAGAATATCCAGCAAAAGCTTATCTTGACGTCCTCAAAATGATTCCTTCCTTGCTGGATGAACCTGTAGCATGGCTGATTCTGTTTGGGCTTCCGATCGTTGGCTTAGATGGAGGAGGATTCCGAGGTTTTTCCGGAACCTTTGCTCAGTTCTACCAACCTGTAGGCTGGGCCGAACCTTTTGGGATTGGCGTCTTCTGGCTTGCAAACGCTATGCTCTGGATTGGCTGGCTAAACTTTTATGTAGGCCTTTTCAACTGTCTGCCTGCAGTTCCCTTGGATGGAGGACATGTGTTTAGAGATTACACCTATTCGCTGATATACAGGCTTACTGGAAATGAAAATACCTCTATCAGGCTTTCAAATTCTATTGCCGCAAGCTTTTCCCTTCTGATTATGCTCTCGTTTGTCTTTATGATAATCGGACCTTTTGTAGGGCAATGGCTGCGCTGAGCAAGAACTCTGTGCACTGCTAAGCAAAAAGAAAATAAAGAATATAAAAAAAGGCTTCAGATGGAGAAAAAATAAAAAGGGAGAAAAAGGCATTTTTAATGAAAATATGCCCTTGAAAATAGCCTTTTTCCTTCCTTTTTTCTCAATTTTTCGAATTTTTCCGGGTTTATGGAGAAAGTGAAAAAAATGGAAAGCTTATCAACGGGTATAGAAGGACTAGACATTCTAATTGATGGAGGCTATCCAAAAGGCAAAAGCATTCTGTTAACAGGTCCTCCGGGTTCCGGAAAAACAATTTTAGGACTGCATTTTCTGCATAAGAGTTGTGAAAGTGGTAAAAAATGTATCCTGATTCTGACTCGAGAACTGACGGAAGATGTACTCCTTCAGTCAAAAACGCTGGGAATGGATCTGGAACCTTTTAAGGCTTCAGGGCAGCTTCAAATAAAAAATATATTCGAAGACCGGATCAACAAGCTAAAAAGTGTTTCTCGTTTTGGAAAAGGTCTTTGTGCCGTTGATACGGATATAATTGAGTACCTCAGTTCCGCAGCAGAAGGAGCTGACGTGGTTGTGATCGATAATATCGGGATGATGGTAATTGCCCATGAAGCCAGAGAATTTGCAGACAAGTTCAGTTCTATAAGTATTATCCTTCTAAAAAGGGGCTGTACAAGTCTTTTTATCATGGACGACGACTCTTACGCCCTCACCTATGGGCTTCCAGCTTCCATGGTTTTTGGGAATATGAAATTTATCGTAAAAGAAAATCTAAATGTTGGCCGGACAAAGCAGTATATCTATATTCAGAAAATGCGCAATAAACCGGTCCCGATCAAATATTCTCTTTATACCCTTACCCAAGAAGGAATAAAAATTATAAGTAGTTTAAGGGGAAGATAAACATTTTTTTCTTTTTGGACAAGTTAGCCTTTTACCCTCATTTCTTTTCTTAAAGCCTCACTGGCTCACAATTTTTCCATCCACGAGCCGGATAATTCTATCGGCTTTTGCGGCCAGAGCTTCGTTATGGGTGACTACTATAAAAGTCTGATTTAATTGTCGATTAAGCCTGCGGAGCAGTTCGTAGACCATATCTCCGGTTTTTGTATCCAGATTGCCGGTAGGTTCGTCTCCAAGCACGATTGCAGGAGAGCAGCTAAGCGCTCTTGCAACCGCAACCCTCTGATTTTGGCCTCCTGAAAGCTCTCCTGGTCTATGCTCCATCCGGTCTTTAAGCCCAACTTCTTCCAGAAGCTTTTTAGCTATTTGCCGGGCTTCTTTTTTTTTCTTGCCTGAAATTAAAAGAGGCATCATGACATTTTCCAGAGCAGTAAAGTCGGGCAGAAGATGATGATATTGAAAAATAAAACCCAGCATCCGATTCCGAAGTTCCGATCTGGCCTTATCCGAAAGCTCAGTCACGTCTTGACCCTCAATTAAAAGGCTGCCTTCGCTTGGGGTGTCTAGGAGCCCTATAAGGTGCATAAGAGTGCTTTTCCCTGAACCCGAAGGGCCGACAATTGCAACGAATTCTCCTTTTCTAATCTTCAGACAGGCTTTGTCAAGAGCTCTAAAGTCTACCCCGTTGCGGTAAATCTTGCTAAGATTCTTTAATTCGATTATCGGGGGATCTTTACCCATGTTTAGTTCCTGAATATATTATGTGTTTAGTTTAGCTTGAAATATTTTTCAATTTATAAGCGATTATATAAGAAATTAGTTTATCGGTTCGAAAGCCAAAAGTTGCTAATTAGTTTGGCGAATTATTTCCCAGCCGAATACAGGAGATATATTTTCAGAATTATAATAAAAAATAATGAAGGTTTCCTAAAAATCTCAAAAACGTTATATAGGTGTAAAGCGATTTAGAAAAGTAGTTTTCAAAATATAAACAAGAATTAGAATATTAGAAGGATAGATTAGAAGGATAGGAACCCTTTTGCGCCATAGGTTCCTATCGATGATCCAACCCCAGAGATTGAGAGAAAACCCAAAAACTCTCAACCTACGTCTTTTTTTATGCTTTCCATATACTTAAGATAAACGATGTGAAATCTTTAATGTGCTTCAATTATTTAATTACATTAAATTTTATGTGGTAATTATAATATTAAATGTAGTCAAATATTTGAAAGACATTAAAATATTTAATTCCTTCAAAATAAAGCCCCTTTGTTTATTTCTAGATTCTTCTTTTTGGCTATTGCAGAGCTATTTAAGGGCCTAAAAGCAAAATATATAAGCCGGCCTTTGCATATTTTGGGAAAAGCTTTTCTAAGGCAGGAGCCGAAGAAAGCTTAGGACACACTTTTAAGGAGATCAAGTCCATTGAAAAAAACCATTATTCTCGGAATCGAAGGCACAGCTTGGAACCTGAGTGCTGCAATCGTGGACGAGACCGATATTATAGCCGAGGTTACGGAAACCTACCGGCCTGAGAAGGGGGGAATTCATCCCAGAGAAGCCGCCCAACATCATGCAAAATATGCGGCAAGTGTAATCCGGCGCCTCCTTGAAGCTGCAAAGAAAAAAGGAGTGGAAGCGGCTGAGCTTGATGCAATTGCTTTTTCCCAAGGTCCAGGACTTGGCCCCTGTCTTCGAACCGTCGCAACCGCAGCTCGTATGCTTTCCCTCTCCCTTGGAATTCCGCTTGTAGGAGTAAATCACTGCATTGCTCATATCGAAGTAGGAATCTGGAAAACCCCTGCAAAGGATCCGGTAGTCCTTTATGTAAGCGGAGCAAATTCCCAAGTTCTGGCCCATAAAGCCGGAAAATATAGGGTTTTTGGAGAAACCCTTGATATAGGGCTTGGAAACGCTCTTGACAAGTTTGCGCGCAGCGCAGGGCTTTCTCATCCCGGAGGTCCAAAAATTGAACATTACGCAAAAGAAGCAAAAAAATACCTGCACCTGCCCTATGTTGTAAAGGGTATGGATCTGTCTTTTTCAGGCCTTTCCACGGCCTCAACCGAAGCTTTAAAAAAGCACCGGCTTGAAGATGTTTGCTATTCCTATCAGGAAACCGCTTTTGCCATGGTTGTGGAGGTTACGGAAAGAGCTCTTGCCCACACCGGAAAAAAGGAAGTCCTTCTTGCAGGCGGAGTAGGAGCAAATGGAAGACTCCGAGAAATGCTAAACTCCATGTGCAAAGCCAGAGGAGCCAAGTTCTATGTACCTGAAAAACGTTTCATGGGCGACAATGGAATCATGATTGCCTATACCGGGCTTTTGATGTATAAAGCAGGCGACACCATAAGCCTTGAGGAATCAAAGGTAGATCCAGGCTTTAGGCCTGACGAAGTGAAAGTAACTTGGATTTCTGAAAAAACAGAAAATTCTGAAACAGATTTTGAAACCGGAAAAAGCCCGGCTGAGCTTTTGAAAAGTGGAGCTGAAGCCCTAGTCTTCCTTGAAACTGGGCCTGAAGGCAAAAAGCAACTTGTTAAGGAAAGGATTCCAAAACCCTACCGACTAAAAGAAATAGATGAACGGATCCGAAAAGAACGGAACCGAACCGAGGCTAGGATGCTCTCCGAAGCCCGAAAAGTAGGGGTTTCTACGCCTATTGTCTATGAGCTTGAAGATTTTCGGATCAAAATGCAATATATCGAAGGCAGCCCTCTTAAATACCTGCTCAATCCCGAACTTTCTGAAAAAGGGGGAAAACTCCTGGGGAAATTGCACAGCGGAGGAATTGTTCACGGAGATCTGACAACTTCAAACCTTGTGCTTTCGGAAGAGAAGAGGCTCTATTTGCTTGATTTTGGGCTCGCACATTTTGATAAAAGCTTGGAAGCAAGAGGGGTGGATGTGCACGTGCTTTTCCAGACTCTTGAGAGCACGCATAGAGAACCTGAAGCTCTGATCGCAGCTTTCAAGAAGGGATATGCAAGTACATTTATAGAGGCAAAAGACGTTCTAAAACGAGTGGAAGAAATAAAAAAGCGAGGCCGCTATTCATGATTGAAAAAACAGAAAAAAACAGAAAAAAAATCGTCTTTGTAACAGGCAATAATGGAAAATTTGTAGAGGTAAGAGCAATTCTTGCAAGCCGCGGAATTGAGGTGCTTCAAAATAAAGAGGGGTACCCCGAACTTCAGGAAGAAGAGCTTGAGCCTATTGCAGCTTCCGGAGCCAGTTTTGTAGCCGAAAAACTAAGGCTGCCTGCAATTGTTGACGATTCGGGGCTTTTCATAAAAGCTTTAAAGGGTTTTCCGGGGCCTTACTCTCGTTTTGTCGAAGACAAACTCGGAAACCAAAAAGTTCTTCAGTTAATGGAAAACGAAGAAGATAGAGCAGCTTATTTTAAAACGGTCATAAGCTATTGTGAACCAGGGAAAAAACCCCTGCTCTTTTCGGGCCTTGTAGAAGGAAAAATAGCTTTTGAAGAACGCGGAACCGGAGGCTTTGGCTATGATCCTATTTTCGAGTATGAAGGCAAGACTTTTGGAGAACTCAGAGACGAAATAAAAAACACTCTTTCCCACCGCCGCAGAGCCATTGATAAGTTTTTAGAATGGTTTGATAGCCAGATAGATTGAATCAAACTGAAATTGGCTCTTAAGAAGCCTTGAAGCTTAAGCCTGAGTATTTATTTAAGCTTCGACAATTAAAAGAGCTCGGGCAGGGGCCCCATCACAGGCCTCTATTTTTAGGGGAAGGCAAAGAAAATAATAGAGCCCTTCTTTAACAGCCCTGAGGTCGAGGCATTCTACAATATTTATAAAGTTTGAAAGCAGCAGCTTGTGAATCGGTAGCTTTTTAGAAGCTGGAGCATCAAGCGAAAAAGCGTCCACACCAACCGTTTTGAACCCTTTTTTTACAAGCAAAGTTGCAGCCTCTTTTCCAAGCCAACAGGAATCTGAAAAAGCGTTAATTCCCTGAGTTTCTGAAACTTTATTTGCTTTTTTTGTTTTCAGAAGCAAAATAGAAATCTCATTAGACAGAGCTGATCTTTTTATTTTTTCAAGAGCTGTATTAAGAGTCTCGGCTGAGATTGCTCCGTGTTTTGAAGAAAAATCTAAGAGCAGGGCTTTTCCCATAAGAGTTGCAAGATCTATTTGCTCCGAACTCTTTCCATTTTCAAAAACATGGGTCTGAGCATCAATATGCGTACCCGTATGACTTCCAAAGCTCAAACTTGTAACCGCAAATCCGGCTTTTTCAAGGGAACTGACTTTTTTAAGGCTCGGATTCGGATCTCCGGGATAGACCGGCGTAAATTGGGAAAGCGGAATCGTGATGTCTATGATTTTTCCTTTTGGGAGAGGTTCTTTAAGGAAAGAGGGCTTATTTGTGGCTCGATTTTGATTTACAGACATAAATACTCCAACTTTTGCTCTGATTATTTTATTTCACTTATTTATTTTCATGCTTTTTTTGAATCAGTATATATACAATTCCCTCAAATGCTAAAGCATGAAACTTACGGTTCTTGTGGATAATAACACTTTTATTGATCGATACTTCCTCGCAGAACCCGGGCTTTCTTATCTTTTGGAAGTTGAGGGCAAAAAAGTCCTTTTTGATACTGGTTACTCCGATGTTTTCTTAAAAAACGCCCGGAAAATGGGCCAATCTCTTCTGGATTTGGACTTTTTAGCTCTCTCCCACGGCCACCTTGATCATACTTGGGGCTTGAGTTCTTTTATCCGGGTTCTTATGGAAGCAAAAATCGAAAATCTGCCTCAAAAAGTCCCGAAACTGGTTGCTCATCCCTTTGCTTTCCAGAGTAAACGGCTCAAAGCTCTTGGAGAAATCGGAAGCCTCTTATCTTCCGAGAAACTTGCGGAACACTTTGAGCTCAAATTAGTCGATAAACCCCTCTGGCTGACTGAAAAGCTTGTCTTTCTTGGAGAAATACCCAGGATCTTTGATTTTGAAAACAGAAAAGCTATAGGGAATACCGTAAAAGAAAGAGAAAAAGAGGAGTTAAAGGAAAAGCTTGAAGCTGATTATCTTTTCGAGGACACGGCACTTGTATACCAAGCAAAAAAAGGGCTTGTGATAATAACAGGTTGTTCTCATGCCGGTATTTGCAACATCACAGAGTATGCCCGAAAAGTTTGCAAAGAAAAAAGAGTTTGCGATATAATAGGCGGCTTTCACCTTCTGAACCCTTCAAAAATCCAGATGCAGGGAACACTTGAATACCTAAAAAAACTAAAACCTCAATATATTCATGCCTGTCATTGCACAGATCTCTATTCAAAGCTAGAACTTGCAAAAAGAGGAAACCTTAAAGAAGTAGGAGTCGGACTTCAACTTGAATATAAATAATTCCTATTTTTCTTCTTCTCTATTTTTAGATAAATGATTAGGCCTTGAGCTTTAGGGTGAACTTTAGCTGTTGAGCTATTTTCGGATTTTTATTTCTTAGCAATTATTCAAAAACTATATCTTTTTGAAATTAAAATAAAGCTATATTATATATTTTGATATATAATAATTTGGATTTATACGGATTTTGAAAGCCACTTTAAAAAGCTTGCAAAAGCTTGCCTAGTTGTTCAGGTATAAACCAAAGAGGGATAAAGGGTTGAGGAAACTAAAACAAATCTTAATTTGCTCAACACTTCTTTTTATTTATTTAAGTGTATTTCAAACATCTGCTGAAAATCTTTCTGTAAATCAAGCCCTAGGGACCGAAAATTACACAATTCATTCAGGCCCAGCTTTTGAAGCTCCAGATTTAAGAAAGCCTGGGTTTTCCGAGGTTCAGAAAAAACTCTCAAGTGATTTACTGCAATTGACAAACTCAAGCTTTTTGCCTCCAGGCTCTTCTAGAACAGAACTGGTAAAACAGATGGAAGGGCTTGAGCAAATAAAATATACAACCAAGAACCCCGATTTTAGAGAAAATGGGAAAAGGATTGGGAAGATTGGGAAAAGTGAACCTGAAACAAAGGAAACTCAAACCCTAAAAACCGAACTTGTTCATGTTTATATCCGTTTTTATCCGGGTTCGGATCCTAAAAGTGCGAAAGTTTATATGGAAAACATAACAGGCCAAGCTGAAGAGCTTTATGCTGCCTGGGTAAAAATCGATGCACTCGAAGCGCTTGCCAGTCTGAAAACTGTCCAGAATATCCGGACCGTGCTTCCTCCCTTCAGAAGAACGGGCCCATATCTTACGGAAGGGGATGCAATTCATAACTGCGCCGAGGTCAGGGAAAAATACGGCTTGACCGGGAAAGGAATAAAAATAGGCATTCTTTCAAACGGAGTGGATAATCTTAACTCAGCTGTGGCAAACAAAGATCTGCCTGCAAACTTAAGCGTGCTTAGGAATACGCAGGGAAGAGATGAAGGAACTGCAATGCTTGAAATCGTGCATGATATTGCTCCGGGAGCCGAGCTCTATTTTCATGATTCTGGAAACAATGTTCTTGCATTTAACGCCGCAATCGATGCCCTTGTTGCAGCAGGCTGTGACATTATCTGCGATGACATAGGCTGGATTACAGAGCCTTTTTTTGAGGATGGAATTGTCGCAGCCCATGTCCAGCAGGTGATAGAAAAGGAAGGAATTCTGTATGTAAGTTCGGCAGGAAATGATGCCCTGAATCATTATCAAGGGGAATTTTATCCCTCTGAATCAAATTTTCATGATTTCAGTGAAGGCAAAAGCGATCTAAAAGCTCTTTATATCAACCTGCCCCCAGAAGGAAGCCTTTTTGTGGTGCTTCAGTGGAACGATAAATGGGGGCAGTCTTCCAATGACTATAATCTCTATCTTTGGGATCTGAAAAGCGAAGAACTTCTTGCAGTAAGCAATTCTGTACAGGATGGGGAAGGAGAACCTGTTGAGTTTCTATTATACGGAAATATGAAAGAGACTGCAACCGACGTTGCGGTTCTGGTTAACAAATATGCAGGCGAAGCCAGACTTTTGGAAGTATATCTCTATCCTCTAAGAGCTCTTTCCTATTCAGAGAACCTAAAGGCGGAAGATTCCATTTTTGGGCATCCTGCAGCTTTAGGAGCTGTCAGTGTGGGAGCAATTGAGGCTTCTGATCCGAGAAATGATCAAATCGAGCCCTATTCCTCAATTGGCCCGGTTTCAATCTTTTATCCTGCCTATGAGCTTAGAAAAAAGCCGGAAATTTCAGGGATCGACGGAGTACAGGTTTCAGGGGCCGGAGGCTTTCCCTCCCCATTTTATGGAACAAGTGCTTCCGCGCCGCATGTGGCGGCCCTTGCAGGGCTTGTCTGGAGCGCAAAGCCTGAAAAATCCGGGTCTGAAATAAGAGCCGCTCTGCTCAAAACGGCTAAAGACCGTGGAGCTTTAGGGTATGATACGATTTTCGGCTATGGGCTAGCCGATGCCCTTGCAATGTATAAAGAACTTGAAGCTTCACCCCTTCCTCTTGCAAATTTCAGCGCGAACCAGACAGAAGGTCCGGCTCCCCTGAATGTTATTTTTACAGATTTATCGGAAAATGCAACTTCTTGGCAGTGGGATGTTGATAGCGATTTTCTTATTGATTATACTTTGCAAAACCCAGTGCATACCTACCCTGAGCCGGGTTTGTATACAGTCTCTCTGACTGTAAAAAATAAAGAAGGCTCGGATACGCTTGTAAAAACAGATTATATAAATGTGAGCTGGGAAGCAGAAGCCTGGAATCCTTGGAACGATCCGAATTCAGAAGAAGGAGAAACGGTTACTACTTTGGAACTTCAAGAAGCTATTAATTGCTGGATAAAGGAGAAACCGGCTCCAAAAACAGGGGCAAAAATAACAAAGGAAAGGTTGCAGGAGCTGCTTAATGCCTGGCTTAAGGCTTGAGGGGGAAAAATATGAAGAAATTTAGGGGAAGCCAAGAAAGGAAAAAATGGCTTTTTTTAAAAGCAATGGTTTTATTTCTTATATTTTATTCAGCTTTTCCGGTTATAGGAGCCGAAGAATTGACTGCAGAAAGAGAATTTTCTGAAACTTCAGTAAAGCCGGGAGCTTTTTTTCAGGTAAGCCTGTTTCTTACAGCCAACCAAGAAGTGATTGCCCCGGCTCTAGATGAGGACTTACCAAAAGGTTGGGAGCTGAGGCCCTTAGAAAATTCAGGAGCCTTTTTCAAACCTTCAACTTCTGAATGGATCTGGGCTGAAAGTTTTGTGGGAGGAACAACCCGGAACGTTACTTATGAAGTTGCGGTTCCAAGTAATGCAAGTGAAGGCTTTTATCAGTTTTCGGGAAAGGTATCCGCTTTTAACCTGAGTTTGAGGCCTGTGCAGGGGGAAAAGGAAATTTTTGTTTCGGAAAAGGGAAAAATACCAGATGAGAAAGGAATTTTACTCTTTCCGGGCTGGAATTTCCTCTCAGTTCCTTATACTCTGCAAAATGCTTCTGCAGAAGTGGTGCTTAAAGGAGTTACCTATAGTTCGCTTCTTTACTACAATGCCGAAAACAAAACCTGGGAAATTCCTGAAACTTTTGAGCCCCTAAAAGCTTACTGGCTCTTTGTAGAAGGCCCGGAAACTCAACTTTTAGTTCAAGAGAATCTTAAGAAAAAACCGATATCCGGAGCCGAACTTCCCGCATCGCTCAAAGTCTATGAAGGCTGGAACGCTATAGGATATACGGACGCTTTGGATTTTCTTTCCGCCGAAATTGCCCTAAAAAGCATAGATAGGATCTATACCTCCGTTTTAGGCCCTTGGGATCCAAAAAACGCAACATATCTGTCTTCTGGACATAACTGGGAAAGCGGGCTTATTTCAGGAAAACATGTAGGCACTGATGTGTTTGAGATGAAAGCCTATGAGGGATATTGGGTCTATCTTATAGAAAACGGGAGTTTGAGCGCTATGTGGGTTTA
>Ga0265294_10002329_pt1 | contig 24987 bp, 16 predicted proteins | sample MunlanPumphouse3_FD_192504 | JGI IMG/M metagenome (GOLD analysis project Ga0265294, IMG submission 192504) | Groundwater microbial communities from a municipal landfill in Southern Ontario, Canada - Pumphouse #3 | ecosystem: Environmental > Aquatic > Deep subsurface > Groundwater | place... | reverse complement strand
TAACTCGACGGTCAAACGCATCGGAGTCGGGGTCGGTATCGGGGTCGACCTCGTACGCTTTTCGATACCGATACCGATACCGACCCCGACTCCGACCCCAAGTACCAAACATAAAAATGAAAGGTGGGCAAAAAATGAGGTTAAAAAGATTAAAAACTCTGATGATCGCGGGAATACTGATTGCTGGGACGGCTGTTCGAGGAGAAGTTCATTGCCCAGGCTCTTATAAAGGTCATCTGCAAGGCATAACTACAGATGACAGCGGCAATCTTTATTGGTCTTTTACCGTTATGCTGGTCAAGACTGATGCGCAAGGCAAGGAGTTGTCCAAAATAGTTACCCCTTATCACTCCGGTGATCTGACATGGCATGACGGCAAGGTTTATGTGGCCTTTAATAATGGCCGCTGGAATACAGAGGGCGGCGGAGCCAAATCTGTGATCAATGTTTATGACGATAAGACTTTTGAGTTAATTTCTACGTGTGCGCTTCCAGAGGTTATCTATGGATCAGGGGGTGTGGAGTATTATGACGGACATTTCTTTGTTGTCGGTGGGCTGCCTAAGGGCTATCAGGAAAACTATGTGTATGAGTATACAGAGATCTTTCAGTTCGTTAAGCAGCATGTGATTCCGAGCGGGTATACGGATGTGGGAATCCAGACAATCTGCTATGGAGACGATGGGAATTGGTGGTTAGGCTACTATCAGACAGGCACCTTGATAACAGACGGTCAGTTCAAGCTTTTGAGTAAGCATAAATTCGACACCGCGATAGGGATTGCCAGAACCAATGAGAAGGGAGTTTTTTGGGTTGCCTCAACGCGGAAAAATGACCAGGGAACCTACACAGGGTCGATTCGTCGTGTTAAACAAGCTGAGATCCTGGCGAAATAGTGAATACTTCACTTTTTATAATACACCCATGAGAAAAGAACGGCTGACTTCGCTGGATACGCCGTTTTCCCATGTGTTTTCTCTCTTTGTCGCGAGCCGAGACACTTGGCGATTGGCCATAAACACGCCAACCGCGGTCACGGCCCGCAACTACAGCACTGCGAGCTTGAATTAATGCCTGACAGAAAATTCAGAGTTGACTCTTTTCACCCTCTCTTGCATAATAAATGCCAATAACGGGTAGACGGGTATCGTTATGTTATCGGTCAAGCCGATGCTAATCAAGGACAATAGGGAATGAAACATTGGTGCGGGAAGTCAATCGGGGTATGGATGGGTCTGATGCTGCTCCTTTGCGGCATAAGCACGGTGCAAACGTTGAACTGCCCATAAAATGACACGGATTTATCAAATAACAGAAAAAGGAGATACACTGTATGAATAAGAGCACAATTAAACCTCTGACTGAAAAAAAGACAGTTACACGCAGGTCGTTTCTGCAACGTTCAACCAGCGCTGCACTGGGTCTGAGCGCATGGACTGCGCTCAGTGCCGACCGAGTGATCGGTGCCAACGACAGGGTGAATGTCGCACTCATTGGATGCGGCGGGCGCGGAAGTTTCATCTTGCGCGTGATGATTGCGGATGCTGGTGCGAATTGCGTCTGCCTCTGCGACTTGAGCGACAAACGATTGGATAAAATGTGGTCGTTCATCGAGCCAGTACAGCCCAACAAGCCACGCTTCGAGAAGGACTACCGCAAGGTCTTAGAGTCGCCGGACATCGATGCCGTGATTGTCGCCACGCACGACAACTGGCACGCGCCGCTGACGATCATGGCATGTCAGGCAGGCAAGGACGTGTATGTGGAGAAGCCCCACTCGTTCTGCATGTGGGAGAGTGGACTGATGGTCGAAGCCGCCGCGAAATACAAGCGCATCGTGCAGGTCGGAACGCAAAACCGCTCAGCCGATTATGTCCATCAGGCACGCGAGATTGTGCAGAGCGGTAAGCTCGGCAAGATCGGGCTGGTCAAGGTATTCAATCTCAAAAACGGCTCGCCTTTCAAACTGGGAGAGCCGGGCACACAGCCCGCGGACTTTAACTGGGACCGCTGGCTCGGGCGGGCGGCGTTACGTCCCTATCACCAGCGGATCTGGCAGGGCGGCTGGCATAAGAACTGGGACTACTGCGGCGGGGATCTGACCGACGACTCCATCCACCAGCTCGACCTCGCGCTGATGGTGATGGGTGATCCTGGATTGCCCACGAGTGTGCGCGCGTTAGGCGGACAGTACGTCGTCCACAAGGAAGACGATGCCGAGGTTCCGGATGTCTTGAATGTCGCCTGGGACTTTGGTTCGTTCGTTATGGCTTTCGATATGAGCCAGTACCCGAGTTATATGGCAAAAACCACTGACGAGCTTCGCAAAAGCAAAAACCGTGTTCCTGACTGGACGCTGAACGCCACGCGTATCGAGATCTACGGGCAAGACCTGCTCATGATCCTGGGACGGCACGGCGGAGGATTAAGTCTCGTGAAGGCGAGCAATCAAATTGTTGACAAGATTTATGGTCAACCGCCCGATCTTGAACACTATCTCAACTTTATCACCTGCGTGAAAAGCCGCAAACAGCCCAATGCGGACATCGCAATCGCGCACGCCAGCAACCTCACCGCGCATATGGGCAACATCGCTCACCGGATCGGCAATGTCTCGATGAATTACGATGCCAAAACCAGCACGTTCGATAATCCAGCCGCCAACGCGATGTTCAAGGCCACCTACCGGAAAGGATACGAGATTTCTGACAAAGTCTAGTCCCGAATTCACTGACTATTCTTTGTCCGGCACACACAGCTATGACGACCAGCCATGCGCCGCACGTACGCTGAGCATTGCAGCCAGAACATCGTTCCAAGTCTGCTGCTTCAGCATGACCTCGTTGGAGAACATGCAGCCATCCCAGCAGAGATGAGGGATCTTCTGCGTCAGCTCGCCGCTCTCATCGCGCAGCCAGTGGCCCGCGTCGCGGGCAACAACGAGCTTGCCGTTGGGATCAGCGGCTGTGCAGTGCCGTCCGGTTTTGTCATGGCTGCCTGAACCGTGTACAGTGCCGTCGTTCTGCGCCACATGGAAATCGATTGTCCATGGGCGCAGTGCGGCGGTCAACGTGCGCAGTCCCTCCTGCAGAGCTTCGGTGTCGGACCACTCAAAATCCTGCGGTAGAATGCGCTGTTCAGGTGCGTTCACTCCCAAGAGATAGAGTAAGGTGTGCGCCATATCAGCTTGAAATCCCATATTCGGCTGATCGACCATTTCAAGCAGGTGCAGCATATCTTGCCAGCCATGCATGCCGCCCCAGCAGACCTCGCCCTCGGCCGCCAGTCGCTCACCGTAACCGGCGGCGATCGTGCATGCCTCACGAAAGGTGGCCGCGATTTTTTTCTGGTTGCCAACAGGATCGAAGGCCCACTCTTCAGTTCCAGCGGCGGAATCAATCCGAATGACACCATAGGGCCGTACACCTAGTGCACAGAGCTGTTTGCCTATCTCACACGATTTGCGCACCTGAGTCAGAAAACGCTTCACATCCTCGGCGTTGCCCATGGCCGAGCCGCCGCCAGCAGGGCCCCAGACTGGAGCCACTAGTGTCCCAGCCACCAGATCTTTGGTGCTGATCTTATCCGCCAGCACTTTAAGATCATCGGCAGTACTGTCGATATTCACATGCGGCTCGCACAGGAAAAAATCCACCCCATCGAATTTTTGTCCATCTACCTCGGCGTTGACGGTCAGCTCCAGCATAGTATCCAGGTCAATCACAGGCTCTGAATCTGGCCCCTTGCCGACTAAACCGGGCCACATCGCATTGTGAAGTTTCGGGTAATTATTGGTTGTCATTATGTCTCCATATTGGCAGCGTCCTAGAAGACGCCAGGTTGTTAGTCGCTTACCGAAGGGCAAGACAAACATGTTGGTCCTTAAAAACATGTTGTCGGTGGGCCAATCCTAATCTCAATCTTAATCTTAATCCTTATCTATTCGCCCATCCCAGATCACGTTTTTTGATTAGGATTACGAGTAAGATTGTGATAAAGAGTGATCACCCTCTAACCTGTAACTTTCCCAAATCAAGCGGCTCATAAATCAGCCCTCGCGATTGCTATTCCGCAAAGCGGAATCATATAATTCGGCGCAGCCGAATTATTTGCCGCTCATAGAGCGGCTACTACACCCGATGCTGATTGACGATGCTGTACGACAATGTTGGTGGACGATTAGGATCATGCGGGGGCTCGTCAACCAGCATCGTCGCCGCTATCGTAAACCGCAGGCGCAGCCAAACTCCAGTAGCACCCGATTGCATCGGGAGTTGTCCGACTGGAAAGTAGCACAGCCGTCTCGGCTGTGAATCCCACGACCAACACACAAACTCATTTTGGTTACAGCAAAAAGCTGCTTTAGAGATTTACCCATGCGCCGCTCTCCGCTGATTTCAACACCGCGTCGCAGACCCTCTGCGTTTCCAGTCCATCCCGGAAGGTCGCGCCAACTGGTTTGCCAGTCGCAAGGCTTTCAATAAAATCCGCCGCCTGATGCACAAAGCTGTGCTCATAACCAATTGCGAGGCCCGGCACCCACCACTTGCTCATATAGGGGTGGTCACCGTCGGTCACATGGATGGAACGCCAGCCACGTGTGATACCCTCGTCATTATGGTTGAAGTAGGCGAGGCGCTGCAGGTCATGCAGATCCCAGGCCAGCGAGCCGTACTCGCCATTGATCTCAAAGGTGAAGAGCGCTTTGTGGCCGCGGGCGTAACGGGTTGCTTCAAAGTTGCCCATCGACCCATTGCCAAAGCGGCAGAAGAAGGTGCAGGCATCATCAATGCCAACAGGCTCCATCCTGCCGCTCTCAACACTCTTGCGCTCCTTGACAAAAATCTTGGTCATGGCGTTCACACTTGTGATCGGACCGTTCTGCCAGAGGGCCAGGTCAATACAGTGAGCCAGCAGATCGCCAGTGACACCCGAGCCGGCAGCCTTGGCATCCAGCCGCCAGGTTGCCATACCGCCCTGGGGCACATCAGCGGAGATGGTCCAGTCCTGAAGGAAGTTGGCGCGGTAGTGGAAAATTTTACCAAGACGCCCCTCATCGATCATCTGCTTCGCCAGTGTCACAGCGGGCATACGGCGGTAGTTGAAGGAGGCTAGGTTCGGAACCCCGGCTGCCTCCACTGCCTCAGTCATGGCCAGTGCCTCTGCTGCGTTGAGGGCCAGCGGTTTCTCGCAAACGATCATCTTACCGGCCTTAGCAGCCGCGATGGCAATCTGCGCGTGAAAATTGTTGGGCACACAGATCTCAATAATATCGATCTCTGGATCGTCAACCACTTTACGCCAGTCAGTCTCAACCTTTTCATAACCCCAGCGTGAAGCAAAGGCCCTCGCCTCTTCCTCCACCAACCCGCAGACTGTTTTCAGAACAGGTGTGTACTCCAGGTCAAAGAAGTTACCTACTTTACGGTAGGCGTTGGAGTGTGTGCGGGCCATAAACCCGTATCCAATCATCCCTATATTCAATTTTTTTTTCATGTTTTCCCTTTTTTAGCGCACTGGTTAAGCTCTATTGAGCCAGCCATACTTAACCTCTGTCTTCACGCCAGTATTAGATCAGGATTTCCTGGGCCGAAATGTTTGAGCATCACAATCGAATCGGTCTTAGATGGATTGGTAATCACAATACCTGCTTGCGCGGCGGTCTCTGAGACAAAGTACTCATCGTGGGTCAACTGCCCAAAACGGATCAGCGCAGGAGTCTCAATATCCCAGATGCCCATTTTACCATGCCCCTGCATCATGATCATGCCATAGGCTGCCGCATCCTTGACCGTCACTGTGGCACCTGGCAGAATGGTCAGCTCTTTGGCGCTGAAAGCCTCGGATTTATAGGTCACCCATTGATCAATGTAACCCTGCGCCTGCATGGCCTCCAGATCATTGACCAGTTTAGGTGCCATAAAGCGGTTCTTGCGGAAGTATGGATCAACATTGAGATCCCAGTCAATAACCTCCATCAGATAATCGACATCGTGCATGCGGTTAGCGGGAGTGTTCTTCCAAAGCAGCTCCGCAGGCACAATCGCGTCGCCGGTCAGCGACTGATACATGGCGAACACATCCGAGGCTTTCTGCGGCTCATAGGTGCAGAGCGAGCCCGGGGCGTGGAGTACTCCTGGCGGCACATCCCATCCAGTGCCTGGCTCAAGCCGGTAGGCCTGGGCGATATTGGTGATCTTGTTATCACCCTTGGAGAAATTCATCAGACACTGGCGCACCTCATCCTTGGTTGTGCCTGGCGCGAACCCAAAGAAAGTATAAGGGAAATCCGCACCGTAATTATTGACCTGCGGTGGAAAATAGTAAGCCTCGGGCTTGCCTTTCTGACCAGTCAGGGCGGCGTGTTCATCCCGGTGGTGTACGTGGTGCGGCAGGGCCCCCTTATTATCAAAAAACTTGGAGTACATTGGCCAGCAGCTGTGCTCGTTCCAGATGCGATCACCCAACAGCGCGCCCTTGAGCTGCTGAACCGCTTCAGCCAACAGCACCTGCTTCGTGACGCTGCCATCCTCAAATACAATCTGGCTCAGCCCCTCGGTGGCACCTGTGAGCGGACCGTTGTCCGCCGGCGTGGTGGATGCGAACCAACGCTCATCAATGCCGCCGCGCTCACCACCCAACGCATAGTAGTCATCCGGATGCAACTTGATCCGCCGACCCGGCACACAAAAAGAGCGCGGCACCCAGTTGGGCGCCAGCCTGACAATGCCTTCTCCCTGATCAAACGCGCTTTGAATTATCTTACTTTTTGACATACAATCTCCTCTAAGTTTTTCCTGAATTATCACAAACAAAAAGTCATTCAATGTTCCTATAGTATCAATATTCTGAAACCGATTGCCAGAGAATATTTACTTAAAATAATTTTTCGCTATTGCATTTTGCGGAGGGGGAGTGATAACATTTCAATAATTGGAATTAGCTGTAGTCAATTCCTACCGATATCCGCAGCCGACAGGCACCTGAGCAGTTGCCAAATATTAAAGACAAAATAGTTGAAGCTGACAAAAAGGATGAAACAAATGGACAGCAGCATAAATATGCTAAAGCGATGGACAATGAGAACCCTCATGATTCTGTTGACTGCGGCGCAGGTGCCGGAAGCGTGTCGGGCCATGGAGCTTGTGGTGGACGGACAGCCCACGGCGAAGGTCGTCATTTCAGACAAAGCAAATCCCTTGACCACTCTGACCGCGGAGCCTCGGCAGATTGTTGTCGCCCAGGACGGTACAGGTCAGTTCAAGTCAATCAACGAGGCGATGAAATCCATTCAGGATGCGACGGAGGCCGACCCCGTGGACATCAAGATCAAGGCGGGCATTTATGTTGAGACAATTACCACGCGCAACTGGGTCAATCTGATTGGCGCGGACCGGGATACGTGCATCATCCGGTATGATGGCGGTTCGGAGACGAACACGCCCGTCAGCAGAAAGCACACTCTGTGGGCAACGAGCAGCACAACGCTCAGGAATCTGACTATTGTGGGAACCCGGGTGAAATACTGCATTCACTCTGATGGCGGAAGGAAATTCGTGCTGAATATTGAAAACTGCGCATTGCGCCGCGAGTATCCGGTTGGTGAACCCAAGCCCTATGTCGCCGCATTCGGGATCGGTCTGCGGGGCGACCAGCATATTGCCATGCGCGATTGTCTAGTGGCGGCGGATCTACCTATTTATCTCCATAATTGGAACGATCAGCGTGCCCCATGCAGTATGACCTTGGAGAACTGCGTGCTGAAAGGTAAAGAACATGCAATCGCAATTTATTGTCTGGGCAGTAAACAAAACGATTATTTCATCATGCATGATTCTGTACTGGAAGGGCTGAAGTCTGGAGTGAAATACGTTAATTTCAAGAACATCAAAAAAGCGCCCTCCTGGAATGGCCAAAGTGAAATCAAATTATGGGGAAGCGGCAACAGCGGCGCCCAAATAACCGGAGCTGAACTAAAAGACGACTCCCGAAAACGCCAGTCAGGGATTGAGATGGCCGCACAGTCCAAGGCCGCGGAAAAACAAGGGCAATGAAAATTATTTATTATTGTGTTTGACACTGAGTGGCAAAGATAATAGCATCTGTTTACGGTTGAGTGAAATATTATTTGTTCAGGACTGTTCGCGAGTGTAGGCTGAAAAGACAAAGTACAGGAATTAATGGTTGTTCCCCGCGCCCGCCGCTGTCTGCAAAGGCCACCCCAGGCGAAGCGAGGTTGCGGGTTATTATGGCTGGAAGATCAAAAATAGTGTTTGGGGTTATGGCACGTTCGACCTGACAATGATATTCCCGAGAACGGACGGCGAATTGAGAGCGGAGCTGACGCGCCCGCTGGACGAGACGGCAATTAGTATACGCTGACGGTAAGCTATAAAAAACAAATTGGAAATCATGCATTAAAGATAAAACCCTTGAACGATTGGAGCCGATAAAGAGGATGAAAAGCAGAAAAAGAATGAAACCGATGGACAGCAGTATGAATGCGCAGAAGCAATGGATGTTAAGAACCCTCATAATCCTGTCGGCTGCAATGCTGACGCCGGAAGTGTGTCGGGCCATGGAGTTTGTGGTGGACGGGCGGCCCGCGGCGAAGGTCGTAATTCCAGACGACGCCAATCCCGTGACCGCTCTGGCCGCGGAGGTTCTGGTCAGATATGTGGCTGAATCCACAGGCGCCAAGCTGGAAATTGTTTCCGAAAAAGACGCGGGCGGGAGCGGGGAGCGCATCTTCCTGGGCGCAACAGCGGCGGCCCAGACTGCGGGGGTCGATGTCTCAAAGATTAAATACGACGGCTTTATTTGGAAGACCGTCGGGAACGATCTCATCATCGCGGGCCGCGACGTACCCTTCGCTTCGGCAAAGGGAAAAAACAATTTGCAGTCGGCGTGCCATGGCACCGCACGGGGTGTCTACCGCCTGCTGGAGGATTACGGCGGGGTCCGATGGCTCCTGCCGACCCCAAAAGGTGTGGTTGTACCCAAAGCGGAACGTTTTTCTGTGCCTGATGGCATCGACCGTAGGGAAGAACCCTTGTTCGCATACACGCTTGGCCTGTCGAATTTCGGAGAGTGGTCACTGGCGAACGGCCAGCGGCGGGCGGTGGATGTGCTGACATTAGGGCACAGTTGGGACGGGGCCTTACGTGAGGCTGGAGACCCCAAGGCCCTGTTCGACAAAGAGCCGGAGCGTTTCGCGCTCATCGACGGTAAGAGGCACTACACTCCGCATAATTTCCAGCTCTGCTCATCCCACCCGGATTTCATTAATATAAGTGTCCAGTATTTCTCGAAGCTGTTCGACAAAGGGCATCAGTGGGTCGAATACAATCAGGCCGACGGCTGGCGGCGCTGCGAATGTGGCCGGTGTAACGCGATGGACCGGCTGGACGAACTGGAAAAAGAAATCGGAGCCTATTGGAACCGCGAGGCGGATCCTTCTGACAAAACGCGTGCGCCCGCTGAACGGCTTTGGGTGCCGTTCGGTAAGATCGCCGAACGCCTGTACAAAAAATATCCTGATCACAAGATCGTGCCCCTGGCATATCATCCCACGTTCATCCCGTCGCAAGCGGTCAAACATTTTCCTCCCAACGTCATGATCGCCATGACACGGGAGTATCCCGGGCTTTTCGAGCAATTCAGCGGGTTCGACAAAACGATATGGGCGTATTGGTGGGGCGCTTATCATGTGTCGGGGCTAACTCCCAACATGATGGCGCATCAAGTCATCCCCCATCTCAACCTGTTGGTCGACCAGGACGTTTTGGGGGTGTATTCCTGCGGAGGCGGCGCGCTGTGGGGATTGGAAGGCGGGGCCTATTACGTGTACTCCAAGCTCTCGTGGAACCCGACACTTGATCCAGACGCGGTCCTAGACGATTATTACCGTGGCGTGTATCACGCCGCAGCCCCTGAGATGAAGCGGTTTTTTGATCTGATCGAATCCCGTGTCACTGTCGGCAAGGATACTCAAACCGTAAAACAGCGGGCCCATAACCTGTATAATCGATCCGTCGCCGTCTACTTTCCAGAGGCTTACCCGCCCGCTGTCCTAGCCAATCTGGACAGCATCCTGGCCCAGGCGAAGGCGAAAGCCGCCGGGGACGACCTCGCCGGGCAATGGCTCGCCCTGACCGAACTGCAGTACCGCTATCTGAAAATCGTTGCCAATGGGTTCACCCTGTATCGGGAGTACCGGTTCTCACGGAACAAGACACCCGCGTTACGCGGCGAGTTGGCCGCCGCTATCGAGGCGCGAGAAAGCTTTATCGCCGAAGTCACGGAGCTGAAGCAGAAGAAAGAGTGGCTTACTGACTGGTTTCCGGGCGCGGGCACGTATATGGCCACCCTCCCGACGGGCGGCTCCTGCTACGCGACCTTGAACGCAGGACCACCATTCGGCGGGTCATTCGCACAGGAACTCACAAAGTAAAGGATCTCCAAACAACCGGAAAAAGTGGTGTGTAAGGCCGGATGGATGGAATTCAACGGGAGAAGCAGTATGAAAACAAAGCTTAGTCTCGCGATCTTCTGGATCGCGGCAATAGGGGTTGCCATCAATGTGTATGCGGTCGAGCCGTCGATCAGCAATGTCAATATCCGCCAGCGCTGGCCATGGAGCAGACTGGTGGATATCGATTATGTGCTCGACTGCGATGCTGGAGAATTAATGGATGTCGCGGTAGTCCTGTATGATGGCGACACGTCGCTCACGGTTCACTCACAGGCGTTTTCAGGGGGTATGTGCGCTGTGTCAAACGGCAGCCAGCGGATTGTTTTCGATCCAACGCAAACAGCCTATACGAACCACCTGCTCACCCAATTCCGTGTTGAGCTGACTCCCGCCCCGGTTCCGTTATACATGATCGTGGATCTTACTAAGGCGGTGGGCGAGACGAATCAGCTCGAGTATGTGTACGAGGTGGATCTCACGAACGGCCTTTGGGGCGCGTGGGTGCGGAATCCGGTGACCAATAGAGGGAGCGCGGTTAAATCCGTGATTTGGACCGGCGTGACAACGAACAATATTTATAAGACCGACAAGCTTGTCCTGCGGCGTATTTTGAAAGGAACGTCAACAAAGGACTTTTATGCAGGTGTGTTTCAGGTGACACAGCGACAGTGGGAGCTGATCATGGGAACCAAGCCGAGCTGGTGCAACAATCCGGCGTACTATGCGAACCGCCCGGTGGAGGATGTTTCATACAACGAGATCCGCGGGGCGACGGGCAGCGTTCCGTCAGTCGACTGGCCGGAGACGGGTGCTTCGGTTCTGCCGACCAGCTTCATGGGAATGCTGCGCGCAAAGACAGGGTTGATCGACTTTGACCTGCCGACTGTGGTGCAATCGGAATATGCCTGCCGGGCGGGAACAACGACCATCTTCAACGACGGCAACGCGGCAGCGAACGTGACGGGTGATAACCAGCACACCAACGAATGGATGGATGCGCTGGGTCGGTACAAGTTCAACTGGGGCTATCTGCCGCCGAACGGCACCGCGCCTGCGAGGGACTGCGGGCCGGAGAACGGCACGGCCATTGTCGGCTCGTACCTGCCGAATGCGTGGGGACTGTACGATACGCACGGCAACACATGGGAATGGTGTCTGGACTGGCAAGCCACAGCTTATTTTGGTCAGCGCCGCATGCTACGGGGCGGTGTCTGGACCCTCTCCGCTTCGTACAGCATATCGGCGTACAGCACCTTCTACACCCCGACGACCGGTAACAGCAGCACAGGCTTACGCCTTGTTATGACCCTGCCATAGCGCAACAGCGCACTACCCCTGCCTTCCGCGCTGCCTGTATTACCGCGCAGGCGGTGAGTAAGAGAAGGTCTGATGTGTGTGAGAGATGAAAGGAAAAAAAAGATGAAAACGAAGAAAATATTGATCGGGATGATGGCAACGTTTGTGTCGGTGAGCACTCTGGCGGTTGAACCGACAATCAGCGATGTGGTGGTCCGGCAGCGCTGGCCATGGAGTCGGCATGTCGACATCGATTACGTGTTGACGTGTGATTCCACGCAGCGCATGGATGTCGCCCTAGCGGCTTATGAAGGCGATACGCCGCTCACGATTCCCGTGATGGAAGCACTTTCCGGGGACGTGTTCGGGGTGGCACGGGGTGCGAGACGCATGGTTTTTGATCCAATGAAGACAGAGTACACTAACCAGCCGCTCTCACGCTTCAAAGCGATGCTGACACCATCGCCATCGCCGGTTTACATGATCGTCGACCTCACCAACGCGCCGGGATCGCTGGCCAGCGTCGAGTATATCTATCCAGGAGACGGGCGACTGGTGACGGAAGGTCGCCACACTAACGTGTGGTTCGACGTGACAAATGATCCCGCTTATGCGACGGACCGGCTTGTCCTTCGCCGGGTCAGCGCGGGTACGGTCCTCATGAATCCGTCAGCGAACACTCCGGTCACCCTGACCCGTGACTTTTACGCAGGGGTGTTTGAAGTGACGCAGCGTCAATGGGAGCTGATCATGGGGAACACTCCCAGCAAATTCAACAACTCCGCCTACTATGCAACCCGTCCAGTGGAAACGGTGTCGTACGAGAGCATTCGCGGAGCGGCTGACGGAACGCCTCCGATCAACTGGCCCGCAACGGGCACGGCGGTTGCCACCAACAGCTTTTTGGGCAAACTGCGACAATTGACGGGACTCAGCACGTTTGATCTACCGACCGAAGCGCAGTGGGCACACCTGTGCCGCGCCGGAACATCGACACTGTACAATGACGGCGACGCGGGCGTTAACTTTGACGGTGACAACGCGATGACCAATGCGTGGATGGAGTTGCTGGGCCGGTACAAATATAACGGAGGACTGGTTAATGGCATAACGGCGGCACCGGCTAACAGCGCTCCTGAATATGGCACTGCGCTCGTGGGTTCCTACCAGGCGAATGCCTGGGGTGTGTACGACACGCACGCTAACGTCTTTGAGTGGTGCCGCGACTGGTACACGAACACGTTAGTTTCGGCTATTGATCCGGAAGGGCCGCTGACAGGGGCGACTCGCTCATTGAGAAGCGGGACCCTTGTCTATCAGCCCGCCCTGTGCGTCGCTTCCACACGGTCATATGCGGCACCCGGCGCGGGAGGATACACCTCTGGCTTCCGTATAGTGGTGCTGCTGCCTTAGTCGCTTAAGCGACTAGAAAAAACAATTAATTGTTCCTTCCAAAAAATCGCCTGTCGAACATTTATTGGAATTTAGTGTAGTAGTCGCTCTATGAGCGACAGTTAGTGTAGTAGTCGCTCTATGAGCGACACAGAGGTTAGTGTAGTAGTCGCTCTATGAGCGACACAGAGGTTAGTGTAGTAGTCGCTCTATGAGCGACACAGAGGTTAGTGTAGTAGTCGCTCTATGAGCGACACATGCCGCTCATAGAGCGGCTACTACACCCGGTGCTGGCCGACGATACTGTGCGACCCGTTTTCCAGTCGTTCGGTGTGGCAAGCGATGTTGATGGACGATTGGGATCATGCGGGGGCTTGTCCACCAGCACCGCCGCCGCTATCGTAAACCGGAGGCGAAGCCGCTTGCCACGGCATAGTTCCGCTTGCGGGACGAAGACGGGACCTCTGCGCCCTGCGCGGATCTAGGCCCTTACAGCTCGATAACAAAGAACAAGTTATTTAATCCCCCGTCATCTGGGAGAGGGCTGGGGAGAAGGTTGTGGGCTCAGCCCATATTAAAAGGAAGGGAAATATGAAAAAAAATTTAATGTTATTCGTTCAATCATTCGCTGTTGTTTTTTTATGGGCGGCCATTGTTCCGACAGCTTTCTGCGCTGATCTGTCGGTCAGCGGCGGCCCCGAGCGCAAGGCCACAACAGTTGCATGGCAAAGCCAGGGCAATCTGCGTCTGAAATTAACTTCAGACCGCAAGGTCCCCGCTAAAACGCCGTTGTCGGTGCTGATCGACTTTGGCCAATACCGGGACCAGGCGCGTTCAGGGACTGCACAGGAGACTTTTCTCAATCCGCGGTCTCTCGCTGTTTACGCGACAGGCGGAAAACAGCCCTTGCCGCTACGCTGCGCAAGAAGGTTCTCGCCAAAATCTTTGAATTCTGGAGATCAGGTTGAACTCGCCTTGTTGACCATGGCAACCACTGATACTTTTTACGTTTATTTTGATTATTCCGACGACCAGGTGGCGGCTGAACCTTTGCCCTGGCCTTTGATCGGCGACGGTGATTTACTTTACATTCACGGGAAGAGCGTTACGTCACTGCCTGCGCAGTCAGCGCGGATGATTGATTATGACCATGACGGTAAGCGCGATATAATCGCCTCCACGAAGTATGGAATCGGCAGCTACGCCTGTTGGTACCGCAATATCGGCGAGGGCTCCAATCCGGTTTTTTCCGAGCGCGACAAGTTTTTTCTCGCGGACAAAGATGGAGCGTTGATTTCCAATGCCAACCGGGGCTGGTTTTTACTGCCTGTTATTGTTGACTGGGATGGCGATGGCCTAAAGGATTTGCTGATCGGCGGATGGTGCCGTTTCCTTGAGTTCTACCGTAATTTGGGATCAAATGAAAAACCGGTTTACGCCAAAGCCGAGCGGATCTTCGACGCCCAGGACTTGGGCGGGTATGATTACGGCAAGAGCGATAATTCACCTTATCAAGGCGTTTTCATTGAACCGGTTGATTGGCTGGGAACGGGGAAAACGAATTTGCTGCTTGGCACGTACAGCGGACGCAAATATCTGTATTTGCTTTCCGAAAGCGGTAAGAGTTCCAAAGGGACACCGCTGCCCGGAAAGCCGGTAAAAATTCCTCTCATGATCGACAACAAAGTCGCTACGCTCGGGCATTGGCAGCCCTGTGTGGGCGATTTCAATGGCGATGGCCTGTGGGATATCATTTCCGGGCAGTTTACGGATTGCAGTTACTTTTTCGAGAATAACGGCGACAAGCAAAATCCGGTTTTTAAAGACGGGGTTCCGATCACGGATGCAACAGGGAAAATCATCGACCTCTCCGCGGAATTAGGGGGGCATCACCAGGGCACACGAATGGTGGATTGGAACAATGACGGCGCAATGGACTTGCTCTTCGATATTGGTTGCCGATATTTCGGCACGCTTCTTTATCTCAATCAGGGGAGCAGCAAGAAGCCCGCATTTACTAGATCGAAAATCAATTATTTCGGTCGCGCGAGTATCGAGGGGAGTGGCGGCTTTTTCTATCCGGACCTGGTTGATTTTAACGGGGATGGCCGGTTGGATATGGTCTCCGGCGATGGCGAGGGCTGGATTTGCCTCTGGGAGAGAAGCGCTGAGGGCGAGCCGTCCTTCAAGGACAAGCAGCCGCTCTTATGCGGGGGTATGCCCATTAAGACCGTCGGTTGTTCTGATAGAGGCGAGCAGCACCGTGGTTACTCCAAGGTAAAGGTAGTTGACTGGAATGGTGATGGCCACTTTGACTTGGTGGTGTGGTGTCAGAATGGAACCGAAGGGTGGCAGACCGGCAGATTTAAAAATGACTGCCTGTTGTTTTATGAGGGGACGCACGACCGCATGAGTTTTAAAAAGCCGGTACCCATACGCACGCATTCCGATCAATCGATCATCACTGGATATCGGGCCAAACCGGATGTCGTTGACCTGGACGGAGACGGCTTGCTCGATTTAATTGTTACCACGGGCACTGGCACGCGTAGCGGCAAAGATCCATGCTATGTAACCTTTTTCAAGAACATCGGCGCAAAGTCCAAATGGCAATTGGCGGCGGGAGTCAACTTGAGTTTCAAGAACGGCGACCCAATAAAATCACGTGTCCGCACCTGTCTGTGTTTTAAGGATTGGGATGGCGATGGATTGCTGGATCTGTTTACCGGCGAACATGGCACAATTATTCAGTACATGAAAAATATTGGCTCACAGAACAAGCCGGTCTTTGATGCGCCAGTTCGTCTGCAATCAACCGCCAAGCGAGTCAGTTCGCATCATGAGGTGGGATTGGCGCTCGGCGATCTGGACGGTGATGGAGCCTTGGATCTTCTGGTGAGTAACGGGGATAACGGTGCAGTTCACTTTTTCAGATACAACTGGTTGGCTCGCCATGATCTTAAAACCGCCATGCCTGACAAATGATGATGACACCGGAAAGATAAGGAAAGGAACGGTGTTTGATTTTCAACTGACGTTACCTTGATGCCGATATACAGGCACCTGACTCACACATAGGGTTGCTTTTGCTGACTTACCAGCAGACTTGAGCGTTTTCAGTCCGTCAGCGGCTTTGCCGCTGCCTAAGCAGGCTGCCTCGGGCAAACTGGGTTATTGGTTCGGGCAAACGGCAAAGCAGCGACCGCAGGCAACACAGCGGTAGCGGTTGGCCTGGTGCACCTGGCTGCCCTGCAGCTTAGAGAGCACCAGCAGGCGCAATCCCAGAATCAATCCGATAAATACCCCTGAGATCATGCAGCCCTTTTGAAAGCGATCAATGATCTCCAATGCCTGCGCCTCTGCCTGCGTGAGCGTTCCACCAACGTGCTTAAAAGCCTCAATCTCAGGAAACAGATCTTCATCAGCCTCCGTAGCCCCCTGCCACTTTGAGACCAGGCTCACCCCGGGGTGCAGCTGCGCCACCCCTGCTCCGGCCAAATAGCCCACACCGGCACCGCCAAGGATGATCAGAGGAAGAAAAACCAAGAGCGAAAGAAATTGCCGGAACTGCCTGCCACGAACTCTGTCACTTAAGGCCGTACGCGGCGCATCAATCGCGTCAATCGGACACATGCCCACGCATAACCGGCAGTTGATGCACTCCTTAGGTGTCAGCTCCACCTGCTTCCAGGAGATACGGGAGCAGATCTCCAGCAGAACACCATACGGACAGAAGTAGCGGCAGTAGGGACGCGCCACCACGGTTCCGACCAGCAGCACGCCCATCCCTGTCAGCAGCATCGGCAGAGCGGCGCTCTGACGGAACAAGCCGACAAAAGGGTCTGTGCGGCAGATAATAAACCCGGCACCATTGATTGCACAGACAACTCCCACCGTCAAAACAATTAGTGGAATAACACGCAGCACTGCGTCCAGAGCCCTAGGCACATGCAGCGGCTTGACAATAAAGAACTCCTGCAATGCTCCCAGCGGGCAGACTACTGAACAAAAAACGCGCCCGTAAAAAAGCGCGAAAATCAGCGGCGCGGCAAAAAAAAGGGCAATCGCCAGCGGCAGCCGTACGCCACTAAAGAGCGCCAGGGCCACATTCTGAATGGTGCCGATTGGACAAAAGCAGCCTTGCCTGACAAAACCAAACCATCCCAGGCAGACCATCCCAAAAAATAAGATCCAGCGTCGTGAGCGCACCTGTCGCACTAAAAAAACCGCCACACACAGCGCTGCCACCAAAAGCAGCACATCCATCATAGGGGTAACTACAAACGACGGCATTGGATAAGCGACTTTCTCAGCCACATACCCGCTGTCAAACTGCGGCTGCGGAAACCGAGAGGAAGCGAGCGCGCATAGCGGCGCAAGGGCTGCCACGATCCAACCTCCAACCCTCAATATCCTGCTCTTGATCAATCTCATGTTCGTGGCAGCTTCTCCTTGAGCAGATACGCTTCGCTCTCTGGAACCTGAACAAAGGCACCCGAGGGGCAGACCTCAGAGATGCGGCAGGTATTGCAGTTAACGCAGATATCGTGACAAACCTGCAGATAAAGCGAACCATTGCCAAAGTTGGTGCAACCCTTGACACAGAGTCCGCAGCCAGTGCATAATTCCTTATCAACCACGTATTCAAAATAGGGCGGCTCAACAAATTTACGCACCAGCGCGCCAGTGGGGCAGATCTGGTTCTCAGCCGCCTCATCCAGACGGGGTGCATCGGGCTTGAAGTAGCCAAAGCAGAGTTTGCAATAACCGCACATCTCAATGCCATGCACGCAGCGGACCGCGGTGTGCTGCAGCACACAGGCGGTTTCGCAGCGCCCGCATTGAATGCACTTGCGCGGATCAATCTGCCAGACCAGCCGATCGCCAGAGGGTCGCGCCGAAACCTTAGCCACAATCCCTGCGATCACAGCAGCGGTTCCACCACGCAGCAGCCATGCGACAGCGTCGCGGCGGGTTAATTTTTTGCCTTGGTTGTCTTTCATTACTCACTATTTTGTCAAAGAAGCACCATGAGCGCAATCATCTTTGTTTGGTGCATTCCTGATCATCGTTATTTGCTTAGGATTACGGCTAGGATTGTGATTAGGATGGAGGTAATCCTTATCGTAATCCTAATCACAATCCTTATCTAAGGAGGCTGCTGCATCGGTGGACGATAGCGGCGACGATGCTGGTGAACGATTGGAATCGTGCATAAAATCGTCCACCAGCATCGTCGCACATCATCGTCAACCAAAAGCGAAGCCGAGCTTCAGTAGGTCCGGTTTCCAACCGGACATGTCCGATTGGAAATCGGACCTACGTTACTTCCGCCTAGCAGTTTTTCGGACTTTTTCGAAGTCCGAAAAACTGCTAAAAAAAGAAGAAATACCTCTTAATGTAGTTTCAATGTCTAGCGTTATTTGATACTATATAAGTTGTTAAAAGGATTTTGTTTATGGCATTACGATTGAAACTTATTGACCGGGACACCCCTATATTTTTACCGCCTGATTTGCGGGATTGGGATAAAAGAAGTGATGGGTCTCCGCAGGTTTCTAACGAGAGGCATTGAGTCAGTATGCAGTGAATGGGATCTTGTCACTCTGTCATATAACTGCAAACGGCTTTTTAACATCATCAATACTTAAAAAAAGGCATATCGGCTCGTTTGGAAGGCTTATTATCATAAAACCACAATAGCATGCAGAAATCTAGCTCACACATTGGGTTGCTTTTAAAGCCTTGTCATCAGACTTAAGCATTTTTTAGTATGTCAGCGGCTTTGCCGCTGTTATTAGCAGGCTGCCGGACTTTTAAGTCCGACAGCCTGCTAGTGACCGCTTGATCTTCACTGATATGGCACACTATACCAGGGTAAAGAAAAACATGTTCAATGGCGTTAACCTTATTTCGGGCGCATCTGCGAATCGGTGCAATAATCCACCGTGTAACGGCGGATTTACTTTGGTTGCAACATAAGTATGTCCTCCGCTATGCGGTGGACAACAATGACTTTGAAGGTTATCCGGTAATATGCACCGATTCACAGATGCGCCCCCTTATTTTCCCAAAAGGATGTTGATGCACACATCCCCTAAATGTTGAACATGCTTCAGATCTCTTAGCTCACGCCCGAACATGGAAGCTACCCCTGATTTGCGAAGGCGCTCCTCGATCATGCCTGTCTCTTTCCGAATAGCTGTGATCTCCATCTCCATCAAGGGAGACCGCCTTCCGGCATTGCCGATCAGGGTGCGTAAAGCGTTCAGCCCGATCTCATATTCCTTACGAGTGCCCTCGGCCTTAGCCTGCTCGGCGCCCCCCTTCTCAAAGCCGGCATAGGCGAGCAGATTGACCCCGTCCTGGCCTTGGACAAGGGAGACATCATCGAACCAGGCCGTTCCTGATTGCTGCTGGAACTCCAAGAGAATCATCGCTGTTTTCACCGGCTTTTCGGGATTTACGGTGATTGTCCTCTGCTCCCAGTCATGCGTTCCAGCCGAGAAGGCGACAGTATGCGTCTCCGGCCATTGACCGTTTTGATAATCGAGATACACATGCATGGCGTAAGTGTTGGTTGTGCGGCAAATGAAGTGCTCGCGCCTGTTCACGATGGCGGCGAAAGACGAACTGGAGACAACATCCGCCTTACTCCAAGCTGAAACCGTGATCGGGGACGGTGCCTTCTGATCCAGCGAGATAAACTGAGCCCCCCCCATACGGCGGTAATAGTGATATTTTTTGTTAGCGGAGTAGTGTTCATCGCCCCAGACTTTCATGCTCGCCTGACCTGATCGTCCGGTGCTGACATCGGATGACCACCCGTAGCAGAAGATCGGCCACGCTTTGCGCAAGGGGTCAAACTTGAGTTGTTCCTCCAGATTTTTTTGCTTATCCTCCTGTGCAAACAGGGACTCCATGCGTGTGACAAGATTTCGCGCGATAACCTCTTTGGTTCCCAACTGCACGACGCCGGGTCCTTGCAATGTGCTGAATTGCAAGGATGCAGCCGTCAGCTTTCCGTCGATCAGCCGTTCGTTGATTTCATCGAAGACCATTGTGTCAGAGCCGATCTGGAGTTTTTGGACGTCGCAGATCACACTCTCGCTCCTCGGCGAACTGATGAAAAAATAAATCCCAGCATCGATTTTGTCGCCAAAGCGAAATATCCCGCCGGGGGTGTCAGGCTTCATCCCTGTGATCTTTTGCATACTGGCAGTAAACTGCCCCTGCTCAAAAACGCCCCCAGAGCCATCCGTGCGCACCATAGGCTTGCCTAGCGTCTCATTTTCTTCCCTCCGCTTTGGGGCGATGTCTTTCACCGTGATCTCCAACTCTGCACAAGGCTCCTCCTGACCGCCAGCATTGAACAGCGCCTTGGAGATAGGGACATACTTCCGGAAGACCCAGCGGTGATGGTTGTAAACATCGGGTCGCGACTTGTAAGAAGTGTAACGCGAGCTGGCCGCAACACCTCCGTCCGTATACCCAAAAAAGACGATGCCATAGAACAACTTTGACTGCAGATAGGACGCCAGCTCCGAGGCGGACATATGCTGCATGATAAATTCACAGAAAATCCCGTTGAACCCCTTTGCCCTGATCGCCCTAGCCTCTTCAATTGAACACTGGAAGCCCTCAGAGCCAGCGATATCAATGTCGCAGATCGAGGGGTTTTGTGCCGTTTTACTGAGCGTACTGTTAACAGCTATCCCAAATCCGCGCGGGTTAAGCTCGTTCTTCAAGAGCGTGATGAAAGGCCCGGCCGTGGGCGGAAGATTGTCGATGCCTATACCGCCCCTCTTTATTTTTTTATCCAGCAGCCTTTGCGCCAGCGTGTTGACAGCAGCGGTCGTGAGCGGGTTCTCGGAGGCAAGATCCATCCTGCCCAAAACATCCCCATAGTTCCCTTTCGGGGCGTACTGGACGGTCGCGTATTTCGAAAGTCCTTTTTCGCCATATTTGATTTCAGCCCATGCGTCGAAGGCTAGGCGGGCGGCATCCTCTTTATCGGCCATTGCACTGAAATCATAGCCACTGCCTTTCAAGTTCATCTCAACGATTCCGTTCCAATACTCGAACGACGCAAGATCCAGAGCTTTACAGATCTGCGGGCGTTCCGCTCCCCAGCTGATCTCACAGCCAAGCTCTGTAAAGTCCGCGATGGTGTCGCCCAGCCTGCAGGATGTTATACCGATACCGCCCCGCCAGCCTGAATACCCGAGTGTACCCATGACGTTTTTGAAAGGCTTTGCCTTTGCCGGATCTGCGACCTCCCTAACCTGCGAATAGCATGAACAAGCTAAAACTACAACAGCTACGACGATTACCCACGTTCTTGTATTTTTCATATCACTTACTTTCTAACATTTCTGAAGAGCAAAGTTAAAGGACTTGCCTGTAACTCGGCCGTTTTGTCACAGTTTCGTGTCTGTAACTCGGGGTTGAAGCCACTATCAAAATCGAAGATGAAAGGATCGATCCCCGAGCCCTGACTCCTGACTCCCGACTCCTGAATCCTGAATCCTGACTCCTTCTCCTCCCTTAATGCGCCTCCAGCCAGGTATCACCAACGCCCACTGAGACATCCAATGGAACGCCAATATCATAAACGTTTTGCATAACATTGGCAACCAGTTCGCGCACCTCATCGGCTTCATTGCGAGGAACGTCAAAGAGCAGCTCATCATGGATCTGAAGCACCATCGCGGTTTTGAGATTGCGCTCCTTTAACGCCCTATCCATCTGGACCATGGCCAGCTTGATCAGATCTGCGGATGTGCCTTGGATGGGTGTGTTGATCGCATTGCGCTCAGCGCTCTGCCGGGTGGCTCCATTGCGGGAGTTGATGTCGCGCAGGTAACGTCGGCGTCCCAGCAGCGTCTTGGCATAGCCGCACGCTTTGGCGTCAGCAATTGACTGATCCATATAACTCTTCACACCAGGGTACTTCGCAAAATAATTGTCGATTAACTCCGCGGCGGCTTTACGCGGGATGTTCAGGCGCTGTGAGAGGCCAAAGGCGGATATGCCGTAGATAATGCCGAAGTTTACCATCTTGGCCGCGTTGCGCATCTCATCTGTCACTAGGCCGGGCATCATGTCATAGACGCGGGCAGCGGTTTCGCGGTGAATGTCCAACTTGTTTTTGAAGGCCGCCAACATGGTTGGGTCCTGGCTGAAGGCGGCCATGATGCGCAGTTCGATCTGCGAGTAGTCGGCTGACATCAGCAGGTGATTTTCGTCACGCGCCACAAAAGCGGCGCGGATATGCCGCCCACGCTCGGTGCGGATCGGGATATTCTGCAGGTTGGGGTTAGAGGAAGAGAGTCGTCCAGTCTCGGTCAGTGATTGGCTGAACGTGGTATGTACCCGCCCGGTTGCTGGATCAATGCACTTGGGCAGCTTGTCAACATAGGTTGACTTGAGTTTGCTGCAAGCGCGGAAATCCAGAATCTTTGGTACAATCGGATGCCGATCCTGGATCTTGACCAGCACCTCCTCTCCGGTGGCGAACTGCCCGCTGGCAGTGCGTTTAGCTTTGTCATCCAGCTTGAGCCGTTCAAAAAGCACCTCGCCCAACTGCTTGGGGGAAGAGGGGCTGAAGTTGCTCCCCCCCATCTCGCGGATATCGATCTCCAGTTGTAGGAGCTCACGCTCCAGTTCATAGCCATACTTATGCAGTGCGGCATCGTTGATCCGCACCCCTTCGCGCTCCATATTAACCAGCACTCTGATCAAAGGCTCCTCGCACTCGGTCAGAGCAAAGAGGCAGCCATACTCTTCGGCCCGTGCGCGCAGTACCTTGTCCAACTGCAGCGTAATATCCGCGTCCTCAGCAGCATAATCAGAGACCTCCTCTGGAATAATCTCACCCATGGTCAACTGCTCCACCCCCCGTTTCTTCTTGCCGATCAGCGAGAAAATAGGGATTGGCTCATAATTGAGTATCTGGCTGGCAAGATAGTTCATGCCATGCCGATCAGCGGCATCGGTGACATAGTGGGCCAGCATACTGTCGCGCACCGTGCCGCGCACCTCAATCTTGTACTGGCTCAAGACCGTTATGTCAAACTTGATGTTATGGCCGAGTTTGATTGTCGACTCATCTTCAAACAGCGGTTTGAAACGCTGTAGAAAGGCTGCACACTCTTCACGCTGCTCGGGCACCGGCACATACCAAGCCTGACCTGGCTTGATTGCAAAGGACATTCCAGCCAGGGAGTCATGACGCGCATTCAAGCCATTGGTCTCTGTGTCAAAGGCCCACAAGGGAGCCTCACTCAGGGTTTTAATAAGAGCTTCAAGCTGCGTTTCGTCCTGCACAAACTCATACGCATGTTTAACATCCTCCAGCCGCTTGACATCATCATGCGCGGCTGCAGCCAGTTCAAAATCGTCGCCCAGCAAGCGTTTAGCAATCGTATTCAGCTCATACTTTGCCAGCACGGCCTTCAACTGCTCCATGTCAGGCTCACGGCGCACTAAATCATCAAGGGAGATATCCATCGGTACATCTCTTCGAATCGAGGCCAGCAGATAGCTCTGCCGCGCTGACTCGGCGTGGTCGCGCACCTTTTCCGCTAACTTGCCCTTGAGGTCGCCCGCATGGGCCAGCACCTCCTCAAGGGTGTTATACTCAGCCAGCAGCTTCTGCGCGGTCTTCTCGCCGACCCCGGGAATACCGGGTATGTTGTCTGATGTGTCGCCAGCCAGCCCCAGCAGGTCGATCATCTGACTGACCGAGCGGATGCCCCAGCGTTCGCAGACTGCGGCTTCGTCATAGACCTCTGAGCTAGCTCCCCCTTTACCAGGGCGGTGCAGGTAAACATTAGGTGCCACCAGCTGCGCGATATCCTTGTCAGGGGTTGAGAGCCAGGCCGCCCAATTTGCATCCACCGCAAGTTTGGCCAGCGTTCCCATCACATCGTCAGCCTCAAAGCCATCAACCCGAATCACAGGGATGCACAGCGCCTCCGCCAGTTCGACTACCATGCCAATGCCAGCCGAGATATCCTCTGGCACCTTCTGACGCGTGGCTTTATACTCTGGGTAGATCTCATGCCGGAAGGTCTTGGTGCGGGAATCCAGGGCCAGCGCCACATGGGTGGGCTGATACTCTTCGAGCAGTTGAATCAAACTGGCTGCGAAAATGTAAAGCGCCGAAGTGTTAATGCCGGTAGTGGTCATGCGCGGGGACTTTAAAAAGACGAAATGGCCTCGGTATAGTAGTGGCATGACATCAATTACAAATAGTTTCTTGTCGCTGCTCAAAGTTTGCTCCTATGGTTAAAAAAGTTATGAAGTCAGGCAATTAATTAAGAGCTATTATACTTTTTAACCGCTAGATTGTCCAACTGATTCGAGGAGTATGGTTCTGTACGAAAGAATAAGAAAGGCGCATTTGCAACCCTGAATGAGATTTGGTACTTTAATGTCATCTGCGACACATGCGGAATTCACAGCCGAAAAGGCTGTGCTACTTTCCAATCGGACAAGGCCCACGATGTAATCGGGAGCTACTGAAGGTTGGCCGCGCCGTCGCTCATAGAGCGACTACTACACTAAGATGTCGCTCATAGAGCGACTACTACACTAAGATGTCGCTCATAGAGCGACTACTACACTAAGCAACTATTAACGTTCAATAGACAACTTTTCGCAAAGAACAATTAATTGTTCTTTGCGCGCCATATAGGGACTAATATACCTAGCGCAGCATAGCCGCAACCAATTCTTTATCTCTCACAGAGGCACAGAGTTCTCTGAGTTGTTTCAGAGTTTCCACCAGCAAAGACTCAAAGGCGTAAAGTTCGGGCTCG
>Ga0265294_10002328_pt1 | contig 24999 bp, 14 predicted proteins | sample MunlanPumphouse3_FD_192504 | JGI IMG/M metagenome (GOLD analysis project Ga0265294, IMG submission 192504) | Groundwater microbial communities from a municipal landfill in Southern Ontario, Canada - Pumphouse #3 | ecosystem: Environmental > Aquatic > Deep subsurface > Groundwater | place... | reverse complement strand
CATATATACTGACATCTGGTGATTTGAAACGTTAAATGGGAGGGTTAAAATGGATATCTTTATCATAACTTGCCTGTAAATCACTTTCTGGTTTGCGTGATCAAAATGCCACCTGGTTCAACCGATTTTGGAGATAGCGGACATGACTACGATGGCATTAAGACGAGAAGCTGTAATGTGGTTCCTTTTGTGATTGAAAATGATGACATAAGGGTGTCTTGGCCGCCTGGCGATGTTATATCAGAGATCGGACTGAACCGTTCCGGAGATAAGGCGCATGATGAGGCTGCCTTACAGCAGTGGTTTAAAAATACGGTTCAAACGCTACATGGGAAAAGAATCAGTTTTCTTGTCGAAAATACGACCATCAAGGATCAGGAATCGGATAAGTTTGGATACTGGCGGTTTCGCCTCAATCCCCAGCACCCCTTATTTGATGATTACAGTTACAGTGGATACTCCCTCACACTTGATTGCACCAGAAAAAAGGGACGATTAAAGATCATTAGAGTGTTTTTGCATACAGTCTCACGTCGGCCCTATGAAACAGAGGGAGTTATTGAGGGAAATGTCCAGGTCATCTGTGATAGTGATGATGGGAGTGCCGGCTCATTCTTCAGTCAGGACGATTTCACCTGGCTACTCCACCTGTCAGAGAGGCAGAAAAACCTCAAACAGCGTCTCCAAGAATGGGAGGAATATCTGGAGGAATCTCGAAAAGCGGTAAAGAACAAAGTCGGATGGGTCGCTTACAGAAGCCTTCGCCGCCTCAATCAAACTCAAGCAGAAGTGGAAATTTCCACAGAGCATTTTTCAGATAATGCGGCAAAATCCTTTTTTCCGGAGGAAGAAGTCCAAGTTTTCCCTAGGGAGATCCCGGAAGACAAGCACTGGCGCCCAGGGGAGGATGTCGATGAGCCCCTACAGATCGGAAGTGTCTCCAAAGGTTCTCGACTAAAGGGCATCTTCTTGGAAGAGGCAGGTAACGGTAAAAAGAGGGGCCAAAGAGGCGAATGGCTTTCAATTGTCATTGATCTCGTCGATAGTTTGGTCTTCAACGAGCCCGGGGAAGTAGCGAATTCCGTGAAGCAAAAACCCGTTTTTCGAGACCCTCTTGAGCGCCTGCCGAGCTCCGGCCTTCTGGTAAACTCAGTCTTTTATGATGAACTACCCTTGAAACTCCAGGGAAAGGCAATATCCCGGTTGAAAGAGAAAAGCGCCGCGAACCCTCGACTTGAAGACTTTGTTTTTAACATCCGCGAAGCTAAAATACCAATCCGGAATGAGGATATAGACAAAGACTCCCTTGTCGAGAAAAGGCTGAATTCAAACCAGATAGATGCGGTCAGGAAATCTCTCAACGCACCGGACATCTGTCTGATCCAGGGGCCTCCGGGAACCGGAAAAACCACGGTTATTGCAGAACTCTGCAATCAGGTCACTCGCCGAGGTGGAAACGTATTGATCTCATCCCAATCAAACCTCGCAGTCGATAATGCCCTCTGCCGTCTTGCAAATCTGAAGCATATTCGGCCTATACGCCTCGGAGCCCGGACAACTGAGGAAGGGAATGATTTTCTAGCGGATAACGTCATCCAGCGCTGGTTTCAAGGGGTGAAGGTGAAACTTGAAGAAAACGTTGGAGAGCAGGAAAAGATACTGCAGGATTTACGCGGGTTTAACGATGTCATCTCGTTGATGGAACAGCAGTACAATCAATACTGCACGGTCAGAGGACGTTGCGAGCACCTGCAGGAGCAGACTGCGAGAGCACAAATTGACGTGGCAGCCACAACGGCCCCACTGGAGGAAATCAAAAAGCAACTGGCGGAAACGGAGCGGGACCTCGAAACCATGGAACACATCATTGCGAAAGGAGGGCTGATCGAACCTTCGTATCTGCCATTCCTCTTGCAGCATTACCCGGAGATATCGGATACCCTGCGACAGAGAATTGCTGCTCTCTTTGTGTCTCAGCACCACATGAGCATCGTTACCGGCGAAACTTCGCAGTTTCTTGATCTATATTCTAGCCTCTATCAGATTAATGAGAATCGACACCCATCGATGGATAGGTTCAGCCGGCTTTTAGAGTTAGTATTACAGCAAAACATCGAGCACGAGCAAAGAGAGGCGGCACTTCTTCGAAAACGTGAATTGATCCAGTCTGAAATGCGGCAGGTGACAGAAGAGGAAGCAATGCTGACTCTCGCGCAGGACCTGATGTCGGTGAATAGGGAGATCAATGAGTTGAACAACAGTGGTAGAAGACAGCTCGCCATAGAATGGAGGGAGCAGATCGCAGGATTTGATACAGTATTGGATACGTATAATCGCTGTGCAGATCGCATCTACACACTGAAAGATGGCGAAAGACATCTGATCTCTGAAATCCGCACATCACTGGTCCCAGATATCCGGTATAAAGATGTCATTCAGGGACTCCTCGAATTTACTCAGGGATGTTACGATGACCTATTCGGTGCGGATGAAGAGGTAATGCGCCAACTACAGGGAAGAACCGAAGAGCTTCTCTCCGCAAAAAGATCCTGTCAGGATCGGACTCAGGAACTCCAGAGGCTACTTGCGGAACGGAATACTCGTTTGGAGAAACTTGGGAATGATCTGACTGAGACATTCAGGCAGAGAGATGATCATCGCGATCACATACGGCGACTGTTCCAGAAAGTGCAACAGTACCGATCAAAGTATGAGCTGAGTGCTTCCCAACCAGATGAGGATACAGAGTCTGCATTCGAAAAACATCTACGCACATCTTTTGAAACATTTATATACGGCAGAAAAAAGGACTTAGGCAACCTGAAAGAGCGCTTCGCATCGGTCTCGGCAAAAGCCGGGAGGTGGCATGCACTCCAGACCGAATGGATCAAAAAAATCGAAAAATCCTCACGAGCTGACTACGAGGCAATCAAGGATACATATATAAGCTATGCAAATGTCGTGGGAGCGACCTGCACCGAGACTGGTAAGTTCCGCTTCTGGAGGGGAAGGGAGTTCGATCTTGTCATCGTGGATGAGGTTTCAAAGGCCACGCCCCCGGAACTCCTCATGCCAATGCTCCTTGGAAAGCAGATTGTTCTGGTTGGGGATCACCATCAACTGCCCCCTATCTTCCGGCTTAGGCAGGACGAACTCCCACTCTCTGAAACCGATGATGACGATGCAACCAAAAAACGACTCCAAAAATTCGAAAAACTCGTCACATCATCATATTTTGAAGAGATGTTCACCGAGGCGGATGACTCGTTAAAGTCACGGCTCACTGAACAGTATCGGATGCATCCGACCATTATGAACCTCATCAACCAATTTTATCCTCCTGATTATCAGTTAACTTGCGGCATAGTCAACCCAGACGTTGCACGCCAGCACCCATTCATCCTCATCGGAGAGAATAGGGATCTCACCTCCCAGAATGCACATGCAGTCTGGATCGATACCTCACAGAAGCTTGTTAATGAGAGGCTGGTCGATAATTTCGAAGGCCGGGAAGAGGGGAAGTACAGTTCAAGATACAACCCGCACGAAGTTGATGTGATCGAGAGAATACTCTGTTCGTTAAACGGGCAGTGTGACGGCAATGAAAACAACTGCAGAGACATCGCAGTTATCTCATTCTATGCGGGACAGGTGAGAAAGTTACGGGCGATGGTGAACACTCTCAGACAGACCGGGAGGGTGAATAACCTCAATCTTCGCGTTGGCACCGTCGACCAGTTCCAGGGGATGGAGCGTCCAATCGTCATCGTAAGTCTGGTCTCTGCACCGGAAAAGAGGAACGGAAAACGAAATCCAACCTCATTCGTACGTGAATTCCGGCGGATCAATGTTGCATTTTCCCGGGCACAATCTATGCTTGTAGTTGTCGGGGCAGCTGAAGTCTTCCGCGATGTCCCTGTCAAGGTGAATTATGGAAACCTTGCGGTGGAGAAAAGGCCATATCGATTCCTGCTTGAGGCGGCGAAAGACGGTGTTGGAGGAAGCAGCTACGTTCGGGGGTATGAGCTCAATGGCGTCTACGAGTAAAAGAGGGAGTTTGCCCCTCTTGTTAAAGCGGACAGAAGTCTCCCTCCCCTTACAGAGGGTTCTGGTTCAGGCTACTGCAATCAAAAAAAGGGACATTCAACTCCTCGAATGGGCTGTACTGGCGCCCCTTGCCACCTTGGATCCCCCTCCGTCACTGGAGGAGATCGCACGGGAGCTGGGTATTGAACTGGTCGATTTTCTCAGCATTGTTGCCGAACAACTGAAAACCATGGGACTGATTTGGCAAACTGGCGTAAATGCCTATCAGATTACCGATATTGGACGAAAATTCTTTGCGGAAGGGAAGGTCATCAGCGACCCCCGCCAGTTTCCGCTTTCTATATACTATCAGGCAAATGCAAAAGAATGGATCTATGGATTTACCGGAGACATAAACAGCGTTTCTTCAGAGGATAATTACACCGACTGGGATACGCCGAGACCCATTGTAGATGCATCAAGCATCGGTCTCCCAGAGAAGATAGTCACAGAGCATGCACGAATCCGGAGGGATCTCGAAAAGAGTGAAAGTATCGCTGAGTATCGCATAGTAGGCGTATCTCCCTGTCAGATTAAGATCAATACAAATTTCCTGCTGAAGTCCGATGGTATCGTAATACGTCCTGTTGCTCAGCCATTTGGGGAAGACAATCTGCAGAGAGTTTCCGCCGCCTTAACTGGGGAGATACTCGGGTCTTCCGGATTAAAACAGTATTTGGGCGAAATATGTGATATTACGAAGGATATCCCGTCGACTATGAGAGTTCAGCCCTATGAACTCACCGATGCGACTGTATTTGCCTCTGCATCTGAAGATCGATTGATAGAACATCTGATTGCAAAAAACCCCCGGTATTTAATAATTAATAGGAGTGATCCGCCGGCAGTTCCTGATGGAGCCCCTCCCTACCTGCTCATAACAAGGGGCTCTGGCACGGTTGGCGGGCACGATGATAAACTCATCCCAAATGTCATCCACTTTGAAATTGAAGGGATGTTACCCGAGTATGCATACTTAACAGACACTCTGGCAGTCCGAGTTGTGACCGTCATTGATGATCGTGTCGAGGTTCCGCTGTTCCGCGTCGAAGAGCATCGAGCGCAGGATGAAGTAACCGGTGCTCTTCGCAGAAGTCTTGTGGATTTCAGCTGTCTTGGAGCTCGAAGGGAACTCGAACGAGCTCTTGCCCTATTCTACCTTGATCCAAATGCAGCGTCGTTTGACGAGGTGCTCAAGACCTTAAAAATACTGAAACAGAGCAGGGAATACGCCGCCTGCGATAACCTGGAATTGCTGCGAAGTCTGCTGGCATTGAAAAAACTGATGTCGGAGCCGACTTGCAGCCAAATCGAGCATGAATTCGCTGCTGGCATTCTAAAATCCCTCTCATGGAACGCTTTGCTGGAGATTGACCCCGCGGTCTTTGAAGCATATCCTTCCTGCTACATAGATGCAGTGAATAATACCCTCCCATTGCTGTCATTGAGGGGCGAACTCCACCAGCTCCTTGAGAATTATTCTTCAGTTATCAGCAGGCTGGAGAAGTATACTCGAGGGCATGTCGACGTGGTCCGGCAATTTAAGGATTCATATCTCGAAGCCATCGCTAGAACATTCGATCAGAGTGTTGAGGTTTGTTCCTATGAGGATATTCAGCGTGGCATTGCACTGTGTTCAGAGACTACAGATGAAAAAATCAAGGCGAAACTGGGTCAGTCAATTCTCGCAGGGGTAATTGCCGCAAACTTCCAGAGAAACGAGAAACTCCAGATACTACTTAAACTATCAGCAATGGACTTTGTCTTAAAACCTGAGCATGTAGAGCAAGTCGGAAAGGAGATGCTACACGTTTTTGCCTTTAATTGGTTCGATCCTGGGCTATGCAAAAAGGTACAAGAAGTAGTGAATACCTGCAAATCTCTGAACCCTTCTTGGGAGATCGGAAGAGATTTCGTTCCTCCCGGGTTGACAGCGAGCCCGCAAACAATCTCTGATATTGTCAATCTGGTCAGCAATTTGTTCGGCTTACATCGTTTTATCCCTTCGTTGGACACACAGATGGTCTCCGATGTGGTGCAACAGGCATCCGAACGCCTCCGCAAAGCAGGAACGCCTGAAAAACTCTACTTATGGGTCGAACTCCTTGCAGCCGTCAGACCCCACGAGCAGAAGACGGGCGTGCAGTTTATCCCCGTGGAAAATGCCGAGATCATCTCGACTCTCCGTTCTCTAGATGTCAAAATATTGCAAAAAATGAGGAAAAATCTGGAACTACTGAGTGTGTATTCCGATCTCATTGAGAAACAGGAGAGCGAACAGGAAGAGCATCTAGACAAACAGCCTGTTCTGCTTCCCAGAGGAATCGTAATTGACGGGAGCAATGTGGCACATTATGGCCTGGATGGAAAGCATGCAAGCGCAGACCAGTTAATGCAGGCATACCGCGACTTAAGAGATCAGGGGTTTGATCCAATCTTTATATTCGTAGGGGCCGGCCTGCGCCATGCTGTGGCTAAAGATGCGTATAAGAGCATGGAACGGTACTTCCAGAAGATCCGCAAAAAGACCGGGAGAGCGATATTCAACCAGGCACCTGCAGGCACTGATGACGACCATTTCATCATTCAGTTTGCCATTGACAGAAATCTATTGATTCTCACAAACGATCGCTACCGGGATACAATCCAGAAGCATCCCGGCATGAAAGACCAGATTGAGGCAAGGCTAATGAAATACATGTTCAATCCTGAAAGCAATGCCCTGATGACGAGCGAATGCCCGGGACCCACAAGGACGAGCGAGCAATCGGAGGAAGCATGAGTTCATATGGGATTTTGCAGGCACAATTAATCGCCCAGCAGAAAGAGGCGGAACGGCGCAGAAGAGTGCAGCAACAATGCATGGCGTTGGCACAGGCAGTTGAACAAAAAATTCAGGTTTTGTTGTCAGATCCTGGATTAACTACTTTTCTTGGGGGCATTAGTGCACTTCAGGAGCAGGCCGCATCTGCCCGGTCACTCGCGGCTGCAAAACCAGACGATGCGCTGGAACAACTTCAGGTGGTCGCAGGAAGCGTCCAAGAGCTGGTCACCAGTGCCCACTCAAAAAGAGGATGCTGGTCTGAAGAGAGAGAACAGATACATCGGCAGGCATCCCTCCTGCTGGACCGCCTCAGATCGATAACGCTTGAATCTCCGGCCTACCGTAAAAAAATGGAGGAGCTGGTGCATCATCTCGAGCAAGCAAGCACTACTGCGATGAAATCGTCCGACTTCCATAGCCTCATCCAGGATGTCGAGGAAACGGCACAGGCCATCGCATCTCTCGATGAGCAGGAGAGTGTTCGGAAGCTAACGGTCCGTCACATTGTGGATCTGCTTTCTACACGAGGATTCGTTGTGGGGCAGCCGAAAATCAGAGATGATATTGTGCACCTCCAGGCAAAGATGCCTTCGGGTAAAGGGGTACTGCTCCAGATCTTCAGTGATGCAAAAATCCACTTTGATTTCGAAAATTATGAGGGAACGGCTTGTAAGGACGAACTGGATGCGATACTTACAAAGCTCGAGACCGAAGGGCAGATTGAGACCTGCGTTGAGCAATTCGTCTGGCACAACCCCGATAAAATCAAGAAGGGATCAAAAGACTTGCCGTATGGTCAAACGCAGAAGAGATACATGAAGTGAGAGGACAGAGGTGTCAGAAAAATGGAACGCCAGTTCGCCAACCTCATCCGCGAAGCAAAGACAAAGAAAGGCATTATTCTGTATGGAAATACACGCGATGAGTTCTTCAGTGACGGGAAATACGTCCTGCTACCACAATACCTCGACCGAAGTTTAAAAGAGAACGGATTTGAAGTCGTCGGCACGTGGGACCGCGTGTATGGCTTATCATTTGAAGAGCCCGGAGAGAAGGCGACCTTCGCACGCTGGTATGCGACTGTATCGTGTGAGTCCATTGACAACGAAGGTGATACCTACGATATCGGTGCAGGGAGTGCAAGGCATAACGAAATCGATCTATCAGTATTTCGGGGATTCGACCAGTGCATCAGCGCTCTGGGTGCGGTTTTGGAGTCAGCTGACCGTCCCTGCGCCTTCATCCTTGACTGGAGCGACTTCCAATTCGGAACGGTGCAGACACCTCTCGCCCCCGAAGACCGGCAATATCTTGAGTTACTCGGAAAATTGTTGACTGGAAGAAACGGCACCGGAACGCCGGGCAGGATCCTCAGCAAGCCGCCTGCGGTAGTAATCCTGATAACAGCAAACCTCGGCAGTATCCCTCCGGCCCTCTACCGTCCTGAGGCGCGGATAAAACTTTACAGTCTTGCCTCTCCAGAAAAGAGCACACGCGTTCGTTTCTTTGAAGCCCATCTCGAAGATCTCAACATCGGGCGACATCCGGACAGAACTCGAGCGGAGGTCATCGATCTCCTCGCAGACATGAGTGACGGGATGAAAACAGTTGATCTCATCCAGATGGTGAAACTTGCCAGAGAAGAACGGGGATTGACGCCCGAGAAACTGTTCAATCTCTATCGCTTCGGAGAACGGAGATCGCCGTGGGAAGATCTCTCCGATGAGAAGTTGCGTAATGTAGAAGATACACTGAAGAGGCGAGTGATCGGGCAGGAACACGCGGTCCGTCACGTCGCCACTACCATCATCAAAGCTGCAGTCGGCTTTTCAGGAATACAACACTCGGCCAAGATGTGCAAACCCAAAGGTGTTCTCTTCTTCGTCGGCCCGACCGGCGTTGGAAAGACCGAACTTGCAAAAGCAACTGCTGAATTCCTGTTCGGCGATGAAAACGCCTGTATTCGGTTCGATATGAGCGAATACAGCCACGAGGAGTCTGATCAGCGGCTCATCGGCGCACCCCCAGGATATGTCGGGTTCGAAGAAGGTGGACAGTTGATTAATGCTGTACTGGAACGCCCGTTCAGTGTTCTGCTCTTTGATGAGATTGAAAAGGCACATCCCCGGATTCTCGATAAGTTCCTGCAGATTCTCGAGGACGGACGGCTCACCGATGGGAAAGGAGTCACTGCATATTTTTCCGAATCGGTCATTATTTTTACGAGCAATATCGGAGCGAGTGAAGTTGATCAGAAGGAAAAGAGCTCTGACGAGATTGAAGCCGAGTATCGATCCAAAGTAAAAGAGCATTTCAATTCTATTCTAAAACGGCCGGAACTCCTCAACCGTATCGGGGACAATATTATCGTATTCCATTCGGTTGACAATCCTCAACTCAGGTCAGAGATCATCAAGCGGAAACTGGCTCCGCTGAAAGATCTCATTAAGGATAGATATGGAGTCAATCTCATCATCAGCGATGAGTTATATCCGGTCTTTGAAAAACGGGCCGAGAAGTCACATGGAGGCCGGGGCCTGCTGAATGCGGTTGAGCGGGACCTCATCAATCCTCTTTCGATCTATATCTTCAGGAATAAACAATTCCTTAAAGTGGGAAGGGCAATCTTCGTGACATACAACTCCGAAACCACGGATCTGGACTTTGACATACGGGAGATGTGATGGAGCCTGAAAAACGGAGCGTTCTTTTGAACGTTGCAGGCGTTATAGTCGGCAGTTACACGAACGGTCCCGGTAAACGAGTGGTGATCTGGGTTCAGGGGTGCACTATCGGGTGTCCTGGGTGTTTCAACACACCCCTGCAGCCTCATGAGCCACATCATCTCATCGATCCAGTGGTTTTTGCCCGGACCATCTCCGAAAAATGTGTTAAAACAGGGTGCGAAGGCATCACAATAACCGGTGGGGAGCCGTTCCAACAGGCAGTCGCACTCAGCACGTTTACCTCCATAATCCGGGAGTCTGAGCTGACGATCGTCTGCTTCTCTGGATATTGTAAAGATGCCCTGTTTACCTCAACAGACGTCTCAATTCAGACGCTCATCGGGTCAATCGACATATTGATTGCAGGACCCTACAATCATCGGAATAGGTACCCCCGAACTTGGTCTGATGACCCTGACAAGGAGTACATTTTCCTTTCAGATGCTTATTCTGATGATGATTTGAAGCGGGCTATGGAATGCGAACTTTTGCTGTCACAGACTGAGTCCCGGTACACCGGATTCTTTGATTTCGGAGACCGATGTCTGTTTGAAGACCTTTTGAGCGAGTAACCGTGATCCAAGACCCCTGTGGTGCTCATCACCGTGCGTGACCACATGGATTTGATGTGGTTTGATACGGCCCCTGATGAGCACAGTGCCGATCTCGCATGTAATGGGCGATAGGCGTGAAGAACTCAGGAAATAGGCATGGTTTAGAGCAAAATTCGCTAACAGTGAAATTGGTGGTGGGATGTCTTCCCCCGGTAAGACAGCCCTCCAGTTTGAAGAGGAGAGTGCATCAATGAATGCATCCTATGCACCTCCCTGAGCGCGATAAAATTATTCTCAGTGGTTCTTTATTTTAATATAGATCAGTTTGACCCCAGAATCCGGGGTTGGGCGCGGATCGATTTCAAACAGTTCTGTCGCTTTAATGAGTTCAAGCATCTTCTTATATCCGTAGTTCCGCGGGTCGAATTCAGACGATTTTTTCTGGATGTTTTGAGTAACGAGAGATAGACTCGCCCAGCCCTGGTCGTCGGATGAATCTTCAACGGTTGAAAGGAGCAGATTGCGGAGTGTTTTATCCTCGCGGATATCCTTCTGGGGTTTTGTGATGGCCGCTTGCTGATCAGGTTTCGGCAATTCGGTAATTTCGGATTGAATAATCTCTGTAAATATGAATTTGTCACAAGCCTCAATAAATGGTTTAGGAGTGGTGTTTCTTCCGAAACCGTAGACTGTGAGGCCAGATTCACGGATCCGCATCGCCAGCCGGGTAAAGTCGCTATCGCTTGAAACAAGGCAGAACCCGTCAAACTTGTGAGTATAGAGCAGATCCATTGCATCGATAATCATTGCACTATCCGTTGCATTCTTCCCTGATGTGTAGTTGAACTGCTGAACTGGCTGGATAGAGTAACTCAGCAGTGTATCTTTCCAGCCTTGGAGCTGTGGGGATGTCCAGTTTCCGTAAATCCGTTTGACGCTCGCAACGCCGTATTTTGCAACTTCGTCAAGCAACTCTTTAATTATTGAGGATGGCGTGTTATCTGCATCAATAAGGACAGCAAGCTTTTTTTGGTGCTCAAACGGTTTGAGAATATAATCCATAGTAGTTATCAGAGAAGAGCAAACAGAAATATTTTCTTACTTAATTATTATTTAAAACGAACCTCCTCCTCTCTGCGCAGGTGGGTACTATAGAATCGAACTGATTCCTGTAGAACTCATTCCATAACTCTCCGGATCATAATGGCGCATGCTAGGTGGACCAGATCGGGGAACGAGGTATCCGAACACTCTTATCGTGGATTTATATCCTTAAAACTTCAATCCTGGTGATGAACCGTTCAATGGCACTGCGCTTCTTGTAAAATATCGGGTTGAACCAGAATGACCTCTGTGGTTTCGGATGCCGCGAGGAGTTCCGGTCGACCGGCATATTGCTCTTCATTCCTTGGTCTCGGTTGCACTGGCGAATCTCCGGGCATTGTAGCTTGTAGCTGCGGAGATGATCATGGGAACTCCTGCACCTTGCAAACCTCTGCACCTTGCAAACCTCAAATGCTTCGAGGGTAGACTCACGAATCCTCAGTTTAATGTATTACCCAATAGTCTCATGGGGCGATCCCCTTTCTGTCTCAACTCCAGCAGAGACTTCCCGGTTTGCTTGGGCTATCATCTCGTACAACTCCCGCGTCTTCACCCAGATGTAGAAAGACAGGGGATACTCGCAGCCGGCCAGGTCGAGGTCAAAGGCCCGTATGACCTCCGGGAACTCCGGGACGCACCCGTGCTGCATGTAGTGCCGGCGAAGCAGGGCATACACCCGCTTCATCCACTCCAGGTTTGGTGTGTTCGTGCCCGGCCGGGGCTCCCTGGTGGGTATCATCGCCGGTGGAAGTGAGAGGAGCAACTCTTTGAACGTCGGGAAACAGGCCTCGCACTCCTGTAACTTCTTCCTGAGAAGGCATGCCATCGCATATTCGGCGAGGGACTCCTGCTGTTCCTCGCCGGCTGGCGTGTCGAGATACTGCATGCTATCCTCAGCCATCGCAATGATCAGTTCCTCGTCGTCCCGGTCTGATCGGAACTGCCTGGAGTAGATGCTTGAACCGGCCCACAGCATCGACTTCGGGCTGACCGCCTCGGAATACTCGATCGACTCCAGGATCCCAAGGATAGCGAGCACCGTCGCGGCCCAGTCGGGGTCTCGCCCTCCTTCACTCTGTACCACCGCCGCCATGTACTGGAGGACGCTCCCCGCTCCACGGAGGGGATGCTGCGCCGTCGTCCTGTCGATCCGCTGTTTCACCCGCCGGTACAGTTCCATCTCCTTCTCCACGGGCCACCGTGCTTCGGGAAGGAAGCGGCGTGAGCGGGCCAGGGCGAGCAAACGCTGAATCTGGTGAAAGAGGGGGTCAGCACAGGACTTCACAGGCGTCTGTTTCACGATCTCATCTGTCTCCATGGATGGATCGCTTCGAGGACGGCGGGATTAACGGTGATGTATAAGTACGCTTATGCATAAGTCCACTTATACACAATACGCATATCAAACGCAGGAGAACCGGGTAGCAAACAAGAGTGAGCTGGAACACAATGGGAAGCAATCCGCACGAATCCCCCTGGGTCAGGGAACGATATCTCCATCTCTACGAGATATTCGGAAATTCGCCGTTCTCAACGCAGGATGCGGCTCAGGAACTTGGCGGCGAGGATGTCCGGACTGTGAGGGTCTTCATCTCCGAGATGAACAGGGCGGGCCTGATTGAGAAAGAGAAGGACCCGGCCGACGGGCGGCGGGTGCTCTACCGGTTCCTTCCTGCAGCAGACTCCATCAGGTACGGGACAGCGCCCGGCGAGAGCCCGAAACGCAGGCATATCCGACCGTCCTCAACTGCAGGCAGACAGCCGCCTGCACCGGTTGGCGAGTTTGACGGGCTCAGCGACGCCGACAGGGATCTCATCTACCAGGCCGAGACGCTCGACCTGATGACGGCGTTCCGGGTCAGGACGCTTGAGGACCTCCATGACTTCTTCCTCCTTCTCGCCGTCGGGAAGCTCATGAACATGGTGGAACGTTCCGGCTACGAGGTCGACATTACTGCTCTGGATCTCCTGGAGGGTGCGGCCGCTCCGCTCGAGGAACTGATCGATGTAGCGGTGAAGGCGGGGCTTCCCGCCGTCTTCCGTTCGGCCTGGGGTCACGGAGAACTCCAGGCGTTCTGCTCCCGGATCAGTCTGCGGCTTGCCGGCCGGGAAGAGACTGACCTCACGCCGGATTCATTCCTGGAGGATAACCTCCCGGCGTTCGTGAACCAGTTTCTCTCGAACGGGAGGTACGACCTCGATCGGTATTTCGACCTCGACCTGTTCCTGCACTTCTACGCCACCTGTTACCCGACTGTCCGGGATGCCCTGCCGCACGCATCCCCTGAACTCCTGGACCTCCTCGTCCGGCTGGTCGACCCCCGGCCCGGCGAGAGCGTCTGCGATCCGGCCGGGTGCGACTGTATCCCCCTGCTCCGTGCCCGCCAGCATGTGTGGGAGCAGGAGGGGGACAACCCGGCCCCCTCGCTGTTCTACGGGCAGATCTTTGTCCACGACCCGGAGGCGCCGCCGGCACGATCGCTGTGGTACAGGCTCTGCGCGTCGTGTCTGATCCTCTGCAGCACCCCGGGTATTGGGGTGACGACCGGGAATGCCCTGCTCGCCACGCCGTTCCGGGACCTGACCGATCTTCAGGAGCCGGCGTTCGACTGCGTGATCTCGGTCCCGCCCTGGAATCTGGGCGGTTACGGGAAAGAGCGCCTGAAAAAGACGGATGCCTGGTGGCGGCGGTTCTCCTGGGGCGTCCCGTCGGGAAGAAGCGCGGACTGGGCGTTTGTGCAGGTCGCCATCTCGCTGGCGGGGGAACAGGGGCGCCTGGGCGTGGTCGTCGACCGGTCCGCGCTGAACCGGGAGGGTGAGGACGAGAAGATTCGTGCCGCCATCATTGAGGATAACCTGATCGACTGCGTCATTCTCCTGCCGGAGCGGATCTGTACAAAGACGCAGTTCCAGACCTGTAACGACCAGTGCGCGATTCTTCTCCTGCGGAAGGGCCGGCGGTCGGCAGCCGGCCCGCATGATCCGGGAGAGATCCTCTTCATCAACGCACAGGCGCTGCACGACGGCCGGGACGATGGATCGCCGTTGCGGAGGTTGACGGGTATCGACCGGATCCTCTCGACATATGAGCGTTCGATCGAGCGGGAGCATTTCAGCCGGCGGGTGTCGATCGAGGAGATCCGTGCCAGCGCAAACTCACTCGACCCGGAACGCTATGTTCCCGGCGAGGATGGATCCGGCTATGCGTGTGTAGCGCTCCGGGATCTCGTCCTGGATGCTGCATGGGGTGTCAGCACCGGCTCGGTGACCGGGAAGCGGGTGCAGGTGGTTCACGTGAGCGATATCGAGCCTGACGGGAAGATTATCTCTTCCTCCATCCGCCGGGAGACGATCGACCCTGCCACGCCTGACGATGCGCAGCTTGCGAAGGGCGATATCCTCATCTCGTTCCGGAACGGCCTGTTTGAGAAGATTGCACTGTATGAGGGAGCCCCCGCCCCGCTCTACCACCACCAGGGGCTCCTGCGGGTCCGGCCGGACTCCCGGAAGGTGCTGGCTCCTTACCTTATCAGCCTGCTCCGGATTCTCAAAGATACCCGGCGGTTCCACAGCACCGATCGAGACTCTCTCCTGCGTGAAACCCTGGATCTCGCGATCGTCGTCCCGCCCCACTCGCGGCAGGCGCAGATCTCGCAGACCCTGACGAATAACCCGGGCATGCAGTCGTTCATCGCCGGCCTTCTTGCGACGGCGAACAGGAGCCCGGAGAGCAGATAACCGGATCTACGGCTCCCGGGAAAAGAGGGGAGGGCGTCAGGCCTCGTGGGTCCGGGCCGGATGTTCGGCCGGCGGTGATCCGCTCTCTATACGGTTGCAGACCCGTGTCTCCCGGACGACCCGCCACATGGCTGCCTGGAGGGCTGAAGCAGACCCGGGCTGCTCACCGGCGGCCTGGAGGAACGACATGATGAGCGCTTCCGGGACAACCGCGTTGATCGCGACGTTGCGCTGTGGCAGGTACGACTCCTCCCAGGCGTTCTGTGCAAAGATACCCTGGAAGGCCAGTGCGCCCTGTGCGTCACGCATATACAGCGCCATGACAGCGTTCTCCCTGCAGAACCTGTCCATCTCATCCATGTTCTTCTGCAGGAGGTCTACTGCGTCCGCGAGCGGGGTCTCCGGCGAATCGAGAAGTTCGATCTCCGGTTCGGGGAGGTATGGGGCAACAAAGTACTCGTGGCAGGCCCCCGGTGCCTCCCCCAGGTAGCTGCGGAGCACCACCCCTGCCTCTGTCGCGATGAGGATGCCGGCAACCTCGGTGTATTGCTCCGTGTACTGCCGGAATCCCTCTCCCGCCGGCTGCCCGGCGCAGTGCTGCACCATCTGCGCCAGCGAGGGGTATGTCCTGAACTTCCACCGGGTCACCGAAGAGCTGATCGGCCTCATGCCGGACCTCCGGTGGGAGAGCCAGTCTGAGTGCAATCCGGGCGTGCTCCATGTGTTTCTATACCTGAGCGGTCCATGTGACTCCTCCACTCCTCTCTGACAGTTCCATCCTCCTCATCGAGAGGCGGTGGATCTTCCAGACCAGATCGTGCATCTCACCGTCGAGCAGTCTGACGGGCAGGCCGATTCGGCGTGCTTCGTCGTGGTGAATGCAGAACCTGTGATCCACATACCCGTAGACGAGCTTCTCCGCAATCGCGCTCACTTCCTCTGGAGTGCGTTCGGCTTTTTGCAGCCGGAGAGCGCGAGCCAGGTACTCCTCCGAGACTTTGGGGGAGCTGATGATACTTCCCAGGGCCAGAGGGAACTGAAGGCGTTCGAGCAGGCCGGCAGCGAAGTACTCGTTGCCGTAGCGGAACTCATTCCGGATCAGCTGAAATGTCTCGATGATGCTGAGGCACGAGAGCCGCCGGCTGTCCTCAGTATTTGGAGTATCCATGATCTGCGGGTCCAGGGGCCCGAGCTCGGTCACCGGCGTCATGGAGATCGTGTCGGCGGCGCAGGCGATGAGCGTTGCAGCGCTCTTCGCCCACCGGGGAACGATGATGTTGAGCGACTCGTGCCCGATCGAGCGGAAGAGGCAGGCGAGGTTGAACGCTGCCTCGATGTCCCCTCCGCCGGAGAAGAGGATCACGTTGAACCGCCCGTCACAGTCGTTCCGGATTGTCCTGAGTTCATCGTAGACCTCGTCAACTGTGCCTGAGCAGATCCTTTTCCTGTAGAAGACGTAGTATGTCTGGCCGCCGGAGAGGGTTTCCAGGCTCTTCAACGTCTCCTGGATCTCCGCGTCCAGTTCAGCGGGGTCTATTCCCTGTTCGCCGGTGTTCTGTGCCGAGGATACACCCGGCGCTCCGGGGAGGTCCGGGCGTACCTCTGCGCTGGTGGGCAGCCCCATCATCTGCAGGATGTTCATCGCGTCTCTCTCCCCGGGCCGGTCGCAGGATAGGTCATGAGGCCTCCTTACTTGAAGAGTGCCTCGATGTTCCGTGCGATCTTCGCCGATCCCCCGGCCTGTTCGGTGAGGGTCCGGTCGTAGGTTTCGGCAATCTCTGCGGATGAGCGGAGGGGTGACGAGGGGGGTTCGATCTCGCCGGCGGATATTTGCCGGCAGTTCTCTGCAATCTGGCTACATCGATCTTTGTCGACGATCTTCATCGGTTTCTTCAACTCCTTCCCTGAAAGGGGCATGGAGATCGTCGGTGCGGCGGCTTATGGGGGTGATGTGTAAGTGGGCTTATGGAAATGAGCGCTGTGCTATTCGTTCTGTCCGGGTTGATTTGCTCTCTGTGCCCACTGAGAATCAGTGCCAAAGAGTTTTGTCTGACCGGATGGTCTCTCATTGTCAAACTCATTGATTTGATCAGATTCCGTGCTTCTTGAGATGTCAAACAACCGCTTATCCTTACGATCAGTGGAGTGCAATCCTTTCAGTGGCGCCGAGAAAGAATCTTGAGCAACCGCTGAGTCATTAGCTTCTTGTAATGGACAACCTGTCTGAAGAGAGTCATTCCTGAAGCAGTGTGCTAAAAAGTTCTCAAAACTACCCGGGATTTCAATCTGTATAGAATAAGCTTTGTTGCTGCAGATCAAGTTCTGATTTCCTTGAACCTTTGCATGATGTAAGTCTGCTTCAGGGTGCTGTAGACAACCAACAGGTCTTTTTTGGTTCAATGCATGGTTGACAGTGTGGATTGTTCCTCCCTTAACATCCGTTTCAATGACTACAATGCCACAACTTAATCCACTCTGAATACGATTTCGTTCGACAAAGTAATTTTTGAAGTACCGGTTTCCAGGAGGATATTCGCTGATAAGACATCCACCTTCCTCAAGGATCCTTTGAGCAAGATGCGTGTTTCTTTTGGGGTAAACTATGTCTAATCCATGAGCAAGAACTGCAACCGTCAGTCCCCCTGCATCCAGACACCCCTCATGGGCGGCAGTATCACAGCCCTCCGCCAAACCACTTACGACAACAATCCCTTTTGCAGCGCAGGCCGCTCCTAATGAGTGTGCTGCTTCTACACCGTATGAGGTTGGTTTACGGGTTCCGACAATGGCAATGGACCTGTCATGAGCAAGAGGTTTGTTGTTCCCTTTTACGTAAAGTATGAGAGGAGGATCGGGTATAGAGCGAAGTGAAGGTGGAAAATTGTTTGATTGCGAACACAGTATTATGATCCCCAGCTCTGAACAGCGTTCAACAATGTCTTTGCTCCTTTTATATCCCCACTCTAGCTGTTCTAGTGTTGGTTGACGAAATCGGGGGTTAATCCTTTTTATTGGAACACTTAGTGCTTCAAGCGCGTTTTTTAAATCTATGAGGTTATCTATGGGATTGTCTTTACATGCTATTTTCTGTAGTGCTGTTATTAACTCCTGCACTGTCTTTCTTCCCATATTCTGTGTTTGTAAGAGTGTGAGGAGCAGCATTTGATCAAGTATTGGAGACATAGAGACTATCCTTATCTTTATGCAACCGTATCTCACGGGTGACAATAATTGTTTTCGCTTCCGGTCTTGCAAATTCCTTTGCCGCCTACATGGACCTGAAAAATATGGAGTCAGAGGGACCCTAAATCAAAAATCCGTATATTTATCGGGTACAAATGACACCAAAATGTTTAGATGACTCATTTTCCAATTCGTCACTTATCAATACGCGTGCCATGGAGTGAAGGTGGATGGACTGGGAGGGTGTGCGACAATCCGTTAGGCAATACATCATGCCTTGTGCTTGATAAAATTCGCAAAAAGACACAGGAAAATTGCTTAAAGTATGCTGGAAATCAACTCTCTGAAATTCCTCAAGAGGCTTGGCCGCCCTGCGTTTCTGAAAGGGGGCACTTTATGGCGCCTTTTGAGCGTCGTAGAACAATCTCCCATCCATACAGGGAAAAGAGCGATCTTCACCAGAATTTGCTTCCCACGGATTTTTATGAACCACCCTACTCAGCGGCCGCGGTTCCATTCCGGTGGATGTTACGGCGCAGTGCCGATACATATGCCAGGGAATACAATCTCGATATCGATCTCTCCCAGGAGCCGAAAGGCGGATGGTTGGAGAAGACTGCCTGGTTGCAGGAGTATCATAACCAACGAGCTGCAACTGATGCATTTTTTGCCCCAATCCTCCCAGGAACTTCTTTATGCTTCCTCTATGCAAAACAAACGCCGCTTACTGATGATGATAAATGCGTTATCGTTGGCGTTGGTGAAATTGATGCAATTGGACCGCAGATCGAGTATTCTCATGCAGATCGCAGCGGAATGCGTTCACTCATCTGGGATAGAGCCGTTCAACATTCCATCCGAGCTGACAGTAATCGAGGCTTTCTCTTACCGTATCATGAAATTCTTTCGGCTGCAGAAAGTGATCCCACTCTTAATCCGGCGGACTTCATTGCATTTGTCCCTTCAGATGATCGTCGCCTTGAATTTGCCTATGCGTCGGAACATGTCTCAAACGACGGAGCTATCCAGGCACTCCTTGCCTGCAAATCAACTGTAGAAAAGATGCAGTGTGTTATTGAAGGCCACTGGCGGAAAATTCTCATTTGGATTGATAATGCTCTGGATCGCCTCTGGAAGCTTCGCGGTCCATACCCCGGCCTCGGGTCCGCCCTTACAGCATTTGGGATACCTCAAGGACACTACCTCACCTATGCCATGGCTGACCTACTGAACTCATCCGAGGATCCATGGCAGGCAGTATCAGAATTCATTCATGCTCCTGCTTCCCTTCCTGAAGAACTTCGCAGGCATATTAGTCCTCATATTCGTGAATACTGGGATCATATAATCACATATAAACCTGAAAGGTTTGCGCTTCTCCAGCTGCTCGCTAGATTTGATGTATCGTCTGAACAGGCACTTCGATACTTCAATCCAGAAAAGCGTGAGGAATGTGGGATCTTTTGCACTGACAGAGCGCTCCTCGAAAATCCATACCTCATATATGAATACGACCGAGGCTCCGAAGATCCAATTAGCATCTGGACCATTGACCGGGGTATGTTTCCGGCTGAAAATATCAGCAAAAGATATCCCCTTCCTGCTCCTTCTGCATTAAATGGAAGCACCGATCCTCGGCGTGTAAGAGCACTCCTCGTCTCAATACTCGAAGATGCGTCACAACGCGGTCATACTCTTCTACCGCAGAAAGAAGTTGTGCAGACAATCCGCAACCTCTCCATAGAACCACCGTGTACTATCAACAGAGATCTGTTGGATCTGCAATCAATGGAGACGATCCTTGAGGAGAGAATCCATCTCTGCAGATTGTGTTCTGGAGAATCAGCCTATCAGTTAGATACTTATCACTCATTCCGTACGCTCATCCGTACATTTGTCCAGAAACGAGTTAATGGCAAAAGGAATGTTGTTGATGCAAATTGGAGAGCGATACTGGATACTCGGTTGCGTAATGAAATGGCCGCAGATGAAGAGGAAGGACTTGCCCGCTGTGAAAAGACAGAAGCATTAAGGGAGCTTGCGGAATCGCGTTTTTCTGTGCTTATAGGGCCTGCAGGGACGGGAAAAACAACATTGCTCTCTGCGCTCTGTTCAGAACCTTCGATCCGGGAAAATGGATTATTGCTGCTCGCCCCGACCGGGAAGGCCCGGGTAAAACTGCAACAGACAACAGGCATTGATGTACAGACTATTGCGCAATTCTTGCTGAAGCGAGGCCGATATGATGTGAAAACCGGTAGGTATCATGTCTCTTCCCGAGTAAAAGAACCGGTAGGACGGACAGTCATTGTCGATGAGGCCTCCATGCTGACCGAAGATATGTTAGGCTCTCTAATCGATGCGGTGAAAGGTGTTGACCGGTTTATTCTCGTTGGCGATCATTGTCAATTACCACCGATAGGAGCAGGTCGACCGTTCCTTGATATTATCGCCAACCTGCAACGTGGCCTTCCTGAGAATGTCTTTCCCTATATTAGCAGGGGTTATGCCCAGCTTACCGTGCGACGCCGGCAGATCGGCCGAAACCGGGACGATCTCTTTTTTGCGGAATGGTTCAGTGGCAGACCGAGAAGTCCAGGTGATGATGAGGTACTTAGTAATCTCTTCCTGAATAGGAATGGGCGGCACATCCAGTTTGTACGCTGGGAAACAGAGGAGGATTTGCGGGAAGTGCTCATGCAAGTCCTGATACAAGAACTCAATCTGTCTGGTCCCAGTGATGTCGATGGCTTTGAGATATCACTTGGTGGAACAAAGTTCGGAAGGGCGGTATATTATCGGCTTGGTTGCGCTGAACAGGCAGAAAACTGGCAAATCCTGTCCCCCGTCAAGAGTATTGCCTACGGCGTTCGCGGCCTGAACAGTTTCATCCAGACTACATTTAAGGAACACAAGATTAGGTATGCCACAAAATATAATCAAGTACCAAAACCGATGGGGCCGGAGCGGATTGTTTATGGTGATAAGGTCATCAACGTACGGAATCATCGTCGCGATTATGTCTGGCCAAAAGAACGGGATGATAACGGTCTCACCACGAGACCGCTTTGTTTCATTGCGAACGGCGAAGTGGGTACAGTCACCGGGGAGTTTGTCCGTCGCGGGGAAGGTCGAAGGCCCTGGAGGCTTAACGTTGAGTTTGCGTCACAACCTGGTTTTAACTACTCATTCACGTCGAGTGACTTCAATGATGAGGGGACGTCATATCTTGAACTTGCATATGCTCTGACGGTTCACAAGGCACAGGGGAGTGAATTTAATACGACTTTTATTGTAATCCCCAATCCCTGCAGGCTTCTTTCCCGGGAGTTACTATACACAGCGTTAACACGACAGCGAGAAAAGGTCGTTGTCCTGCACCAGGGAGAGCCGCATGGACTCATGGCGTATACATCCTCACTCTACTCCGAGGCGGCCGCACGATATACTAACATATTCTCTGATCCGAACCCCGTTACCATCAATGATGATACCCATCTCGAGACCAGTTTGATACTCCAATCAAATACGGGGGAGTTGATGCGGTCGGCAAGTGAAGTTATGATTGCAAATGCACTCAGTGCCGCTGGCATTGAATATGAATATGAACGCCCATTCTATGGAAATGACAGGTCTATGCGGGTGCCGACATTTACTATCGAAGACGAGGACAGCGGGGAATGCTACTTGTGGGATCATGCTCCGGTCATGTTCAGTTCAGGGCAACGAGAACGATGGGGGCGGAAACTCGCGTGGTATGAGAAGCAGGGAATCGAGTCGATTGAGGATGGGGGACAGTTGCTCGTAACTGAGGGCAGTGTATCAGATGAAGATATTTCAGAATATATTGGGCAAATCCTGGGGATTTAGTAAAATCACTCCTCGAATTTACGTAAATGCATATCAACATCCTTATGATAATGATTTATTAACCCAAACCTCAAATACCAGATTCATGGCCTCTGCTACGGATTATGGAGAACTAGGGGATTCAAAATTTGAAATAGGTGATTATGATGGAGCTATATCCGATTACATGAGACATCTTAGAAAAAATCCTTACGAATCATACTATTGGAAAAAGTTAGGACATTGTTATTGTTATCTTTCTAGTTCCAATGAGAAAACGAAGGCGGTCAAAGCAATTGCGGCTTATGAACAAGCATATGTCATAGAACCGGATAATTGCGATTTCAGTTATTTCAAGGGCTTCCTCTTTTCCCATCACTTCGAAAAGTACGATGGTAACTCAGAAAAAATATACGATCTAGCTCTCTCTGCATTTAATGAAGCACTACGTATAAACCCGAATAACAAGAATGCATTCCAAGAAAAAGCAAGATTGCTCCTGAAGATGGATAAAATTTCCGAAGCAGTTGAGACCTATAAGGCCTATATCGGTTGTACTTATAGTGAGATCTCATCTGAAGATTATGTAGATGTAGAGGTGATCGCCGAACATATCGATAATATTAGTGACGATCTGGCACGATATTTTCCTCGCCCTAATTTTGCTTGGTATGATCCAGATTCGAAAAAAAGAATTTACCAAGATAAACTTCAAGATACCCTCAGAATGTTTGCAGCAGTGCTATCGAACTATTTCTTACCATGCGACCTAGAGATGTTATGCGATTATATCAAGGATTGCCGCACTAGACCCGGGAATTATTCTCAGAATTGTTCTCTCTTTCAATCGACACTATATGGAGAGATCCTTGGAAATATGCTACTGCAATCCCTCGAAGAGGACGGCAGTTGCCTTGAATATCTTACGCCAATTTCACAATACAATCGGGTCGTCGGAAAGAATGCAGTTATTATAGCCATGGGCATTGTAGGTTCGAAGTACCCCGAGTATGGTCTAGACTATAACTTTGCATATAAATTGCTTGCTGAATTAGAACAGCAATACTCCATGGAAAAAACGAGCGAATCTATGAAGGATAATATCATTCGTTCGATGGAGAAGATATTGCATGTACTTGAAGACGATTCCATTGAGGATGATTGGTACGAGAACTTAGACCAGCATAAGGACGAGTACTATTACTTAATTGGGCAACATAAAGGTGGTTTAGAATCAATTCAGTATTTCAAAAAGGCTATTTCAATAAACAACACTGTCCCGGATTACTGGACTAGTCTTGGCGAAAAATTGTTTGATTGCTATGAATATGCACGGGCGGTCTACTGCTTTTCCCGGGCACTTGATTGCTCCAGAGATTGTTCTGAATATCTGATAAGTTGGTTTGGAAAACTCGGTAACAAATATTGCGAACTTGAGATGTATGATCATGCTTACGATTGCTTCGAAAAGGTAAATGAGTATACGTCAGTATATCGCGAAAAAATGAAAGAAGTAAAGTCTAAATTGCGATATATTACCCGAGCCCAAAACAAGTTCGAATATGAGGAAGAGTTTATTGTCGACGTGAACAGATCGGTGTTCAGGCACCGCCCCACTGTCGACGAAGGAGAGTACTGCGCTCTCGACTATTACTATCCTTCAAGAGATTCTCAACATGAACAAAAACATACTCAATATATTTTAAAAATGAAACAAAGAGATCCTGGGGACTGTGTTGAGTTCTTCTTAAACCAGATTAAAGGCATTCTCAATCCGGATGTCACCATTGCAGTATGTGTCGTTCCCCCCTCCACTCCTGGCAAGAGAACATACATGCATCAATTGGCTCAACGTATTGCACATGAATACCGGTTCATCGATGCAACGTCATGCCTCCAGAGGATGGAAACCGTACAAAAATCCCATAGGGGAAATGACCGTTCTGAACAGAAACACTTAGAATCTATTGAGATTTGCGACGTTGAAAAGATTGCAGACAGACCCGTACTCCTTCTCGATGATGTTGTTACCACTGGCAGCTCACTTGCTGCCTGTAAACAAATACTCCTAGATAATGGCGCTAAAGATGTCGAGTGTCTTGCGCTTGGCAGGACGTATAGGTGAAAACTGTACTCCCCACCATTTCTGGAAATGAGCAGTCGGGAATTCGGTCGCGTATCTCTGCGTTGATCTACTCGTGGGCGGGAAACAGGTTCCAGAGGTCGTTATTCCTCAAGACCGAGCGAGAGATGCCGTGTGCATCCGCGATCAGCCCATTCGGTAGTCAGTGCGATCCGGCAGGAGGAGACGTCTCCCGCCAGCCACGAAGGGAGAGAGTGAACGGAGAGGCGCTCACTGCACGCCCCGGCTGCTGCTTAACTCGGCTCTAGGCAGCTTCGAACTCCAGAGGTCTGCTCGCTCTTCCGGCGGATGCGCTCTATATTCAACCGGGCCTCGTCGGGGAGCGGCTGACTGCACTGCCTGCAGCCCCAGTACTTCGCTAATTTTGATACCCGGCATCGAGTGATCCGGTCTCGCGCAACGCCTTAACACGGAGTTCGCAGCCCCCCTGACATCGTCCTTCGCGGCTTCGCGTGAGGCTGTCCTGCTATCCATACCGATCAACTCACGCGAAGGGAAGTCGAGGGTTTGCCCTCCTGAGGGCCGTCTCAAACATTTTTAGTGAAGTACTGAGCCCTTGTCAGGCGGTTGCCCGGCGCCACCTCAACTACTTCGTGACGAATGACCGGGATATTGGCCGGCTAAACCTCCTCACGCTGGCGCACCTCTCCGCTGAAGAGAGTTCCTGATCACCCGTACCAGAACGCCTTCGCCGGGAAGGCCGGCCTCGCGGGAGATGGGGGCGTGGGGTATCCGTGCTGCCGGGCACATCTTCGGGTATGAAATGCAATCCGCAGGCAACGCACAGGAACT
>Ga0265294_10002326_pt1 | contig 25004 bp, 23 predicted proteins | sample MunlanPumphouse3_FD_192504 | JGI IMG/M metagenome (GOLD analysis project Ga0265294, IMG submission 192504) | Groundwater microbial communities from a municipal landfill in Southern Ontario, Canada - Pumphouse #3 | ecosystem: Environmental > Aquatic > Deep subsurface > Groundwater | place... | reverse complement strand
AAAAAAATTAAAATTTATGTAATATTTTTTATTGCTTAATATAAATCCCGAAAATCCTTTATGAATTTTCGGGATATTATCTATTCGTATTCTATCGTTGCCGGTGGCTTAGTAGTGATGTCGTAAACTATACGATTTACATTGTCCACTTCGTTTACTATTCTGTTACTTACCTTCTCCAAGACCTCATACGGTATTCTTGCCCACTCGGAAGTCATACCGTTTGTAGAGTGAACTGCTCTTAGAGCAACTGTGTAACAATATGTTCTTTCGTCTCCGGTAACACCTACACTTCTGATGTTTGGAAGTGCTGCAAAGTATTGCCATATTTTGTTTTGAAGACCTGCTTTTTTTATTTCGTCTCTGAAAATAAAGTCTGCTTCTCTTACTATTTTTAATTTTTCTTCTGTTACCTCTCCCAATACACGGATTCCAAGACCCGGTCCCGGGAATGGTTGTCTTCCGACTATCTCTTCAGGCAGTCCCAATTCTCTTCCAACCTGACGAACTTCATCTTTGTACAATTGTCTGAGAGGCTCAATAAGTTCAAAGTCAACATCATCGGGAAGCCCTCCCACATTGTGATGGCTTTTGATAACTGAAGTTGTAGATGTTCCGCTTTCTATAACATCGGGATAAATTGTACCCTGAACAAGATAGTCAATGTGTCCAAATGTGTTCTTAAGTCTTTGTTTTTCTTCTTCAAACACTCTTATAAACTCTTCGCCTATTATTTTTCTTTTCTTTTCAGGCTCGGTTACACCTGCCAATTTTCCAAGGAATCTGTCCTGAGCATTCACACGAATTAGATTCATTTCTAATCTATCTTTAAAAACTTTTTCCACCTGGTCTCCTTCGTCTTTTCTCATAAGACCATGGTCAACAAATACACATATTAAATTTTTACCTATTGCTTTGTGTACCATTGCTGCCGCTACTGATGAATCGACACCTCCGGACAAGGCGCAAAGAGCCTTCTTGTCTCCAATTTGTTTTTTTATTTGTAAAATTGAGTCTTCAACAAAATTTCCAACATTCCAATCTTTTTTCATTTTTTACCTCTAAGTATTTAAAGCTTATAAAATAAGATTACCAAAAAAAATATACGGTGTCAATAAAAAGGAAGATATCGTAGTATTGGTTTTCTTGCAGCTGTAGTTTCATCTAACCTGCTTATAACTGTTGTGTGGGGAGCTGTTTTTACCATCTCCGGGGTATTTTCTGCTTCATCTGCTATTTGTCTCATGACAGAAATAAATTCATCTAATGTTTCTTTTGACTCACTTTCCGTAGGTTCAATCATCAATGCTTCATGAACAATTAACGGGAAGTAAATTGTTGGTGGATGAAATCCGAAATCCAACAATCTTTTTGCTATATCCAGAGCTGAAACTTCATTCTTTTCCTTCTGCCAATCTGCTGAAAACACACATTCATGCATGCATTCTGTATCAATGGGCAGGAAGTATTTGTCCTTTAGCTTGTTTGCGATATAGTTTGCATTTAAAACTGCATTTTCCGCTACTTCCTTAAGCCCATCTGGACCCATGCTTAAAATGTATGCATATGCTCTTACCAATACACCAAAATTACCGTAAAATGATTTTACTTTACCGATTGAATTTGGTCTTTCATAATCCATATAATACTCTTCTTCTTTTTTAGAAATAACCGGTACCGGCAGAAATTCCGTAAGATGTTTTTTTACTCCCACAGGACCTGAACCGGGACCGCCGCCTCCATGAGGGGTACTAAATGTTTTATGAAGGTTTAAGTGCACCACATCAAATCCCATATCTCCCGGCCTTGATATGCCTAAAATTGCATTAGCATTAGCACCGTCGTAATACATTAAGCCTCCGGCATCGTGTACTATTTTAGATATTTCCAATATATTTTCATCAAACAAACCTAATGTATTGGGATTAGTAAGCATGAACCCTGCTGTATCTTCTCCGACTGCAGCTTTTAATTCTTCTATATCAACCAAGCCCTTGTCATTTGATTTTACTTCCACCACATCAAATCCGGCAACTGCAGCAGAAGCAGGATTTGTGCCATGTGCTGAATCCGGAACAATTATTTTTGTTCTTTTTTGGTCATTTCTGTTTTGATGGTAAGCTTTCATTATCATTAATCCCGTCAGTTCACCATGAGCTCCTGCTGCAGGCTGGAGAGTAAATCTTTCCATAGCCATTATTTCAGAAAGCATGCTGCCGAGGTCATACATTAATTTTAATGCACCCTGGACTGTTTTTTCCTGCTGATAGGGATGAATTTTTGTAAATCCGTCGAATCTTGCTGCCAACTCGTTTACCTTGGGATTATATTTCATAGTACAGCTACCAAGTGGATAGAATCCCGAGTCAACACCATGATTTCTTTGAGAAATCTGCGTAAAGTGACGAACTGCATCAAGCTCGCTGACTTCAGGAAGATCAGGAGATTCAGTTCTTAAATATTTGCTGTCTATCGAATTTAATAATACATCCGGCACATCACATTCAGGAAGTGAATATGCCTTTCTGCCATTTTTACTTTTTTCAAATATTAGCTGCATATTACTCACCTGCCTTTCTTACTAATGCATCTATTTCTTCTTTGGTTCTCTTTTCTGTTACTGCAATCAGGTAAGCTTTTTTTAATTCCGGATAATCGTTCTCTATGTTATATCCGCCTGTTATATTACTTTTTAGAAGTTTTTCATTTAACTCACTTATAGGTTTTTCACTTATTACCGCAAATTCTTTAAAGAATGGCGCCGTAAACAGGGGCTTAAATTTATTGGTTTTAATTAACTCGTTATAAGCATAGTGGGATTTGTTAAGACAAAGTCTTGCTGCTTTTTCGAGACCTTCCTTTCCCATAAATGTTAAATACATGGTTGCCTGCAATGCATTTAAAGCTTGGTTAGAACATATGTTAGAAGTTGCTTTTTCTCTTCTTATATGCTGCTCCCTTGTTTGAAGAGTCAGCACAAATCCTCGCCTGCCTTCTTTATCTGTTGTCTGTCCTACAATTCTTCCGGGCATTTTTCGCATTAACTTGTCTGTAACAGCCATAAAACCTAAGTAGGGTCCTCCAAAATTGAGGGCATTTCCTAGCGGCTGCCCTTCACCCACGGCAATATCTGCACCCATTTCTCCCGGACTTTTCAAAATTGACAGTGAAATGGGATCTGCACTTAAAATCAAAAGGCTTTTATTTTTATGAGTTATTTCGGCAATTGCTTCAACATCTTCAATTATCCCAAAAAAATTTGGGTTTTGCATAATTACGGCAGCAGTATCCTTATTAATCTTTGAATTTAGCTCATCTAAGTTTAGTTGCCCATTTTTATATGATATTTCTTTTACTGTTATATTTCTGAATTTAGCATATGTATTTAGAGTCTGACGGCTTTCGGGATGGACGGCAGATGATATTAATACTTCATTTCTTCGTGTTGCCTCGCAGGACATAATACAAGCTTCCGTCAAAGCTGTCGCTCCGTCATACATTGATGCATTGGAAACAGGAAGCCCGGTTAATTCACTTATCATCGTTTGATATTCAAATATAGCCTGTAATGTTCCCTGGCTTATTTCGGGCTGGTAAGGAGTATATGCGGTATAAAATTCCTGCCTCATTATTAATTGATCTATTGCAGAAGGTATGTAATGGTCATATGCGCCTGCACCCATAAAACATACATATTCATCAGTATTTAAATTCTTATCAGATAATGATTTTATATTTTTTATCAGTTCCATTTCTGACAAAGCTTCAGGTATTTTTAACTCTTCTTTTAATCGTATCGAATCCGGAACAGCTTTGAACAGAGAATCTATATCCTTATATCCGATTTCATTAAGCATTTGTTCTCGGTCATCCGTTGTGTTTCCAATATACCTTGACATAACTGCTCCTTTATTCACATAATTCTTCGTATTCTTCAGCTGATAATAAGCTGTCAATTTCATTAGACATGCTCATATCTATGGCTACAATCCATGCATCAAATGCTGATTCATTAATTAAAGCAGGATTGTCTTCCAATTCTTCATTTACTTCTACAACTATTCCTGAAACAGGGGCATATACATCTGAAGCTGCCTTAACTGATTCAAGCACAATAAATTGATCTCCTGCTTCAACTACAGTTCCAACCTCAGGCACTTCCACATAAACAATATCTCCTAATTGGTCTTGTGCATAGTCAGTAATTCCTACATATGCCTTGTTCTCTTCTACTCTCACCCATTCATGGGATTCAACATATTTTAATTCTTGTAATAATTTCATAATTCCCTCCGTGTATATTTAGATATTATTATAGATACCTAATATATATTTTTAATTAAATTTTTAGTATGTTATAGATACGCAATCTCTGACCAAACACTCAGAAAAATGGGGTTAGGGCATCTTTTTATATTTTTTAGAATAAAACGGCTTTTTAATTACTTTTGCCTTTAAATTCTTATTTCTTATTAAAACTTCTATTTCAGTTCCCTCTTTGGAATATGCAGAATCTATAAGGGCTAAACCTATATTTTTCTTTAATGTAGGTGAAAAACTGCCTGTTGTTACATATCCTATTTTTCTTCCTTCTGCATATACTTCATAGTTGTTTCTTGGTATTCCTCTGTCAATCATTTCAAAACCAATTATTTTTCTATTGAGACCTTCTGATTTTTGATTAGCTAATGCTTCCTTGCCTATGAAATTTTCTTTGTTCAGCTTTACACAAAATCCAAGCCCGGCTTCTAAAGGTGTAATATTTTCATCTAATTCATGCCCATAAAGGGGAAGTGCTGCTTCAAATCTTAAGGTATCCCTTGCACCTAATCCTGCAGGTATCAATCCTTCTTCCTTGCCTGTTTCTAAAATCAATTCCCACATTTCTTCAGCCTTATCATAAGCAAAGTATAACTCGAAGCCATCTTCTCCCGTGTAACCGGTTCGGGAAACCAATGCTCCAATATTGCCTATATTTACATTATCGCAGAAATAATAAAATTCTATTTCATTTAAATCTTTTTTTGTTAACTTCTGTAGAATTGTTTGAGACAATGGTCCTTGCAAAGCAACTTGGGCATAATTTTCTGAAACATTTAAAACTTCAGTATCTCCAAATATGTTTTCTTTCATCCACCTATAATCCTTTTCGGTGTTGGATGCATTAACTACCAATAAATAATCTGTATTGGTGTATTTATAAACCAACAAATCATCTACTACTCCACCATGGGGATAACACATTGTGGTGTAGGCAATTTGATTGTTATTAAGCAATGAAATATCATTTGTTAATAACATTTGCAAATACTTTTCTGAATCTTCTCCTTGAACTGTTATTTCACCCATGTGAGACACATCGAAAATTCCTGCTTTTGTTCTCACAGCTTCATGCTCAGGAATTATACCTGAATATTCAACCGGCAGTCCCCATCCTCCAAAATCAATAATTTTTCCCTTTAGCTGAATATGTTTTTCATATAAAGGCGTTTTTTTCATTGCACACTCCTCTTACAATTAAAGACAGAAAATATCTGTCTTTGTTTGTGATATTGTTATTATTCTTTATTCATAATTACTTAATACGCATTAATTGTCAATATTATAAAACCAATGATTGTTTGTGTCAATATATATTGCTTGTGAAAAAAAATACTTTTATATGCATATTGGTTGCATTACAAGTAAAAAAAACGGTCATTGAGAATGACCGTTTCAAATACCAACTATTTAAAATTATTGTTCTGATTGCTTTGATTGTTCTGATTGTTCTGATTATTCTTGTTTTTATTGTTTTTATTGTTTTTATTTTCTTGGTTGTTCTTGTTTTGGTTTTTCCAGTCATCGTTTCGATTGTCGAATTTGTTTTCGTTTCGATTGTTAAATTTGTTTTCGTTTCGGTTGTCGAATTTGTTTTCGTTTCGGTTGTCTAATCTGTTATTTTCGTTTCGATTGTCGAATTTATTGCTTTCGTTTCGATTGTCGAATCTTTTGTTTTCATTTCTGTTTTTGTTATTATTTTCATTATTCATTTGTTTCATCTGCTCCCTCAATTTTTGTTGGCTGTCTAATTTTACACTATTTTCCCAATTCAATAGCTTTTCGTCGTTATCTTTATTGCTAAAACTGAATTTTCTTATTCCCATCATCCCTTCATATACATGTATTTGAAGATGTTTTGTCATCTACATGAATATTATTAACTATTTTATCTTTATTATTATTCCAATAAATGTTACAAATGAAGCTAATATCCATGAATTCAACTTTTTAACTAAAAATAAACTCCGAGTTCAAACTGACTAAAATAAACCAAAAGTTTTAAAAACAAAAATAAATAGAAAAATGCTGAAGGGGCTGATTAATGTCGTAAAAAATACTATTTGTCCTGCCAATTCATAATTGCAATCATGCTGCTTTGCCAAAGTATAGCTTGTGACAGCTGTAGGAGGAGCTGTCATGCTTAATAATGCACCTAATTCCACACCTCTGTATCCGAAGAAAATTGCAGTCAAAGTCGCAATTGCAGGGATGATAAATAATTTTCCTGCTGCAGCAAAGACTAAGTATTTAATATTCTTCCGTATATTGTTTGTTTCTATTCCTCCGCCAAGGACCATCAGTGCCATGGGTGTTGTAGATTTTGCAATATCAGCAATTGTTTTTTCCAATGCAGAAGGAAGTTTTATTTGAAAAACAGATGCTATAATACCAAGAAAAGAACCGATTATTAAAGGATTTATTAAAATACTTATTATAGTTTTTTTAAAATTTTGTTTTTTATCAGTAAATAAGTCTAATATTATTACAGTTACGAAAATATAAATCGGTACTATTATTGCTACAAGAGTTGTTACAATAGCCAATCCCTCATTTCCAAAAATATTGCTGATGAGCGCCGTTGCAAATAATGTGGTATTGCCTCGGTACAGACCCTGAATTAAAACTCCTCTATTCCTGTTGTCTTTTTCATATTTAGGGATTATCACAACTAGTATTGCAACAAAAGCTATAGATATTATAACAACAAATATAATAAATTTTAAATTGATTTCTTCCGATACCTTACTGGCATATATGTTGTTGAAAAGAAAAACCGGAAATAATACTTTAAATACAAAATTATTTGCTTTATTTAAAAAATCCTTGTCAAATATATTAATTTTACGAAGGAAGCCACCCAAAAACATCAAAAAAACCAAAGGTAAAACGGCATTTAAAGAAAATATCAAATTTTTCATTATGAATCCTTTCATATCTTGGACAATGAAGCAGCATGTCCAATTCAAGAGTATATTTTTTTTGCTTTGATATCATAATTTCACGTTACAGTTCAGTTCTTACTTAATTATACTCTCAAAACCATTGTAAAACAATAGTTTTAATTGCACAACCGCCTTTTAAAATATATAATAGCCTTATAAGAGAATACAAAAAGTTATGGAGACACTCCTTTAAAGTGAGGTGACTCTCTTGGAATTTCCCCAAATAATAAATGTAAGAATGTATAAAAACAGGAGGCAGAAATGGAAAGTTTAAAACTTAAAGATTTTTTGGATTACACATTTTTGTCCGGGATAGAACTGTCGCCGGATAAAAATCACGGTGCTTTTGTGGTACATACCTCTAATTATGAGGATAACAAGTATTTGTCCAATATATGGTTGTATAACTGCATTACCTTAGAATATAAAAAACTTACAACTATGAATGACGAGAAGAATTTTATTTGGCTTGACAACAATACTATTTTGTTCCCGGCCTTAAGAGATGAAAAATTGGAAAAAAGAATAAAGGACGGTGAGCATTGGACTGTTTTCTATGCCATTAATATTAATGGCGGGGAAGCATATGAATATATGCGTATTCCCATGAAAGTAAACAATATTAAAAAAATTGCTGACGAGAAGTTTCTTTTGACAGCAATCTACGACCATTACGGCATTAACCTTCATTCTTGCAAGGGAGAAGAGAAGCCTAATGCAATTGACTTAATAAAAGAAAACAAGGACTACGAAGTATTGGATGAAATTCCATTTTGGGCAAACGGCGAAGGATTTACAAATAAGAAAAGAGAAAGACTTTATTTGTTTGACAAAGGAACAAAGGACATAGTTCCGATTTCAAATAAATTTGAAAATGTGTCTGAAACAAGCGTAAAAGACGGTAAGGCATTATATGTTTCTTCAAACTACACCAACAAAATGGAATTAACAACAGGGCTGTACATGTATGATTTGTATAACAGCGAAGCTCTTTGTCTTGTTGAAGATTTAGAGTATTATATAGAATTTGCAGAATTTGTAGGTGATGAAATAATAGTTGCGGCAACTACCATGGATAAATTCGGGATAAATGAAAATTTTAATTTCTATAAGCTCCAGGATGGAGAATTGGCACTTCTAAGCAAACATGATTATAGTGTGAACAATTCAGTTGGATCAGACTGCAGATACGGAGAAGGAGCTTTAAGAAGAGTTTTTCATAACAGCCTGTACTTTATATCTACAGAGAATAAAAGCTCATTTATCAAGAAACTTTCATTGGATGGAAGTATTGAAAAATTAACAGCCAACAATGGCTCTGTGGACTGCTTTGAAATATGCAACGAAGGCATTATATTCATTGGGCTCAGAGGCAGCAGGCTGCAGGAAATTTATACATTGCAAAATGGTATTGAAACTCAGAGAACTAAGTTTAATGAAAAGATAGCGGAAACAAAGATTATTGTAAAACCAGATACTCTTAATTTTATTAATGATGGAGTTGCTATTGAAGGATTTGTGTTAAAACCTGTTAATTATGATGAAAAGAAATCCTATCCGGGAATTTTAGACATACATGGAGGTCCTAAAACGGTCTATGGTGAAATTTTCTGTCATGAAATGCAATATTGGGCAAGTGAAGGATATTTTGTATTTTTCTGTAATCCCAGGGGCAGCGACGGCAGAGGCAATGAATTTGCCGATATAAGGGGTAAATACGGCACCATTGATTATGATGACCTAATGAAGTTTACAGACAAGGTTCTTGAAAAGTATCCTCAGATAAACAGCTCAAGAATTGGTGTAACCGGCGGCTCCTATGGAGGCTTTATGACAAACTGGATTATAGGACACACTGACAGATTTAAATGTGCTGCTTCACAAAGGAGCATTTCCAACTGGATTTCTAAATTTGGCACAACGGACATAGGGTATTATTTCAATACTGATCAAACCTTGTCTTCCCCTTGGGACAATGTTGAAAAGATGTGGTTCCATTCACCGCTTAAATATGCTAATCAGGCTGTTACTCCCACTTTGTTCATTCATTCGGAGGAAGATTACAGATGCTGGCTTGCGGAAGGATTACAAATGTTTACTGCACTTAAATATCACGGTGTGGATGCAAGGCTTTGCATGTTCAGGGAAGAAAATCATGAGCTGTCAAGGAGCGGTAAACCTCGTCACAGAGTGCGAAGACTAGAAGAAATAACTAATTGGTTTGAAAAATATTTGAGCAGATGACTCAAATCTTGATTTGGTGTCAGTCGCTCATCCTGAGCACAGCGAAGGATCTTATATAAAACTAAAGCTTCCCAATGTGGGAAGCTTTAAATGTAATATCAATAACGGGGACAATCGTCCCATACCATAATTAGCAGCGATCGCCTATGCCGCCTATTCTATCACCACAGCTGCAAAATAGTACTACCAACAGCAAGAAGAAGAATAACAGACTGTCACTGTCTCCAAAACCGCCAACTCCTCCTAGCAAACCACCTTCATCTCCACAGAAGCATGCAAGAACTACTAAAAGCAAGAAGAAAAATAACAAGCTATCTCCGCTGTCTCCTAATATATTGTTAAACATATAGAACCTCCTAAAAAATAATTTTAATATATATTATTCGTTAGATTTCTAATTGTTACTTTATTACTCCTCATTTAATGATTTTAGATAAAAAATAATTTTGTCGATAAAACTGTCCTTTGTGCAGTAATGGTGGCATTCATGTTTTATTGAATTTCTATTGCTGCACTTTCCTCTGTATTTATCATAGCTGTATTTGACATTTTGCATATTGTCCATCATGTCCAATAAATATTGTTTCGAATGCTCATCCTCGTAAAATTCATTGGTGAGTCTGTTTAAAATATATATTAATTCAATTATGTCATACATTTTATTTATCATATCCCTGTCGTATTTTCTATTGTCCACTTTCATCACTCCATTCATTTATATTATATGAATTTTTATTAGTGCTGGTTACTGTTCACTAACAATCTGTCATCAGCAGTATGCCAAATATTTCTTTGATTTTATAAAGTTTTATTGTATAATGGATTAAACCCATATTTATAAAGAGGTATCAAATGAGAGCTTTTTTTAATATAGTAATAATAGGACTTATCGGTTTGTTATCATCCACATATTTGTTCAATCTATCACCTATTGACTATAAAGGAACAATTGAAATTGAAACTCCTGTTAACGAAAGTACTTTGAGTCTAGAAGTTGAAGAAGACAAGATACTAAATCCTGAATCAATAACAATCAGGCACACAGCTACTAAGGAAGAAGTAATTAAGATTGTCAGCAACAGTATTTTTAATGTTGACATATACAAGGATAATAAATTAGTTAAAAGTAACATTAATAATTTAGAGCCTGTTTCTCCATCAATTGATGCGACTATTTCAGTAAATGAGGATAATCCCATCATAACTGCCTTAAATATAACCCAACAAAACTTAGGTCTTGAAGATGGAGTATATAAATTTATATTTAATTCAACCTTAATAGCAGATGAAGATAAATCTTCCGCGTCGGTAACAGTTACCTATGATACAGCCGGCAATTATTATCCTGCGGTTAATACGGCTCCTGCAGGAACTAAGGGACTTACCCTATACTTCCCTACAAAAAATGCGCACACTTTAATTCCTGTTACAAGGTTTGTAGTAGAGGATAAATCAATTACAAGAATGGCAATAGAACAGCTGCAAAATGGTCCTATGAACAATGGTCTTGAGTCGATAATCAAGGATGTTACGAACACAACTTACAATAACGGTAATGTGGTAATTGACCTGCCAAGTTCATATACTGCATATAATACCGGCAGCACAGGAGCAGGGCTATCCTACGAATCATTTGTAAAAACAATATTTGCAGTTGACAGATATTGGCCTATTTACAGCCTTACATTTACTGTTGACAGAAAAAATGTCGACACATACTTCCATGGGAAGTCAAGAGAAGACATAAATTATCTTCCTAATGTTGAGAAAAATTACCTCCTTTACATGGCTCATAAGGCAGATAACCGATATTATTTGTTTGAGCATCCTCTATACCCTGAGCAAATTGGTATTGCTGAAAATGACTCAATAGAAATGAGGGCACGAAAAGTATTTGATGCATATTCTGACACAGATATCACATACGGCATCAGCCCGGTACCTAAGACTGTGACATTAAACAATGCATCCCTGCAGGGAAGGACACTTATTCTTGATTTTAATAAGGAGTTTTTAAATGTTTATAAGGATAAAAATGATTTAAGACATATGATGGTAGAATCCTTTATGTATACTTTTAACACAATACCGGGAGTGGACAGTATAAAAATCACTGCGGACGGTGAAGAAATACATGATTTCATTGATGCATTAGATACAACACAAATTTTATATCCACCCGAATTCATTAATCCGGAAACAGTAGAAACGCAGCAAGAAGAATAGGTTCAGAAGTTATAAGATAATAAGAAATTAAAAAAACGGTCATTTTACTCATAATGACCGTTTCATGTTTAACAATAAAGAATTCAAATTCAGCCTTTAATAGGTGTATGTTTAAAAACTGCCAAAGCTGCTGCTGACACTATTATTCCTACTGCAGACTGAAAAGTATTGCCGGGTATTTCACTGATTGTTGTCAAGAAGTTTCCTACCATTAATGAGCCTACAACATAATAGGAAAGTACCTGCCAAATACTTCCTGTTACTGCACCTGCCACCCATTTATGTTTTATGGCAGGAAGTTTTTCAATCATTGTTCCCATAATCAAAGCCATAACACCTTTAATTATAAATGTAGGCAATGCATAAAAACTGTATGCGCCAATTATATCTGCAAGAGCTGAACCTATTGCACCTGCCCAAGCACCATTTTTCTTACCTATTAATATTACCGCAAGAAATATAAATCCGTCTCCTATGTGAACGTACCCACCTGTTACAGGCAATGGCACTTTTATTATAAAGGTTGCAACACAGACTAAGGCAGCAAACAAGGCTGTGTATACCATATCTTTTACCTTCGTGTCATCCATTATTATCACCATCCATATATAATTTACCTTCAAGTTAATTAAATTATATACTAAACTGTACTCTTTAAAAGATACAGATTGATAATTTGTTCAGATGACAGAAAAAAATTCATACAGATACTAAAATGCTGTGCACCCTCCTTCGACAATACATAACAAGCGTTACTTCAGTAGTTAGCTCAAACCCGGCACCCTCGCGTCACACAAAAGGAACTACTTACTGCTGCTTCCTTCCGGACCTGACAGGGTTCATAGGTTTTTGTTGCGCAAGACCAAGTTATCAACACCACTTGCTAAAGGCAGGCCTCACAATGTAAGCCTCAGAGAGGGAGTTCCACCTTGCTGCAGCGGATTGCAAGTACAGGGCACCGCTACCTCCCCATGTAGCACAGCATAAAAATGATAACATAATATAAAAATTGTGTCAATGTTATAATTTGCCGATAATATTATCTTGAGCATTAGTGAAGGATCTCATCTTTTAAAGAACTGAGATTCTTCACTGCGTTCAGAATGACACTGACGTTAGGTATATTCATGGCAGTAATAGATTATTGTAAAACTTCAAAGGTCTTTTCTTCTTCGAATTGTTTCGTATATAAACTATAGTAATGACCCTTTTTTGCTATAAGGTCCTTGTGAGTTCCTCTCTCGATTATCTTTCCATCATTGACGACTAAAATAATATCAGCCTTTTTAATTGTAGAAAGTCTGTGAGCAATTATAAAGGAGGTTCTGCCTTTTAATAAATATTCAATTCCTTTTTGAATAAGTCTTTCTGTATGTGTATCTACCGAAGATGTTGCTTCATCTAAAATAAAAATTTTAGGGTTTGCCAATATAGCCCTTGCTATGGAAATAAGCTGTTTCTCCCCTGTAGAAAGTCTGTCTCCCCCTTCACCAACATGGCTGTCGTAACCTTTTTCCAATTTGTTAATTATGGAATCCACTGAAACAATTTTTGCAGCTTCCATTATATCTTCATCTGTTGCATCTAGGTTTCCATATCTTATGTTTTCCTTTATGGTTCCGGAAAACAAATGTGGGTCTTGCAGCACATAACCGATGTTGGAATGAAGCCAAAGCTGAGACCTTTCCCTGTAATCTTTGTCGTCTATTAGTATTTCACCTTCTGTAGGCTCGAAAAATCTACATGCTAAATTTACAAGGGTGCTTTTACCGGCACCGGTTTCTCCCACAATGGCAACATTAGCACCAGCGGGTATATGCAAATTAAAATTTTGTAAAACCTCCTCATCTCCGTCAGGATATTTAAAAGTAACATTTTTAAATTCAATTTCTCCCGCGATTTCTTCCCAATTTTCCCTTTTAGGATTAATATTGTCCCCATAAATTTTCACAACATCTTCTCTGTCTTTTATTAATGGCTCCTTTTCCAACAGCTCTGTAACTCTTTCTATATTAGCCTGCAGTGATATGACTTCTGCAAATGTTCTTGCCAATTGCTGAACAGGCTCAAATATATTTATTGCATATGAAAGAAATGCAGACAGCGTTCCTATTTGAATAATCTGCTCCATTGCTAATCTGCCTCCCTTTGCCAGTACCAATGCTGTTAAAACCGAGCCGAAAAATACTATTATGGGAATGTACAAGGCATTTAATCTTGCTAATCTAACAGCCGATAACTTCATTTCACTGCTTATATTCTTGAATTCCATCAAGTTCTTGTCCTCGATTACTAATGACTTGGAGGTTTTAGCACCTGTAATTCCTTCATTAAAGCTTCCCGTCATTTTGGAATTAACTTTTCTTAATTTTCTGCTGGTCAATAATATCTTGTTTTGAAAATAAAACGTTATAACAGCCATTACCGGAATTACCAGCGATACAATGAGAGTAAGCTTCACATTCAACATAAACATTGCAATAAAAGCACCTATTACATAAACAAATGACCAAAATACATCCACCAAGCCCCATGCAATCATGCTTCCGATTTTATTGGTATCGCTTAAAGTTCTTGCCAGTATGTAGCCCACGGGAGTTTTGTTGTAATATGATAATGAAAGATTTTGAAGATGTTCAAATATTTCCTTTCTTAAATCCATTCCAATGTGCATTTCAACTTCTACTGCCAATCGTATAAATATAGTTACGGATATAGCCATGGTCACTAAAGCTGCCCCATATAAAGCAATAAAACTATTAATACCTTCTGTAGTATCCTTTGCTATAAAACTATCCACGGCGTATTTTTGAAACAAAGGAATGGATAAATCCATTAGGGCAGTAAGAAACATAAACAAAACAATCCCTAATAATTTTTTTGTGTAGGGTTTAAAAAATCTGCCTAATTTTAACCAAGGCTTAATATTAAATGAGCTATAGCTTTCTTCCTCATAATAATTCATTCTTAAATATCCTCCGATAGGTTCATCTGAGCGTTAAATATATCTTTATAAATACCATCCCTGTTTATTAATTCTTCATGTGTTCCTATATCAGATACTTCTCCCTTTTCCAAGACTAAAATAGTATCAGATTCCATTAAAGTGGTTATGCGATGGGATATTAAAATAGTTGTTGAATTGCCTTTTCTTCTTTTGAGAGAAGAACGAATTTTTGCATCTGTGTCTGAATCCACTGCAGATAATGAATCGTCAAACACCATAATCGGTGTCTTTTGAAGCAGCATCCGAGCTATTGCAACACGTTGCTTTTGCCCTCCCGACAATGTTACTCCTCTTTCTCCCACAATTGTATCATAGCCCTTTGAAAATTCTTCTATGGATTCATCAACCCGGGCTGTTGATGCAGCTTCCTTAATTTTATCCAAGGAAGCATCAGGCTCAGCAATCGCTATATTGTCCTTAATTGTACGTGAAAATAAAAAGGGCTCCTGAAGTACCATTCCAATATTTTTTCTTAAATGTTCTCTTTTAATATTTTTAATGTCCACTCCGCCTATGGTAATGCTGCCCATGCCATCAGGCAAATCATACAAGCGGTTTAGAAGATACATAAGAGTTGTTTTTCCGGAACCGGTACCGCCTAATATGGCAAATGTGCTCCCTTTTTTTATTGTAAAGCTGACATTTTTTAAAACCGTATTTTCTCCATCGTATTTAAATGTAACATTTTTAAATTCAATATCATTATAAATATCCGGAGTTCCGGAATCCGAACTGTCATGCTCTTCCGGCTCACTTAAAATCTCACAAATCCTTTTTAAAGAAACTTTGGCTTTGCTAAGCTCCGATAAAATTCTGCCAAAGCTTCGAAGAGGCCATGCAATCATTGCAGTATAAGAAGCAAATGCCAAAAATTCTCCCAGTGTAATTACATCATTTATTGCAAAAAAAGTACCATATATAACAATTACCATAAGGAGTGCTCCCGTTACCAAATCGCCGATTCCCCAATAATATCCTAACTGATATCCAAGCTTAACCCATAGCTCTGAAAATGTATTATTCCTTTCTGAAAACTTTTCTATTTCATGCTTTTCTCTGCCAAAGGCTCTAACAACACGTACACCTGTTAAATTTTCCTGAATTGTGGTAAAAAGCTGCCCTTCAGCTTCATCCGCAACCAAGAATTTTTTTGACAATATGCCATAAAAAATTGTTGAATATAAAACCACAACAGGTATAAATATCAATACTGCAGCAGTAAGCTGAGAACTCATAGAAAACATTAAAATCAGCGAAATTATAACTAATATGACTACCCTGAACATTTCAACCAATTGAGTGCTGATAAAATTACGCACCACTTCTACATCTGATGTTGACCTTTGTATTATATCTCCTGTTTGATTTTTGATATGCCAACTGTATGGCAATCTTTGTATATGCTCAAACAGTTTATCTCTTATACTTTTTATAATTCCTTCCGTTCCCTTAGCAACGGTAATTCTACTGAGATAATCGCTTATTCCTGTTAAAACTGCTAAAATTAGTATTAAAACAGCAATAATCCATAAATTTTCTTTTAAGAATTCCATCCCGCCTATATTATCTATCATATTCATAACCGGTCTAATGTAGCTCAAGGGAACATCATCTATGACATGGTCTACGGTAAATCTTATAACTTGAGGCACAGCAAAACTTGCAGCAACCTTTAGTATGGTTGCTGCAGCAGATATAAAGAAAAACTTTATAAATCCTTTTGCTAATAAACGAATGATTTTAAGCTTTGATTTTTCCATAATTACCTCTTGATGTTCATACGCATGGAATGCAAATAAGCAACCCATTAGAATTGCTTATTCATTCTATATTAATATTCATTTAGTGTCAATTAAAAAAACCATAGTGCTATTGTTTAATAAAGCTTTCGAAGTTATCGCTGTATTTTATTGTTTTATCGCTGAAAATCCACATTGCTTCTGTTTCAGGCATTGAATTTATAAACTCAAGACCCTCCTCAAAGGGCATGCAGAAAATAGCTGTTGATAAGGCATCTGACACTCCTGAATTCTTGCTTATTATGGATACGGCAGTAAAATATTTTGAAGGATACATTGTGTCAGGATCTATTATATGATTATACTTCTCTCCGTCTACAGTGTAATATCTTTCATAATCACCGCTTGTTACCAAAGAACTGTTATCTAACTTAACTACTTCAATAACAGATTTTTCAGCTTCGCGATCTGGATTTTGGATTCCTACATTCCATGGCTCATTTGTAGTGGCATTATTGTTTATGGCTCGAACATTTCCTCCTACGGACAATAATCCGGAATGCATTCCGCTGTCTCTTGCCATTTTGCTTGCCTGTTCAGTTGCATATCCCTTTGCTATGGCGCCGACATCAAGACTCATAAGAGGATCTTTTAAAAAGACTGTTGAATTCTCCTCATCAATAATCATATCTTCAATATTAGTATGTTCATTTGCAATTTTTAACTCTTCATCTGTAGGAAGAGACGCATTTTCAGGGTCTTCTATTCCTTCATTTCTGTATTTATGCCAGATTTTCAAAACTGACCCGAAGGCAATATTTGTTTTACCATTTGTCTTCTCATATAGCTCCTTTGAAAATTTAAGAAGCTCAATTATTCTTTTGTCTACCTTCACAGGTTTTATTCCTGCATTATCATTGATTGTTTTAATATTGTTTACACCCTCATAATCATTGTAAATATCATAAAGCTGATGATATTCCTTCAAATCGTCATGAATAATCTGAGAATATTCTTTAAACTCTTCCTTGCTCTCTGAATATCCCACAATCCTCGTAACAGTATCAAACAGCATTAAAAATTCAGATTGATACTTGTTAAGTTCTTTTTCGCCGCATGCAGTTAAACTCATTAGTGCGGATATTAACAATATTATGGAAATAACCTTCTTAATCAACTTTCACCTCTTAAAAAAACAAAGGGGCAAAATCTGCCCCACTAATGATGATTAAATGTTTATCGTTATATGTTCGAATTGATAAATGCTTTTTCAAAAATACTCTGTAAGTCAACAATTCCAACTGTAACAGATGATACTAAATCTTCTTCGGTAGCATGACCACTTTCATCAACTGCTATGCCTTTAATTTCTTCAACCGTTTTGCCTACTACATAAGCTGCAAATGCATCTGCTTGTTCATACCATTCTTTACCTATTGCAGAAGCTTTTTTCATTCCGTAATCTTCGCCTAACTCAACCTTAGTTATAGGTGCCACTGATAGGTCTGTAGTTATTTTACCTGCTGCATCAAAATTTACATTAGCTTGAGATGCATCAATTACTGAGCTTGTTACTTTTCCGTCTGCATCAAATGTTGCTACGGTATATGTTGAATAAGCTTGAGCTAATCCTTCATTATCAGCTGTTGCATCCTTGGATTTTGAGATTGTAGTTACAACTCCCAAACCTAATTTATCAGAAGCGTCAGCTCCTAAATTCTGAGCATTTGCTGCAGCTTTTTCAATAGCTTCTTTATAAGGATTAATCTTAATTGTTACTGATGATACTAAGTCAGCTTCAGTTGTAACTCCCGCTTCATCAACTGCAATACCTTTAACTTCTTCAACAGTCTTGCCTTCTACATATTCAGCTAAAGCATTAGCTTGTTCATACCATTCCTTGTCAATAGTTGAAGCTTTAATCATTCCGTATTCTTCTTTAAGCTCTTGTTTAGACTTAAACACAGTATTCAAATCAGGTAATATTTTACCTTCTTTGCTGAATTCAATTTTAGTTTGTGCAGTATCAATTAAAGTTTGCACTATTTTTCCTTCATTGTCAATAGTAACTGCAACAATTACTGAATCTGTTTGTGCTGCTCCGTCTTTTTCGCCTGCATCCTTTGATTTCTCTATAGATGACACAACTGCCAATCCTGTTTTAACAGCTCCTTCAGCTAATGGTTCTTCAGTTTTTGGTTCTTCAGTTTTTGGTGTTTCAACCGGTTGATCCTGCGTACATGCTACGAATGCAAATAGAGACATTGCTACGATCAACACTATTGCTAATAATTTTTTCATTACTTTCCTCCATAAATTCTTAATATATATAATCAGCTTATCGCTGTTTATAACCTTGTAGACTAAATCGGTACAATATTAACAAATTGTGTTATATTAGTCAACACTTTTTTTGAAAATTTTATAACTTCTGTTCAGCATTGCCGAACTGTGTTCTGACGTGTACTGTTTTTAAAAGGATTCGGTTTTCCAAAATCCTAAAATTTATTCTTTATATCCTATTCTCCTTGATATTTCATTTGCAGCTTCTCTGATAATAACAATTATTTCCTTTATTCTTTCCTCTTTCATTCTAAAAGCAGGCCCTGTTGTGCTCAAACTAAATCTAACTTTACCATCATGGTCAAATATCGGTGCAGCTACACATTTCAATCCTTCAACATATTCTTCATTATCAATTGCGTAACCGTTTTCCTTCATTTCTTCTAATTTCTTAATTAGCTCGCCTTTATTTGTTATCGTATTTTGCGTATACTGAGGAATTCTTTTCGGTAAATAAGCTTTAATTCTATCCTTATTCTGATAACATATAATTATTTTCCCGTCTGCAGTTGTGTACGCCGGCAGCCTTGAACCTATTTTAGTCGAAGTTTTTATTGATTTGGTGCATTCCCTTTTTTCTATCCAAACAACATCTACTCCGTCAAGCATTGCTACATGCACAGTTTCTTCAATTTTTTCACACACGTCATCTATAACAGGTACCACTGCATTTCGCATATTCATTGAATTAATTACTAAATCACCGAATTCAACAAATCGTATACCCAATTTGTATTTTTGGGTTTCGTCATCCTGAGAGATGAACCCGTGATACTTGAGGGTAGAAATAATTCCATGAACAGTACTCTTGTTCAAATCTAATCTTTCAGAAATTTCCGTCAATTTAAGCTTTTTATTTTCTTCGCTAAAACATTCTAATATTGCCACTGCCCTGTCAATCGATTGAACTCTTGTTATATCTTTCATAATTAATACTCCAAAATTATAGCATATGATTTCAAAGAAATCAATATAAATAATTTATTAACAAACGAACTATGTGATATTAAAATATTTATAAAATTTTTGAATATTATGCTATAAGTATTTAATTTCAACGCATAAAACTACTATCAGTATATTATGACAATATTATCATTGTGCTAATAATTTGTCAATTTATATATAACTGTCAAATAAAAAACTATAAAGAATTTTTGTTATAGACATGTTATGTTAAATAAGTTAAAATTATGATATTAAACAATAAGGAAGGGATATAATGAATATTACTAAAGAAAAAGCATGGGAATTGCTGAAAGAGTACAACAAGGATGAATTTCATCTGCAGCATGCAGATACAGTAAGTTTTGTAATGGAATATTTCGCTGAAAAATTAGGTTTTGAAGAGGAAGCGGAATTTTGGGGAATTGTAGGTATTTTGCATGATATTGACTTTGAAATGTATCCTGATGAACATTGCGTAAAGATGCTGGAGATACTGTCTCAAAATGGAGTAGATGAGAAAATTATCAACTCAGCTGCAAGTCATGGATACGGACTTACAGATGTTACAATAAAGCCTGAGCACAATATGGAAAAAATACTTTTTGCAACTGATGAACTGACAGGATTAATAGGTGCTGCCGCATTGATGCGTCCTTCAAAGAGTACCTTAGATATGGAGCTTAAGTCATTAAAGAAAAAATTCAAATCAACCAGCTTTGCTGCAGGCTGCTCAAGAGAAGCCATAAAAGCCGGCGCTGAAATGTTGGGATGGGAATTAGACTATTTATTGGATGAAACATTAAAAGCAATGCAGGAATATGAAAAAGCAAGAAATTAAGATGCCCTAACCCTATTTTTCCGACCGGAGGGAGAGAAAAATAGCGGTAGGTCATTCGCAACGATTATGATTTACCCAATTTCTTTGACCGAAGGGAGAAAGAAATTGTAGGTAATTCAAACGCAACGAGTTCCGAATTTATGCGACGATAGGAGCTGATAAATTCGTGAACGGAGACTGCGCTTCCCAATGTATGCGACCAAAGGGAGCAAATACATTGGTGAATGAGACTGCGAGATGCCCTAAGGAAGGGGAATGTCCCCTTTCTTTTTCTTAGATTTGTTCCTTATAACAGTGTACGTTAAGCAAGAAATTACCGTAACGGGTATTACAGTAAACGTATAAAGAATTATTTTATTTGTAACCGATAAGAAGTTGTTTTCTGCAAATATTATCATAATTGTCAAAACCAAAGGATGCATTAAATAAATATAATACGAGCTTTGACCGAATACTTTAATGAAGCTGTAAAATTTTTTTAATTTATCATTCATTAATAAACATATTAAATATAAAAAAAACAATGACATGGATGAAAATAGAAACCATGCAAAAGTAGATGCCACAGAATCGTAATATGAAGCAACTATGTAAATAATACTCATCAAAATATACCCTGTAATAATAAATAATTTATTTTTCTTAATCCATATATAATAATTATTGTATTCCAAAGTAATATATATACCCAACATATAAAATACCATGTATTTCAAAAATATTCTGTCCGACAAATCAAATCTTATGAATTCAGCACACAAATATGTTATTATTCCGGCAAATATAAGTATTGTTACTTTCTTTTCAGCGTTTTTTAAAATAAAATAAAATATCGGACCTACGATGTACATCTGTATAATAATTATTACAAAATAAAAGTGATATGACATTGTTCCTTGCAAAACACTTTTCACAAAAAATTTAATATCAATTGCATAATATCCAAAATATATATAAGCAGCATAATAAATAATACACCATACAAAATACGCAACAATTACTTTGACAAGTCTTTTTTTGAGAAATTCCATATACTTAAATTCACGTTTTTTGTAACCGTAGCTGTAAAAGCTTGTTACTCCGCTTAAAAGGATAAAGACAGGTGTAGTAAATTTTAAACTTCTATTTACAATAAGCATCAGTACATACGGAAAGCTTCCATGAATGTATTCATTAACTCCTGTTGCTGTTATATGGACTATCATAACTGCAAAGCATGCAATAAATCTCATATAGTCTAATTCATAAAGCTTGTCTTTTTTTTCTATAATTTGTTCTGCAGCAATTAGCGACATTTCATCACTCTTTCTATATTTTGACCATTTTAACATTTGTGCAGAATAAATGCAAATATTTTAGAAATCTATAAATATGTATTCATAAATATTATAATTACTCATTTTTAGCGGTATATGATATATAACAACGTTAATTTATAAACTTATTTGTAATTTTATTAAAAATATACGTTTTAGCGTATACGTTTTAGCGAAATTATGCTATAATAACTCATGATATTCCTTGGGGGTGACGACGTGATTGTAAGAGAAGCTGTACTAAACAGAATAAATGAAATATGTGATGACAGGGGCATGGCCGTAAATAAGCTTGCAAACTTATCGGGCATTACACCGTCTACAGTCTACAGTGTATTTGACTGCGACAGAAAAGATATCGGAATTGTGCTGATAAAAAAGATTTGTGATGGCTTTGATATAACATTGGAGGAATTCTTTTCTTCAGACTTGTTTAAGTCTTTGGAGCAAGAGTTAGTTTAAATGAAGATAAAGGAAGGGGGACACGCCTTAAAGGAATGTCCCCCGCTAATATTCCGTCATTAATTTATGTTAAATTATTGCTCTTAAATTGTTTTAAAAGATATATATATTTTTGTTCTGCAGCTTCTACCTTATATATTGCATAGTCCACTAAATCAGGCTGTGACACATTTTCAAAAATATTTTTTGCATCTTCCCATTCCTTTTTAGCGTTTTCAATATTTATAAACATTTCGTCATCTGCAGATTTATTTTTTGTTTTAAAATTTTCTAATATACTTTTAATACTAACCTTCCTTTGAATATCATTCATGGGGAAAACCTCCTATCCATATTATTATAGACAGGATGTTCCTTTTTATTCCTAATATACCAAAATAATTTACATGATGACTTCTATAAATTATTATTTTCAAGTTTTAACAAATATTCTTTTATTTCTATGCCTCCCCCGTATCCTATCAGCTTGCCGTTTTTGCCTATTACTCTGTGACAGGGAATAATAATTGAAATAGGATTACGGTTGTTTGCCATACCTACAGCTCTGCATGCTTTTTCATTTCCAACTGAAGCGGCAATATTCTTATAACTTACAGTCTTACCGTAAGGAATGGTTTTAAGAGCATTCCATACCCTTTGCTGAAATTCCGTTCCGGATGGAGATATCGGCAAATCAAAAGACTTTCTTTCGCCTCTTAGATATTCTTCTATCTGTTTATGTGCTTCCTTTATTAGAGGAGTTTCGTATACTTTAATATTCTGTAAACCATCATCTCCAAAAAAAACATTTGTTATGGAGTTGCCATCCTCTGCAATGCCTATTTTACCGATATCTGAATCATAATAAAATACACTTTTCATAATACCTCCACTTAGGGTTAGGGCATCTTTATCCTAATTTATTTCCTTTTTTAACAGAGTTCTTTTATTTTTGCTTTTTTAATTTTTCATATCTTATTATCAAATCTTCACCTTTTTCCCTGTAAGGCATAACCTTTCCTTCCTTATAGTGCTTCCTACAAAGAGGTATGTAACTTTCGTTGCCTCCGATAAAAATTTGTTCTCCGGAATATACTACTTTGCCGTTCGCAATACGGGCATTAGTTAAGGCTTTTTTGCCGCACCAGCAAATGGTTTTCATTTCTTCTATTTTATCAGATAATGCCAAAAGCCAATATGAGCCCTCAAATAATTCATTTTTGAAATCAGCTCTCAATCCATAGCACATAACGGGTATATTTAGCTCATCAACTATATCAGTAAGCTCTTGTACATGATGCTTTTTCAGAAACTGACATTCATCAATTATTACAGCATCAACACCGAATAAATCATTATATTCCTTAACAACTTCAAAAATATTCATATCCTCTTCAACAGATATAGCTCTTCTGCTAATTCCCATCCTTGAAGCAACAACTCCCCGCTCTGCAAATCTGTTGTCAAGTGAAGATGTAAATATTAAGGGGTTTTGTCCTCTTTCTTCATAATTAAATGCAACCTTTTGTACTTCTATACTCTTTCCCGCACCCATGGTGCTGTATCTGAAATATAGCTGTGCCATAATTCTCCTTTATAAATGTTTGAATATTTTATTTTATCTTGCATAGTTTACATAAAAAGCAATTATGTAATCCTTATGTTCGGATTCAAAGTCATACATTCCTGCTAAACTAAGTCTAATTTCAAATCGCCGTCTTTAATCCAACCGATTTTTCTTAAAATATTGCCGATAATAGGCGTAAATATCACAGGAATTCCTATGTATAATATTAATATTCCCAACCATACTTTCATTCCTCCGCCCATGGTATTTAATGTTTCAATTATTCCTACCAAGCCGCTGGTCCCCATACCTGCACCTATAGGGCTGTTTTCCATTTGGAACAAAACCGTTGCCATAGGACCGGTAACAGCAGATACGATTACAGCAGGTATCCAGCACTTTGGATTCCTCACAAGATTCGGAACCTGCAGCATTGACGTTCCTAATCCTTGAGCAGCGACTCCTCCCCATCTGTTATCCCTGAAACTCAAAAATGCAAATCCAACCATATGAGCACAGCATCCGGCAGTTGCTGCCCCTGCAGCTATGCCTGAAAGACCAAGCATCATACAAAGTGCCGCACTGCTTATAGGCAGTGTTAATACTATGCCTACTACAACTGAAACCAATATACCCATCAAAAAAGGTCTTAGGGTTGTAGCATACATTATAAATTCGCCAGTTGCGGTCATAAATGCTCCTATTGCAGGACCTACCAAGGAAGCAATTAAAACACCTGCAATTATGGTAACAGCCGGCGTAAGAATAATATCTATTTTTGTTTCTTTTGAAACCAATTTACCAAATTCAGCACCCACCAAGGCTCCGCAAAAAGCACCTGCAGGCCCTCCTAACATATTACCTGCTGTTCCGGTAATTGTAGATGCAAACAACACTAAAGGCGGAGCCTTTAATCCATAAGCCACTGCAACACCGATTGCTGCTCCCGTCATCTGACTGCAAATAGGCCATACTGTTTCAGTTAAAAAAGTAATGCCAAACTTTTTACCAATGGTATTGAGAATTGTACCTATCAGCAAGGATGCGAAAAGACCATAGGCCATTAACCC
>Ga0265294_10002325_pt1 | contig 25016 bp, 27 predicted proteins | sample MunlanPumphouse3_FD_192504 | JGI IMG/M metagenome (GOLD analysis project Ga0265294, IMG submission 192504) | Groundwater microbial communities from a municipal landfill in Southern Ontario, Canada - Pumphouse #3 | ecosystem: Environmental > Aquatic > Deep subsurface > Groundwater | place... | reverse complement strand
TGAGCACCTCGCTCATGTTGTGAACTTTACTGCCCAGATTCTCCGCGATGGGCGGACGGCCAGGGTCACGGCCGCCGGCGGGAACAGGTCCCGCCGCTAAAAAGGTTTCAGATCCCGTACTGAGCGAGGATCGGATCCAGCTTGGCTTTGCCGGCCGCGGAGAGCGGGACCAGCGGCAGGCGCAGCGCATCAGCGCCGAAGCCCATCTTAGCTACGGTGTATTTGATCGGGATCGGGTTCGATTCGCAGAACAGGCCCTTGAAGATGGGCATGAGCTGTTCGTTGAGCTTCTGGGCCTCTGCCCGCCTGCCTTCTTGCAGCAACTTGACCATCCGGCAAATCTGTCTCGGGAGACAGTTGGAAGCTACGGAAAGCACGCCGTCGCCGCCTGCGCACATGATGTCGCAGGTAAGCGAGTCGTCGCCGCTGAGGACGCTAAAGTCCGCGGGCCGGCCGGCCAGGATCTCCTTGACCTGTTCGATCTTACCGCCGGCCTCTTTGATGCCGCCGATATTCGGCAACTGCGCCAGCCGCAGGTCGGTCGCCGGCAGGATGTTGGAACCTGTCCGGCCCGGCACGTTATAGATAATGACCGGCACGTCCACCGCTTCGGCAATGGCCTTGTAGTGCCGGTAGATTCCCTCCTGAGGGGGTTTGTTGTAATAAGGTGAGATGGACAGGATTGCGTCGGCGCCGAGGTCGGCCGCGGCGCGGCTGAGATCGACGGCCTCCCGGGTGCAGTTGCTGCCGGCTCCGGCCAGGACCTGAGCGTGCTTGGCCTGGTCGATGACAATCTGGATGACGCGCAGATGCTCCTCACGATTCAGGCAGGCGGCCTCACCGGTCGAACCGCATGCCAGCAGCATGTCGATACCGTTCTCTTCCTGGAAGTCGACGAAGCGCCGCAGCGCCTCTTCGTCCACTGACCCGTCCTTCTTGAACGGGGTGATCAATGCTGTGCCGGTTCCCTTAAACATTTTAATTCTCTCCGAAATGCTCCTTGAGGATGAGCCGGGTCCGGGTGCTGAGCACGTTGAAGCGCCGGACCTGTTCGATGATCTCATTCAGCCGCTGCGAGGACTCCACGTCAACGATAGCGATGATGTCCTGGTCGCCGGTGACCTCGAAGACCTCGGTAACGCCCTCATACTTGGCGAGCTCCTTGGCAATCTCCTCGGTGTCGGTATTCACATCGATCCGGACCTCGACGAGCGCTTTCACATTCTTCGAGCTTGTCTTGATGGTGAAACCGCGGATTACGCCATCCTCGATCATCCGGTGTACCCGGCTCCGGATCGTGCCTTCGGACACGCCCATCTGGTTGGCGATCTCTACGTACGGGCACCGGGAATCCTTCTTCATGATTTCCAGGATACGCTTATCAAGGTTGTCGATCATGCTGACCACCGCGAATGGCGCCGAGTATCATTCTTGACTATATAAATTAATGTAAGAGTTTACGATAACAATAGAAAACCAGGCCTGTTGAAAAAGAAAAGGTAAATGGTTTTACGGAAACCGCAGAATCGATGGTTCTGCATATCTGTTTAGCTACCGTTGCCAGCCTCCGTAGCCGGGTTGGCCCCGGAACGGACCTCCGGCGCATCGTTGTGCACAACAATGTGAGTGTAATCGATGCTGATCCCCTGGGTCTGGAAAGCATTGTACATTTCCTGCCGGAGCTCACCGCCTATAGTGCCGGAGTCGTTGACATCGTCGACATACACCGAGAGCCGCATCTGGATGTTGGAATCCTCAAAGGCGGTGACCCGGGTGTACGGCCGGTCGACGCTGCCGTCCTTGACCACCCGCGGGTGGGCGTAGGCAACATCCTTCATGATCTTGCGGGCCTCGTCGAGATCGGTGCCGTAGGCTACATCGATGAAGATGTGAATCTTTGACTTCAGGGTCTCGCCGGTGATGTTCTTAACAAAGTTGCTGGTGATAGTGCTGTTTGGCACAATGGTGATGTCGGTGTTATCCCAATTCTCCAGCTCGGTATTCATAATATTGACGTCGCGAACCCGATAGACCGTGGTGTTCGAGCCGATCTGAATTAGGTCGCCCTGCTTGAACGGGCGGTTCGAAAGGATGACCAGGCCAGAGAAGAACTGTCCAAGGATGTTCTGGGCGCCCATGGTAATGCCGAGTGAAACGATGCCGGCCGAAGTGATGATCGCGGTCAGGTTGAACCCGAGCAGAGCCATAATCCCGGCGACCGCCGCCACGGCGATGATGATCTTGCCGATGAGCTTGAACAGTGGCAGCAGGCTCGAAGGCTGCTGCTGTTTTCCGGGGATGATATCCTCTTTGTCCAGATGCGTGGTCACAGTGTTGACAACGATCAGATACAGCCGCCAGGCCACCATAGCGCCTACTATGATGTAGAGAATGTAGAACATTATGTTGATCGTGTCAATGATTTCTTCGCTGACGCCCAGTACCCGGATGCCCTTGCCGATGGCGTTCAGGATGATAATCGCCCAGCACATCTTGTACAGGGCGCGCTTTATCTGCGGCCGGTCGGAGTCGTTCTTCCGCATGACAATTGCGACGGTCAGCGGCACGGCGATCAGCACGATGATATAACCGATAAGCAGCCAAAGTGCAGCGGTAATCAGGGAAGCGGCCACCGGACCGTCGAACGGTGAGGGCAGCGGGTTGGCCCAGGTGCCCATGATTTTGTTATACTCTGCGCCTGAGGACAGGTTCGAGGTCACGGTCATAGGTACGTCCGTCGATTCGGAGACCGTGTCGTCGCCGTGGGTATCCGAACTGAGGATGTTGATCGTGATCGCGTAATCACCGGCCTTGGCGTACTTGTCGTTGGTTATGGTGACCGTCATTACCGAATATTCTTCGCTGTCCAGTGTGAGAGTGGACTGGTCATCCTCGGCGCTGGCCGGCGTGGCCGTGCCGACTGGGTTGGAAATGGTGACAAGGATGAAACGGGCCGTGGACGACGTATTGGTCAGCAGGATTGAAAGATGGGAACTGCTGCCGGCTGCCAAAGAGAAACCCTCGTTCAGTACCACGCATTGGATGACCGTAGAATCGTCCGTGGTATCGACAGTCTCGTCGTCGGCAGCCGACAGGTCGCTGTAAAGTGTCCCGCCGGCCAAGATAAGAACGGTCAGCACTGCGGTAAGTGCTACGAGGTTCTTCACGTTCTTCATAATCCGCGATAGGCTTTCTCCATTTATTATGGATTGCTACCCAACTGACTGCAGTCTGTCCTTCTTATAATTAATCACTTATTCGTATTAGATGTGTCAGAGGTCGGCAGGCGCAGCGCAGAGGCGGGACAGTGATGCTGGGAACGGTTTACGCGGCTGCAACGCTGCTGCTTGCCGTGTCGGTGATGCTTTTCGCTGCCCGGGCGGATTGGCGCACCCGGGAAGTCAGCGACCGCTATTGGGACGTGCTAGTCCTCGGCGGAACGGTGCTGTTCGTGGTCTTTGCCCTGACGACCGCTGGACCCCGGTGGGACCTGATGCTGGGAGCGGCGGCCGCGCTGACGGCCTGGACAGCCGTCCGGTTGGACAGTAACCAGTTCAGTGCGCTGACGGCGCTGGCGGCCGCGGCACTGACCACGACAGTCCTGATTTGGGGGCCGCGGGATCGTTTATCTCTGGCCATCGCCACAGTGCCGATAATGACCCTGGTCTACGTGTTTTTCTACATCCTTGGGATGCTCCGCGGCGGTGCGGATGCCAAGGGCCTGATAGCTCTGTCCGCGGCAGTGCCATTATATCCAGTGCTCGGTGTCTGTCCGCTGTTCCCGGTGCCGGCAGCCCTGGCCGAGGTCTTCGTGTTCTCGCTGTCTGTGCTGTTCATGGCGGCACTGGGCACCCTGCTCGCGATGCCGTACTGTCTCTGGCGGAACCGGCACGGTCCCGACTGGGGTCTGCGGCGGCTCTCAGGCTGGCGGATGCCGTTGACGGTTGCTGAGAAGGCCTTTGTCTGGCCGGCCGAAGACGTTCGGGACGGACAGATAGTTTACGTGCGGGAATGTGCCGATGAAGAGATGCCGGCGGTCTACGGGCGGCTGAGGTACGCGGGGGCGACAGATGTGTTCGTCATGCCGATGGTCCCGTTCCTGGTACCAATTGCTGGCGCGGTGCTGTTCGTGGCTGTGATTGGCAGTCCCTTTACGCTGTTCGGGCTGCTGCTGTGAAAAAGCTTACGGTACGATGTTCAGCTTGTGCTTGCAGGCGGCGCAGCGGTCGCTGTCGAGACCGACAATGTCCACCATGTAGCCGGTCCGTTTGATCACGGCCGCGCCGCACTCGGGGCAGTAGGTGTCGGTGGCATCGTCGGCGAGCACGTTCCCTACATAAGCGTAGTTGAGCCCGTTTTCCTCGGCATCGGACTTACAGAGCAGCAGGGTCTCGACCGGGGTCATGGGTACGTTTATCATTTCGTAGTCCGGGTGGAACCGGGTAAAGTGCACCGGCACGTCGGGGGAAAGAGTGTCCCGCACCCAGGTGATGAACCGCAGGAGCTCCTCGTGCTTGTCGTTGTAGCCCGGGATGACCAAGTAAGTCAGTTCCAGGTGCACACCGGCGTCGAAAACGGTTTTGCAGGACTTTTTCACGTCATCCAGTTTTGCGCCGCAGAGGTTATCGTAAAAGCGGTCGTTGAACGCTTTGACGTCAATGTTCATGGCCTTGGTAACCTTGCACAGGTCCTTCAGCGGTTGTTCGTTGAGCAGTCCGTTGGTGACAAGGACCAGATCCAGGTCGGGATCGCAGGCCATGACGTCCAGGATATACTCGATCCAGATGCCGGGCTCGTTATAGGTGAAGGCGATCTGGTCGAATTTCTGCTGACGGCAGAGCGCCACCAGGTCTTCGGGTGACTTGAACGTGGTGCGCTTCTTACCGATCGAGGACATGGATATGGAGTAGTTTTGGCAGTAGCGGCAGTGCATATTGCAGCCAACGCCGCCGACGGAGAAGATGCGAGTGCCCGGATGGAAATGGTACAGCGGCTTCTTTTCGATGGGATCGACCGCAATTGACGAGATCCGGCCGTAACTGTAGGCAACCAGTTTCCCGTCGACGTTTTTGCGGGCCGAGCAACGGCCGAAAGCGCCGACCGGCAACCGGCAACGGTGCGGACAAAGGTCACATACGACCTCTTTGCCGTCCGAATGCCAGTATTTTGCCTCAACGTTCGGGTTAATAAATACCATCTTTCATCTCCGTTCTTACGCCTCCGTCGTTCAAGAAAGGTCTCTGGTCGTTTGTCACGGTACCGATGATCGAGAATTCGACCTTGGCATCATAAAGTTTCTGGATCTGTCCCCTGTCAAAAGTGAACAGTAGTTCGTAGTCCCCACCCCAGCGGAGCGCCAAGTCCTTCGGGTCCTGGCCGGTCTGGGCGGCGGCCGGTTCCACGCCGGCGCCCACCGGAATGAACTCCCATTCGAGCTCCATACCCACGTGCGACCTCCGGCAGACTGTCAGCGCTGCGTTGGCCAGGCCGTCCGACAGGTCCATACAGGAATGTACAGCGCCCGATTTCGAGAGTTTGACCCCCTCTTCGGTCCGCGGGACCGGAACCATCAGCGAGAACACCGAATCCTCGTCCCTCAGGCCATACTGGATAGCGGCGAAGCCTGCGGCGGCGTTGCCTATGGAGCCGGTAACGGCTACAATGTCGCCTGGCTGGGCTGCAGAACGGGTGAGCGGCGGGCGGCCGTCCATAGTACCGAGAGCAGTTCCGCTGATTAAGCCGGTACCTGGTTTAGTGTCGCCGCCGATGACTTCGGTGTGGCAGAACTCGCAGCACTGGTCGATGCCACTGGCGATGTCATACAGCGCCGATTCGTCCAGTTCGGCGGGCAGGGCCATGGCGGCCAGGAACCCAAGGGGTCGGGCGCCCATAGACGCCAGGTCGCTGAAGTTGACGGCGGCCGCGGTCCAGCCAAACTGCTCCCAGGTCATGCCCCGGGGTTTGTGCCGCTCAAAGGTGACGGTGTCGGTGGTGACAACGACCCGGCCGTCGATGATACCGCCGACCACGGCCGCGTCATCGCCGGGACCGATTTCGGTATCCCGGGACCGGGGGCGGAAGATGTCCAGCATGTTCCTGATGAGCTGACGCTCGCCCACCTCCTTCAGAGTAGCCATGCGGTCCCAATGGTGTCCTTTACTTTTAAAAATGTGCCGGCTTTCGGGCGCGCAGGTTCAGATAACGACCGGTGACGCTGGCCGGGTTCGCGGACACCGCAGCGGGAGTGCCGGTTGCAACGATCTGCCCGCCGGCCGTGCCGCCGCCAGGCCCCATGTCGATAATGTAGTCGGCATTGCGAATCAGGTCCAGGTCGTGGTCGATGACGATGACGGTGGAACCCCGGTCCAGCAGCCGTTGGAAGACCTTGATGAGTGTCCGGACGTCCAGTGGGTGGAGGCCGATGGTCGGTTCGTCAAAAACAAAGACCGTCCCGTCCTGTTCCCGATTCATCTCGGCGGCTAATTTCAGCCGCTGGGCCTCGCCGCCCGAAAGCGCTGGAGTGGACTCGCCGAGAGTCAGGTAGCCCAGCCCCAGGTCTTGCAGGACCTGCAGCCGGGTACGGACCTTCTTCACGTTCTGCATCTCCGGCAGTGCTTGGTCCACGGTAAGTGCCAGCAGGGCCGGCAGGCTCAGACCGTCGGCCGCGCCCTTGGGAGTGTATTTGATCCCGGCGGCGGCTGGACTGTAGCGAGAACCGCTGCAGTCGGGACAGGGAATGTCCACATCTGGCAGGAACTGGACGTCCAGTGAGATAGTGCCGGTGCCGTCGCAGTTGGGACAGCGGAGGGCGCCGGTATTGTACGAGAAGTCCCCGGCAGCGTGCCTTTGTTGTTTGGCCGCGGGAGTGGCAGCATAAAGCCGCCGGAGATCGTCGAGAATCCCGCTATAAGTGGCAACGGTTGACCGGACATTGGCACCGATCGGCGTAGCATCGACCAGAACGACCCGCCGGAGACCGTCGGCCGCCAGCGTCAGGGCCGGTGCAGGCAGCGGCCGGCCGGCAATTTGAGCAACCAGGGCGGGGACCAGACTTTCGAGGACCAGCGTGGTCTTGCCGGCGCCGGAAACCCCGGTCACGGCGATGAGGCGGTTCTGCGGAAGGTCCAGGTCCAATGCCTGGACGGTGTGCAGCGGGGCGGTGGTAAGATGCAGGTGGCCGCGGGCGAACATAGTAATTGCGGGTACCGCAGGCCGGATCGTCAGCGGGGCAGTACCGGCCAAGTACGGACCTATCAGCGAGGCCGGGTCCCGTTCGATTGTTGCCGCAGGGCCCTGAGTCAGTACCCGGCCGCCGCTGTCACCCGCGCCCGGACCCATTTCAATCAGCCAATCGGCTGCCCGGAGTACCCGGATGTCATGGTCGACGACCACAACCGAGTTGCCGTGGTCCACCAGATCGCGCACAACCTTAAGCAGACCGTCGACGTTGGCAGGATGAAGACCGATCGAAGGCTCGTCCAGGACGTACAGCACTCCGGTCGTACGATTCCGGACGGCGCGGGCAAGCTGAACCCGCTGCCGTTCGCCGGTCGACAGGGTGGAGCCGGCCCGATCGAGGGTCAGATAACCGAGGCCGAGGGCCTGCAGCCGGGCGGCGTTACCGAGGAACTCGGCAGCAATGTTTTCGGTCATCGACCGCAGCTCCGCCGGCTGCTGGGCCGGCAGAGTCCGGACCCAGGCTACCGCCTCGTCCAGGGTCAGGGCGCAGACCTCCGATAGAGTCCGGCCGGCCAGCAGGGTCGACCGCGCCCGGTCGTTCAGCCGGTCGCCGTGGCAGACCGGACATGGACCAACACTTAGATAGCGGTTGATCCGTGCTAGCCCTTTTTCCGTTACGGTCTTTCTCAGGGCCTCAACCACAGTCTCGTGAGCGTTGCGGTAGGTGCAATTGAGATCAAAGAGCTTGCCGTTGCCGGTCCTGATCGGGGTCATCTTCTGGATGGCCGGTCCGGCGTAGACAATGTGCTTCTCTGCCGGGGTCAGTTCCGAGAACGGGACGTCAGTCCGCACGCCCAGTTCGCCGGCTACCAGATACATCCACTGAATGCCGAACATATTCCACGGTTCAACTGCGCCGTCCCGCAGGGTGAGCGACGGGTCGGAGACCAGTTTGCTGTCGTCCACGTCCCGGATCAGTCCTGTTCCGCTGCAGCGCGCGCAGGCGCCGCTACTGTTGAACGAGAACGATTCGGCACTCGGGCCGTCAAAGGAAGTTCCGCAGACCGGACAGACCAGCTGCCGACCGCGGGCCACGTTCGCGGAGGGCGGCACGCGGTGGCCCTGCGGGCAGCAATGGCTGCCGATCCTGGAAAAGAGCAGCCGCAAGCTGTTGAGCAGTTCGGTGACGGTGCCAAAAGTGCTCCGGATGCCGGGGACGGCCGGCCGCTGGTGAAGAGTCAGGGCCGCCGGGACATTCTCGATGTCGTCCAGGTCCGGCCGGTTTGTCTGCGGAAGCCGGCGGCGGGTATAGGCGGAGAGCGCTTCGAGGTAGCGACGGGAGCCCTCGGCGTAGAGGACGCCCAGAGCCAGCGATGACTTGCCGGAACCGGAGACGCCAGCGATGGCCACCAGCCGGTTCAGAGGAATCTTCAGGTCCAGGTTCTTCAGATTGTGGACGCGGGCCCCGCGGACCTCAATGGCCTGCGGGCCGGGGGCGGTCCCGGCCGGCATACTCTCCTGCATGAGCCGTCCTATCGGCGATACCGTTCCTAAAGGTAGTGTTTCCTGCCTTCGTATTTTGCTGGCGGATTTCGTAATTCCAATACACGTGGGACTACTCTTAATAACAATGGTTGTGATTATCCCGCGATTGCAATGGTTACGGTAGATGTCAAATACGGGAAGGACGGCACCCAGCGGACCGAAATTCCAGAGAAAAACTACATCGGGACCTTCTATCCGAAGGACGTCGTCTGCGGCGACCCTGACCAGGTCATCAAGCAGGCTCTCGCCGCCCCGATCGGCTATGGTTCGCTCCAGAAGTTTCTTGAGGGCGGCGAGGACGTCGTGTTCATCGTCAACGACGGCACCCGGCCGACCCCGACCGCCAAAGTGCTCGACGAATTGGCCCACGAGATGGACCTAAGGTCAGCCCGCTATCTGATCGCTACCGGCAGCCACCGCGCCCCGAACGACGAAGAGTATCGGAACATCTTCGGCTCCCATCTGGAAGAACTGAAGGACCGGATCGTCGTTCACGACGCCAAGAAATCCGAATGTGTCAATCTCGGTACCTCAAAGAACGGTACGCCGATGGAGGTCAACAAGATTGCCGTCGACGCCGACCGGCTTGTGATCATTACCAGTGTGGAGCCTCACTATTTCGCCGGCTGGACCGGCGGACGGAAGTCCTTTCTGCCCGGCGTCGCTTCTTACCGGACAATTGAGGCCAACCACCGCATGGCGGTCGGCAAGGCCGCTCAGGCCCTGGCGCTGGCCGGGAATCCGGTCCATGAGGATATGATGGACGCGCTGAACGTGGTCAAGGACAAGGCGATTTTTTCGATCCAGATAGTCATGGACCGCCACCAGGATATCTATAAGGTCGCCGCCGGTGCCCTGAACCCCGCGTTCGAACAGGCTGTTAAATGGGCTGAGGAGGTATTCATCGTCCCGGTGCCGGAGAAAGCGGATGTCGTTGTCTCCGTAGCCCCGTACCCTATGGACGTGGACCTCTATCAGTCGCAGAAAGCACTGGACAACGGCAAATGGGCGCTGAAGGAGGGCGGGATCATCATCATGGTCTCTAAGTGCCGCCAGGGTACCGGCAACGCCGCGTTCCTGACCCAGTTGTCCTCGTCCAGTGATCCTAAACAGGTCATCGAGAACATCAAGAATGGCTACAAGCTCGGCTACCACAAGGCCGCGAAGATGGCAGAAATTGCTACCTGGGCCAGTATCTGGGCCGTCACCGATCTGGACCAGGAGATTCTCCGGAAGGCCAACATCACGCCCTATGCTACTGTCGACGCGGCCGTCCAGGCCGCGCTCGAGCAGAAGCCGCAAGCCCGCGTGCTCGTTCTCATGGACGGCAGCGTAACCATCCCGCGGGTGCAGTAAATGGGAGAAGAAAGCATGGAATGCGAATGTGAAGCAACAAGGGCGTTCACCGCCGACAAGATTAACCTGGTAAAGCAGGCCCTCACCACCTGCACCATGTGCGGGTTCTGCAAGAGCGTCTGTCCTTCGTTCAAAGCGATCAATTGGGATACCGACCTCTCCCGGGGCCGGATTATCCTTACCTATGGCCTGATGACCGGGGACCTGAAGGCTGACCCGTCGGTCGTCAACAGCATGTATACCTGCACCACCTGCGCGGACTGTGTCCGCCGGTGCCCGTCCAAGGTCAAAATTGTGGACATCATCGAGCTCTGCCGGGCAGACCTGGTCAAGAACGGCCATATCCTGCCCAAGCACCAGAAGATCTGCGAGAATGTGATGAAGTACCACAACCCGTACGGCGAGAAGAAGTCGGTCGTGGAGACCCTCGGACTGAAGCCCCACCCTGCACCGGTTGCCTACTTCGCCGGTTGCACTGCCACATATCGGACGGTCAACACCGCGAAGGCTTCCATCTCTATTCTGAAGAAACTGGGCACGGATTTTACCACTCTCGACGAAGTGTGCTGCGGCTCTGTCCTCCAGCGGATCGGCTGGAATGAGAAGGATGTGGAAACGCTCATGCAGCGGAACGTCGACGCCATTACCAAGTTGGGCGTCAAGACGCTCGTGCTGTCCTGTGCCGGCTGCTACCGGATGTTCAAGATCGAGTATCCCAAGCACGTTAAGGTTCCCTTCGAAGTCCTTCACATGACAGAGTTCCTGGCCCGGCAGAAACTGTCGCTGAAGTCGCTGGGCGATTTGAAGGTTACATACCACGACCCCTGCCACCTCGGCCGGCACTGCAAGGTCTACGATGCGCCGCGGGACGTCATCAAGCAGTTCCCGGCGGTCCAGTTCAAAGAGATGCCGTATGCCAAAGAGCTCAGCCACTGTTGCGGCGGCGGAGGCGGCGTGAAGTCGGCCTTCCCGGAGGAGGCCAAGCGGATCGCAGCGGCGCGGCTCGACGAGGCCGGCGATGCCGACCTCATCATTACCACCTGCCCATTCTGCGTCAGCAATCTGAACGACGCGGTAGGTGGCCGGAAGGTCAAGGTGGTCGACCTCACCGAACTGGTCGATGAGCACCTATGAGAGCGGCGGCGCTTCGGCGTTCTGCCGGCGAACCGCCGCTAATCATGGGCGTGCTGAACGTCACGCCCGATTCATTTTCCGACGGCGGCAGTTGGAACACGCCGGCCAAAGCGGCAGCGCGTGCCCTTACCCTGCAGGAAGCCGGCGCCGACTTGATTGATCTGGGTGCCGAGTCAACCCGGCCGGGGGCCGTACCGGTCCCTGCCGACGAAGAACTGCGTCGGTTGCTACCGGCGCTGAAAGCGGTAAAGCAGGCAGTGGCGCTACCGGTCTCGGTCGACACTTACAAGGCCGCGGTCGCGGCGGAAGCGGTGGCCGCGGGTGCGGACATCATCAACGATGTGACCGGTCTTGGTGATCCGGGTATGGCCCCGACCGCCGCCGCGGCGGACGTACCGATAATCATAATGTTCATCCACGGTTCGCCGGCTACTTTCAAAACCGATTTTGTCAAAGGCGACGTACTGCAGGAGGTCGGCGGCTTCCTGAAGGAGCGGACGCAGCGGGCGCTGGCGGCCGGCATCAAGGATGATCAAATCATCCTTGATCCCGGTATCGGCTTCGGCACCACTTCTGGTCAGTCGCTGGAACTGCTCCGGAACTGCGGCCAGTTCTCGGCCGGCGGTCGGTACCCGGTCTTGGCAGGGCCTTCCCGCAAGCGGTTCCTGGCCGACACATGGCCGAAAATGGACCGTGACGAGGCGACGGCGGAAGCGTGCCGGATCGCCTGGCGCTCGGGGGCCGATATCGTCCGGGTGCATGCTGTCGGTCCGACCAAGGCGGCCTTCGGCCGTAAATGACATTAAAAAAGCTTACCACAGATAGCCGACGACAAGGATGGCGGCTATTCCGGCCACCGCGATCACGGTCCAGGAGGTTTCTTTCAGCTTTTCCTTCTTGATCCGTGCCTGGTCCTTGTAATAGCATTCCTCACAGCAGTAAGCCTGATCGAAGGGCACCGCGTTGCCGCACCAGCGGCAGTGGTCATGTTCGGGCAGATCCGGTTCGGAAACTGAAAACACACTTCTTTGATTCAGTCCTTGTTATATAATGTGTATGACAGTATGTGCCTGTACCGCAGAGCGGAGCGAGCACTCATGAGGGTCAGAGAATATGACAGGGACCGTTACGACCGGATGAAACGGACTGACTGGCTGGCCCTGGACCGGATCCACCGGTCGCGGGTATTGGTGATCGGTGCCGGAGCACTTGGCAACGAGGCCGTCAAAAATCTGGTTCTGGCCGGTTTCCGCCATCTGGTGGTTGCGGACATGGACCGTATCGTCCCGTCGAACCTGAGCCGCTGTCTGTTCTTCCGGCCGGAGGACTGCGACGGCCCCTACAAGGCGGACATCGTGGCCCGGCGGGCCATGGAACTGGACACCCGGGCGGTTGTGGTCCCGGTATGCACCTCAGTGCAGGAACTGGAAAGTTGGGACTACGACATCATTGTCGGCTGTCTGGATAATATCCGGGCTCGGCTGTTCGTAAATTCCCGGGCGACCTATTACGGGATCCCATATGTCGACGGGGCCACCGACGGATTTCGGGGCAAAGTACAGATAGTCCTGCGCGACGGTCCATGTCTGGAATGCCTCATGAACCGGACGCATCTGCAGGAGATTGACCGGCGTTTCTCCTGCAGCGGCCGCAGCGAACCGGTAGTCTACGAGCCACCGACCCCGGCGGACATTACCACCACTGCGGCCGTTGCCGCAGTTCAGGTCCGGGAGGCTCTGAAACTGGCCAGTGGCCGGTCCGACCTCTGCCTTAAAGGGGTCCTCTATTACGACGGGACAGCCGGGACTTCTGCAGTCTTATCTGCCGCAGTGAATCCGAATTGTCCGAATCACGACAAAAGAGGGGTAAAAAGAAGGAACGAACCATGAAAGTGACCGTAAACAATACTGCCGACGGTTCGACGTTGGTGATGGAGATCGAGCCTTTCGAGTCCGTGGAGGAGATCCTGGTCTCGGCAGCAGAGTACTGGAACAAAGGGGCCGGCGCTTATGTGCTCCGCCGGGGTTCGCGGTTGTTGCCACGGCAGCAGACCGCTGCGGAGGCAGGACTGGCCGACGGTGATACAGTCGAGATCGTCCCGGACCCAGAGGGGGGATGAGACGGGGCTGGTCCGGCCAGTGCTGCTGAAGCGGCTCGGCAACGAACTGACGATGTTAAATGTTCGGTTCGGGCTGGATCTGCCACCTCTGCCCGACGATGTCGTCTTCCCGGTGATCTTGGAACTGACAATCGCGAAGGTTCCGGCGCTGGCCGCTCCCGAGAATGCGGCGACGGTCCACCGGATTCGGCTGGCCATCTCGGACGAGTATCCCTATGAGCGCCCGCGGGCAGTCTGGCTGACACCGATCTTCCATCCGAACATCATGGACCCTGCCGACGGCGGTTTTGTCTGCGTGAAGATGCTCAGCAGTTGGTCCTTCGGTTCGACCCTCGTCTCTTTCGTGGAAGGGCTGGAACAGCTGCTGCGCGTGCCCAATCCCGACAGCCCGCTGGGGACCTCATCGTGCCTGGCGGCCGCTGCCTGGTGCCGGGAACATGCGCCAAAGGTAAATGCGACCGTGGTCTACGATGCCGGCAATGGCAGTTGAAGAGCGTCCGCGCACTGTACCGTCCGCCGAGGTTTTTCTGGCGGAGTCCGTCATGGACGGTTTAGCGGACCTGGGAGATCGTGCCCTCGCCGAAGGCCGCAATCAGGAAGGTGTTCTGCTGGGTACTTTTTATCACGACAGTCGCGGCTCCTATGCGGTTATTACCGACTTCAGGTCCGGCAGCGATCCGGCAGGGGCGGTCGGCCGTTACCGGGCTGAGCCCCGGTCCGGCTGTGCACCGGCGGCTGCCGACCTGTTAACCCAAGAAAAGCTGTTTGGTCAGACGAAATCCTATCTGATGGTCCTGACCGGGTCGGACTCCTCTTTCATAGTAATAAAGGCCGAGGATGGTGTCCTGCGCCCGGCCAAGTTCGTGCTGGATGAAGGGCAGTAATCTCAGACCCAGATGGCGTGATGGTTGCGCATGTCTTCTTCGGTAATGTGCAACCGTTTCATCAGTTCCGGAACCAGGCAGTCGCAGAAGAGCAGAGTCGCATCTTCAAAAACGGTGCCGAGTGGCGCAAGCGTCTTGTGCTCCTCGTCCGCTGGCGGGGCTAAGAGAATGACGGTGTCCGAGACCTTGGTAAGCGGACTGTTCTTTGTTGCCGTAATGCAAGCGACGTGCGAGCCGATCCGTTTGGCAATCTGTGCGGTCTTAGTGACCGACATGGTAGTGCCGGTATTGGAGATCAGCAGGGTCAGGTCGTTCTTGGCGATGATCGGAGTGGTCATATCGCCGATGAAGTAAACGTGCAGGCCCAACTGCACCAGCCGGACGGCAAAGGTCTGGCCTATCAGGCCCGACCGGCCGGCGCCGAAGACGAATGTGCGCTGGCTTGAAAGGATCAGTTCCGCCAGTTTTTCCCGGTCTGCCGGGGCGATGTGCCGCATGGCCGCCCGCGCTGCGGTTTGCAGGTAGTCAGCCGTGTCCACGGGCTTCACTCGGCGTTGGTGGCGGCAGTCTTCTTGCGTTCCTTAAGCTCTTTTGCAACCCGTTTGCTCAGAATGCGCTCGGTGATAATCTGCATGTACATCGCGTCATGTTCGAGCAACGGCGAACTTGAGATGATGGTCAGCTCCGGTTTGAGGTCGCAGAGCGCTTCAGCGAGCGGTTCGAAGCGTAAGTCGCCCCGTTTAATCGGGGTGAGGCGACGTTCGTTGCCGTCGGCATCGTACTCCACGCCAGAGAAGTCCGTATAGACGGATTCGTTGTTCTTGTAGTAAGGCTGGAACTGCTCGATCAGATCGGCGAAGTCCGAAGCCTGTTGCAGAGAGCCTTTGGTCCGCGAATGGTAGTGTGGGAAGTTCAGTACGGGCAGAAGGCCCTTGATGCTGTCACACAGGTCGAGAACCTGTTCCAGCGATCCCCAGACATCTTGCTGTCCGGTGACCTCGATACCCAGCTTCGGGGTCAGTTTGGACTTTTTCCACCACTTCATGAGCAGTTTAAGGTTCTCGGCAATAGCCTCATCGACGTCCTTCCGTTCCCGGTCCGCGGGGTATAGGCCGACGTTGGTGACTACCATGCGGCCTTTCAGTGCGTTAAGAATGATTGCGGCGTGCCGGAGACTCTCCAGACAGTCTGCAGTCAGTTGGTCGTCCCCGCCCAGGTCCATGTAGTACGGTGTGTGGAGCGAGAGACTGACGTCCAGCCGCTCGGCCATGACGCCCAGATCGTAGAGGTCGTTGAAGCAAGGAGCGATACTGGTAGGCATGAGAACCAGGTTGTCGTCTTCTTGGATCGGTTCGTCGGTATCGAAAATGGTGTCCCCGTCCCGGTCTATTCCTACAATAAAGCCCGCGTCGGCTGTGAGTTCTTTAATTGTCTTGCCGACATCGGTGTCCTCGTCGGGCGGGATCAGGACGGCCTTGGGACGGACCATCTGAATCTCCAGCGCTGACAGAGTCAGGTTGTGCACATCTGCAATCCCGTCGCGCAGGGTGCGTCCTTTGCACGAAAGAGGAATACCAGCCGGACCGTATCTGATCATGGGCAATCACTTATAATCGGGGTCAAAGCCCACTAGGGCTTTAAACTTATGCGGTTGACTGACAGTCTTTCACGCGTATTATAAAGAGAAACGGCGGAGGTGAACTTTCTCATTCGCATAGTTTTATATGGGAGGGCCGTATACGAACGTTTTACCCAACCACAATGTCGGGAGAGTCAGAACATGAGCAACAAATGCTTCAAGACTAATCCCCAGCTTATCGCCTTGATCTCTGATCTTAAGGCCAAGACTCGGGAGGATCCGAAGGCTGCTATCTGGCGAGACGTTGCGCTTCGGCTCGAGGCACCTAACAGGACCTGGGCCGAAACGAACCTCAGCAAGATCGAAGAATACGCGCAGGACGGGGAGACCATTGTCGTCCCCGGCAAGGTGCTGGCTGCTGGCGACCTGACCAAGAAGGTCAATGTTGCGGCGTACAGCTTTTCCGCGAAAGCGGCCGCGCAGATTTTTGCCGCCGGCGGTAAAACGATGACCATCAAAGAACTCATGGCTGCGAACCCCAAGGGTTCGAAGGTCAGGATTATGGGGTGAGAAGATGGTCACTGTAATCGATGCAAAGAATCTGGTCTACGGCCGCTTGGCTACCAATGTTGCGGACCTGATTATGAAAAGTGAGGAAGTTGTCGTGCTGAATGCCGAACAGTTGATCATCACCGGCGAACCCTCGATGGTCTTCGCAACTTTCAAACAGAAAGTGGACCGCGGTGACATTTCCAAACGGAAAGGTCCGTACCTGCCGCGTCGCGCCGACTTGATTTTCAAGCGGTGTGTCTGGGGCATGATTCCGCGCTACACCACTACCGGCCGCGAGGCCTATCGGAAGCTTCACGTTTTCGTGGGCGAGCCGAAACAGTTCGTAGATGCCAAGAAGGTCCGGCCCGCAGAAGCGGTCCGTGAGCTTAACTGCAAGTACGTTACCCTGGGCCAGGTCGCAGAGTTCCTGGGTTCCACGGTGAGATGATATCATGGATGCAGTCAACACTAGCGGAAAGCGGAAGACCGCCGTTGCTCGGGCCGTCGTAAAAGAAGGCACCGGCAAGGTCACCGTCAACAAAACGCCACTCGAGATCTATTCTCCCGAGTTGGCCCGGTTGAAGATCAAGGAGCCCCTCGAACTCGTGCCCGAGAAGGCCGCCAAGGTCGATATCGCTGTCATCGTCGATGGCGGCGGCGTCATGGGCCAGGCAGCAGCGGTTCGGACCGCGGTCGCCAGAGGTCTCGTCGACTTCTACAAGGACGACGAACTTGAGGCGCTGTTCCGGGCCTATGACCGGACGCTCATTATTAACGATGACCGCCGGAAGTTGCCGAAGAAGCCGCTCGGGCATGGTGCTCGGGCCAGAAAGCAGAAGTCCTATCGTTGAAGTGATCTGATGATAATACCGGTGAGATGCTTTACCTGCGGAAAAGTGGTCGGCTCAGCCTACCCCGAGTACGTTAAGCGTGTCAAGATGGGCGAGGACTCTCAGAAAGTCCTCGACGATATGGGTTTTGACCGTTACTGCTGCCGCAGAATGATCGTTTCCCATGCTGATCTCATCGGCGAGATCGCTCCGCTCGGATGAAACGCTGACGTTTAACAAACCTTTTAACCTAAACCTTTTATTCACAAACAAGTGGGCCCGTGGGGTAACCTGGTAGCCTCCAAGCTTGGGGTGCTTGAAATTCGAGTTCAAATCTTGGCGGGCCCACCACTTGCCTTGTCATTTTTTTGATGTCAGCCAACCGGCTGTCTGTTGTCAGCATTATCACTGCACAACCGATGCATTGCTTATGAAAGAACGGAAATCGGCAGTTTTGGCCCGGTGGTCGCGGTTGTTGTATCCGAGACCGTCGTGAAAACCGAGACCTATAACTGTCAGTTGGCGGCTGAACCGGACGCAGATGACCGTACATCAACATGAATGCCAATGCCGCCGCAGTGGAGAAAACGGAGTCAGAAGCCGGACAAGAACACGAACGTCCGACTGCGGCTGCACCTATCTCTGGGCCTCCGACGGTTATCTGGCCGGAAAAGAGGGACCTGCAACAGTACGCCGATCTTCATCGTGGCCTTTTTGGAGGAGGGCCAGATTTACAACTCTGTTGACCGGATCGCGGGAAAGCTCAGCCGCGCGATGACGGTAGAAAAACAGGTCATCGATTCAGAACCGATCATGCCGTTCTGAAACAGTTAATCCACGCTTCCGGCCGGGCTGGTATACGGTTTTTGTTGCCAGCAGATAGATCTGTAAAGGGCGGCAGAATGAGATTGATAGTATATCTAATTATATTTAATATATATTGATATAGATTTTATTTCGATATTCTATATATTGTCCTTCAGAATTTCCATTTCCGAGGTGAAAAAATAATCGGAAAAAACAGAATCATCGCAATTGCGGCAGTCCTCATTATCGTGATTGCCGGAGTAGGTGTCTATGCGCTTACCAACCACGGCAACAACGACGGCAGTACTGATGAATCAGCGGAGATCGTCGTCAATGGATCGACTACAGTTGCCCCCATCATGACCATTGTCAAAGAAAAATATGAGGCGCTGTATTCTAGCGTCACCATTCAGCTGAATGCGACAGGCTCTTCTACCGGAGCAGCAGCTGCCATCAACGGTACTGCGGACCTTGCAATGCTTTCACGGGATTTGAAGGAATCAGAGATCTCTGATGGCCTTCATTCTTATACCATCGGTAAAGACGGTATTGCCATAATTGTCAACTCTGGCGTGACCGATGTATCCAACCTTACCATGCAGCAGATCGCCGACATCTACGCTGGTAAGATCACCAACTGGAACGAGGTTGGTGGTGCTGATGCCCACATCAACCTGATCGGCCGGGAGTCCAACTCTGGTACCAGAGGAGCTTTTGAAGAACTGCTGACCAAGGCCGATTCGACCTTTACGGTCACCAGCAGCATGATTGAAATGAACAGCAACAATGCGCTGCTCACTGCGGTCGGCAACACCGCCAATGCCATCGGCTACGTCAGCCTCGGCATTGCACTGACTGCCGGCAGCAGTGCAGTTGCCATTCTGGATGTCGGCGGAGTCCATGCGACCGTTGCCAACGTCGTTGCTGGTACCTATACACTGCAGCGGTCGCTGAACCTGGCCACCAAAGGCGAGGCCAACGGCGCTGTGCTGGACCTGATCAACTGGATCCTGGGTACCGAAGGACAGAAGATCGTCGAGGACGAGGGCTATATTCCCATCAGTTCCTGAGGGTCGGAAACATGTTTGCCACAGGTCAGCAGGCATTGGGAAAACGGCGGTCGGCCGACAGCGACAGAATCATTGGATGGGTGCTGGCGGCCGTTGCCTCCCTGGCCGTGCTGACCTTGGTCTTTATCATTCTCTTTATTGCCGAGAACAGCGGAAAGGTCATCGGCGAGGAGGGACTGTGGAGTTTCATCACCGGTGGGATCTGGCGGCCGTACCAGAGTGAGTATGGCGCCTCTTCACTGATCACAGGCACTTTGCTGGTCACGGCTGGCGCAGTGCTTTTTGCTTTTCCCCTCGGCCTCGGACTGGCGGTTTATCTTTCCGAAATGGCCCCGGTCAAGGTTCGCAGGTTTCTTAAACCGGCGGTCGAACTCTTCGCGGGCATTCCATCGGTCGTTTACGGTTTCCTGGGGCTGATCCTGCTTGTGCCGATGCTGGCGAATCTGTTCAGCGGACAGACGACCAGCGGCTTCTGCTGGTTGGCCGGTTCGATGTTGCTCGGCGTCATGGCGCTGCCGGAGATAGTGTCCGTCTCGGACGATGCGCTCCGGTCGGTGCCTAATACCTATCGGGAAGCCTCTTTAGGTCTCGGTGCCACCAAGTGGGAGACGGTGAAGAAGGTCATCGTTCCCGCGGCGGCGCCTGGTATTGCCGCTGCCGCAATCCTCGGAATCGGCCGGGCGATCGGTGAGACCATGGCGGTCATGATGGTGACCGGCAATACCGCGCTGCTGCCGGAACCGCTGTGGAACATCTTCGCCACGGTTCGGACCCTGACCGCGACCATCGCGATGGAGATGCCTGAATGCGTAGTCGGCAGCACCGGCTACTCGGCTCTGTTCCTGTTGGCTTTGATCCTGATGGTCATCATCCTGTTCATCAATCTGGCAGCCCGGGCCCTGGTGGCTCGCAGCCAGCGCCGGTTTACTGGCACTCCGGCCGGCCGGTTCGAGATCTGGTACGAAAAGCGGACAGCCCAGTTTATGGAGGTATGCGGCCGGCACCGGCTGCAGTTGCTGCGTCAGGCCCTGAAGACCGCGCTGGTCTTCGTGTTCCTGTTCTTCATCGTCTCGCTGTTCGCCCCGTTCGGGGAAGCTGTCGTTCTGGCGGCAATTGTGACCGCAGCACTCGGTCTGCTATTGACCGACGGGGTCCGCCGGCTCGGCCGGCGCCGGGTCCAGACCGCGGCCCACTGCGGGATGGCGGCAATCGCGGTCTTCGTGATGCTGCTGCTGACGGTCATCATCGGCTATGTGGTGATCAACGGGGCACCGGCGCTTAGCTGGAGTTTCCTGACTGAATTTCCGCGGGCTGGCGGCACGGCGGGCGGCATCTATCCTGCTATCGTCGGTACCCTGGAACTGCTGGCCGGTACAGCGCTTATCGCGCTGCCGGTCGGGGTTCTGGCCGGTACCTATCTGGCGGAATATGCCGGAGACGGGAAGATTTCGCGGCTTATCCGCGACGCTGTCGACGTCCTGAACGGGACACCGTCGGTGGTCTTCGGTCTGTTCGGTCTGGCGGCCCTGGTTACCTGGCTTGGGCTGGGGATCTCGCTGCTGGCCGGCTGTGTGACCCTGGCGCTTATGGTGTTGCCAGTAATTATCCGGACCACGCAGGAAGCGGTCCGGCAGGTCCCGCCGGAACTGCGGGAGGCCTCGCGGGCCCTCGGCGCAACCAAGGCGCAGACGGTCTTCCATGTGGTTCTGCCTGCAGCGCTGAGCGGGATTGTCACCGGCGCGGTGCTCAGTCTCGGCCGGGCAGCCGGTGAGACCGCACCAATCATGTTCACGGCCACTGTGGTCATAGAGTCAAAACTCGGCAACTCGATTCTGGACCCTGTCATGGCGCTTCCCTACCACCTGTACTATCTGGCGAGCGAAGGGCGGGCCGATCCGAGTATGATGTACGGCACGGCACTGGTGCTGCTGATTATCGTGCTGGGCATGTTCGCAGTTGCGACAGCCATTCGGATTAGAAGCGAAAGGAGGTCAAGATGATAGATGAACTGACGATGGAGGTCAAGGGTCTCCACCTGTGGTATGGCGAGAAGGAGGCGCTGAAGGGTATCAGTATGCCGATCCGCCGCAACGAGATTACGGCGCTCATCGGGCCGTCGGGTTGCGGGAAATCTACGCTTCTGCGGGCTCTGAACCGGATGAACGATATCATTCCCGGCTGCCGCATCGAAGGGCAGGTGACTTTCCGTGGTGAAGACATCTATGCATCCGATTTGGATGCGAACGATGTCCGCACGCAGATAGGTATGATTTTTCAGCGGCCGAACCCGTTTCCGATGTCGATCCGCGACAACATCGTTTACGGACCGCGCATTCATGGGCAGACAAAAGCCGGAGAGCTGGACGAACTGGTGGAGCGGACGTTGCGGCAGGCGGCGCTGTGGGACGAGGTCAAGGACCAACTGAACCGGTCGGCCCTGGTCCTCTCCGGCGGCCAACAGCAGCGGCTTTGCATCGCCAGGGCGCTGGCGGTCAACCCTGAGGTCCTGCTCATGGACGAGCCGACCTCGGCGCTCGACCCGATTGCGACGGCAAAGATCGAAGAGCTCGCCTGTGAACTGGAGAAGAACTACACCGTGGTCATTGTGACCCATAATATGCAACAGGCGTCGCGGATCAGCGACAAAACTGGTTTCATGCTGATGGGCGAGCTGGTAGAGTTCGGTGACACGGAAAGTATATTCAACAAGCCGCAGAAAGAAATGACTGAGCGTTACATTGCCGGGAGATTCGGATGATGATCACTAAAATGGCAGAAGACCTGGCCGCGGTGCGGCAGGCAACAGCAGACATGGGTGCCGCGACAGTCTCGCTGACCGCCCGCGCAATCCGTGCACTTCAGGAAGACGACGAGGAACTGGCTCAGACCGCGGCGGACGATTATCCGCGGCTGGCACAGATGAACACAGAGATCGAGGTAAAAGCGATCCGCATCTTGTTGCTCTATCAACCGGCCGCAGAAGACGCGCGGATGATTTCGACGGTCCTGGAATCGATATCCCACATGGAGCGGATTGGTAAGAACGCCAAATCGATCGCGGAGATTGTACTGCTGCTGGACGATCAGATTATGATTGAGCCGTTTCCGGCCATCGAACGGATGGGTAATACGGCCGAGACCATGATCCGCATTGCGGTGGACGGGTTTACCCGGAACTCTGTCGAAGGGTTCGATCGGTTGAGGGAACTGGACAGCATCCTCGATGTGGGCCGGCGGGACTCCTACCGGGATGCGACCGAGCACATCAAGCAGTGCCCTGACTCGGTCGACGTATACACTCAGTATCTATTCGTCACCAGATACCTGGAGCGGATGGGAGACCACGCGTGCGACATGGCGGAAAAAGTGGCCTTCATGGTCACTGGCCGGCACATAGAGATTGACGGATGAACAAAAGAATTCGTTACTATGAATAAGAGTATATGTACCGTCATTGATGAATATACCATGGTAAGTATCAGGCGGGTGCAAATTACTGGAGGGTCTTCCTTCATGGTTACCCTGCCCAAAGAGTGGGCTCAGTCGGTGGGTCTGAAAAAGAACGATTCTGTGACCTTGGTGCCGCAGTCCAATGGCGGGTTGCTGATTTCAGTCGGCGGAAAAACGGCGCCGGCCGTCGACCGGCGGATTATCGATGCTGTCGGCAGTCCGACCGCGCTCTACCGGCAATTAATTGGTGCATACATTGCAGGCCACAGCGAGATTGTGGTGGAGTCCGATCACGGGCTGTCTGGAGACCGGCTGCAGGCCGTGTCCACCTTCACACAGACCTCTATCGGCATGGAGATTATGGAAGAGGATGAAAATCACGTGATCATTCGGGATCTGGTGGACCACACCGAAGTTCCGCCGATGAAGAACGTCCGGCGCGAGTATGTGTTGGTAAGAAAAATGCTGGCCGACGTCTTTGCTGCAGCCGGTACCGCCGACATGGCAGCACTGCAGGGTATGGTCGACCGCGACACCGAAGTGGACAGGATCCACTGGCTGATCCAGCGGCAGTCCTGCATCCACCAGGGCGACATCACGCTCAGTGCGCGGATGGGGCTGGATCTGCGGCAGGTTACCGGTTGCGTGAACATGAGCAAGACCATCGAGCGGATGGGTGACCACGCCGTGTTGATGGCCGATCATCTGATCAAGATGGTCCGTGACAAAAGTTCGCTGGAGACTGGACAGGCCCTGCATGCGCTCGGTCCCGAACTGCTCGGACTGTTCGACCGGACGGTCCAGGCCTGGCTGGACCGGGATGCGGCGGCCGCCGAACAGGGCATAACCGACGGCAACAAGGCTGTGAAACACATCACGCAGGTGTTTTCTGTGCCTGCCGACGGTTCTGACGCTCAGGAAGCCGGGCTGATTGCCGGGAGCGCCAAACGGCTGGCGGAATACTGCCTGGACATCTCTGAATCGGCCATCAACTCTGCGATGGAATGATATTATTCTATGCCGTGTCACTATAAATGGCCGATACGGCAGGTTTTAGCAGTTGGAGGAGCACAGGGTGTCGTTGAAGGAGTACATGCAGAAGGTCGATCCGGACCTGATTGTTCAGGAGGCCATGTACGGTTTTGTCATGGCACTCACTTTCATTACTTCCGCTCAGTTCGGGCTGATCGAGGCGTCCACGCCTCACCACCTGATCGTGGCGATTCTAGCCATGAACTTTGTCTGGGGGTCGATCGACATGTACATATTCTATCGGATGGACGTTAACGCTCAGCGCCGGCAGTTACGGTTACTGCGGGAAAACTCTGCGGCTGTCGACCGTGAAGCGAACCGCAACCAGATGTACGATGAGCTGGGCGGGACGATCTTTGACAGTGCCGATGAACAGAGCAAAGAAAAGGCCACGGCCGTGCTGCTCGACGCAAAGCCCGAGGATACGAAGGGGATTCGTCGTGACCGTCATTGGATGATGGTGAATGCGGTGGCCTCTTTCATCGTTACCGTGGCCACGGCCGTGCCGATCGTCATCTGCTTGACGTTCATCCAGAATATGCATAGCGCCTTAATGTGGTCATCGGTCAGCGCCAGCTTCTGTCTGTTCTTTGTCGGCTATGCACTTTCGCCGTACTCCACTCGGTTCAGTCGGGTTCTAACGGGTCTTTTCACTACCTTGATGGCTCTAGTGCTGACTATTTTTGCCGCGTTCTTTGGCGGATGATATGAATAAGTAATGCCATGGGGGTCTTTATGTCAGACAGTTTTAGCAGGGGGATCAAGGCTCATCCAGGCCTTACGGCCCTGACAATCGCCGTCGTGGTCATTATCGTGGTTGCGGCCGCAGAACTGGCTTTAGGCAACAACGGCGGTTCATCCAGTGACGATCAGACCGTGGCACCCGGCAGTGTCTTCACCTATACCGAGTCCGGATCAATCGTGGTCAGTGGAATCGAATATGATGTAAGCGGAGCCATGACCTGCACAGTGCTCGGTCAGAACAACAGCATTTATGTGATCAGTACTGAAGCACATCAGCAAAATCTCTACACCAGTGTTGTTTCGACCGATTCTCCTTTCGGGGGTGAAAGTACCTTTACTTTATCGAAGGATTACATTGGTTTCGGCGATGCCGACAGAATCATGGCAGTCACTATTGACGGCAACATCGAACTTACCGGCCGGACAACCGAAAGCGCCGCTGGCGATACAGTGACGGTTTATCTGGCAGACCTCAACGGTTCTGTCATCCCGTATATGATCTCGATTGACGGGGATTCTGTTGCACTCACATATTATCTCTCAGCAGACAGCATTGTCTGGCAGAACAGTTATGCCCAGAGCGAATACATCGGGCGGGTTACGACGCTGACCATCAACGGTACCCGGGCGGACGGGACAGTAATCTCAGGTACGCTGACCCAAGAATGGATTGCCGAATATGACGGCGGGTTCTGTTACCGTTCCACTGAGTCCTACAGTCCAGGGCACACGCCG
>Ga0265294_10002324_pt1 | contig 25031 bp, 24 predicted proteins | sample MunlanPumphouse3_FD_192504 | JGI IMG/M metagenome (GOLD analysis project Ga0265294, IMG submission 192504) | Groundwater microbial communities from a municipal landfill in Southern Ontario, Canada - Pumphouse #3 | ecosystem: Environmental > Aquatic > Deep subsurface > Groundwater | place... | reverse complement strand
TTAGAGCCCTGCAAGGGCGTAAGATTTAGAAGGTTAGGTGGTGTAAGGTGTAAGGTGCCCGATATAGAAATTGATAATGAACTACTTACTATTTACTTTACTGAATTACAAATGACTAATTTTGATTTCCGATTTCCTTCCGCATTCAAAAAAACTTATTTGTATTCATATTTAGATATTAGTAATCCTCGAATCTACTCCTACCTCCCAACCTTATTAGATTATAGAACGGAGAATGAAGAATGAAGAATGAAGAATGAAGAAGAATGAAGAGTGAAAATTAAAAGTTAAAAGTGTTTTGATGCTTGTTTACAATTAACACTCAACACCTAACACCCAATAGCTAAAAGCCTTTTAAACTTACAACTTACTACTTACCATCATCGTCCAATTATCTTTTTGCTCTATTTTTTGGAAAAGCAACCGATTTTTCTCGCATTCCAGTTTTATAATAGGAACATCCTCTAAATAGAAACCGCTCATCATAAGTATTCCTCTTTTTTCTAATGCCTCTGCATAGGTAGCCATATCTTGAAGGAGAATATTCCGGTTGATATTTGCAAAAATAAAGTCAAACTTATTATTCCCAATAACAGTAGCATCGCCCAATTTCACTTCTACATTTGCTATATTATTTAATACAATGTTTTCTTTCGCATTTTCATACGCCCATTCATCAATGTCGATTGCAACAATGGGCGTTGCGCCCATTTTGGAGGCCAAAATTGCGAGTACAGCCGTTCCACAGCCCATATCCAACAGGGATTTGTTTTTCAAATCCATTTGTAAAATCTCCTGAAGCATCAACGAAGTGGTCTGATGATGACCGGTGCCAAATGCCATTTTGGGATCTATTATTATCTCATAAGTAAACTGTTTTCCTACTTCATGAAATGAACTTCTTACCAAACATTTATCCGAAATAATTAGCGGAGGAAAATAGTTCCTTTCCCACTCTTTGTTCCAATCTTTATCTTCAAGAACATTAAACTCATAATCAGCTTCTGCGTCTATGAGTAAATGTTGCAACAAATCTTCTAATTTTTTTTCAGAAAAATTTAATATGGAAATGTACGCATCAAGTCCTTGGTCAGTTGTAATAAAACTATCGTAACCAATTTCTCCCAATTGATAAGAGAGAATATCAGTTACGGTTTCGTTGCAAGGATTAAGCGTAAGTGAAAGTTGTATATGTTTCATAGTTGAAATGTTTCTGCAAAATTAAAATATATAGTTGTACTATTTGCAAAATTCCATTTATTTAGTTGTGGTTTTAGTTTAGAAGTGTTACAATCGATACTTTTTATCTTACTAAAGTGGAATATTAGGATATAAATGGTTACTTTTATTTTTTAAACATACACTCTCATGAATAAATATTTCTTATCCCTATTAATCTTATTATTTATTACCGGCAAGAATATTTCTGCACAGGAAAAAAATACACACCTCGGAAACGTACAAGAACTAATAGAAGAAGGAGTTGAGCATCACGATGCACGTGAATATAAACAAGCAATAGAAAACTACGAAAAAGCATTAAAAATTGATCCAAAATCAATGATTGCAACTTACGAAATGGCGCTTTCATATTTAGCGCTGAGAGATTACAGAAATGCCTTGAAATATAGCACAAAAGTGATTGAATCGAAAGACAAAGACTTGCTGATAGGCGCATATGGAGTAAAAAGTGAATCGTTGGCAGAGACCGGAAAAGTAGATGAAGCAATAAATCTTTTGGAAAATGCGCTGATAAGAAATGGAAACGATTATTATTTACATTTTAATTTAGCACTCAACTATTTTAATAAAGGTGATTTAGATAAAACAATACTCCATGTGGATAATGCTTTAAACTTAAATAAATCTCAAAGCGGTGCATATTTGTTGTCAGCTTATGCGCTCCACGATAAACAAATCTGGGTACAAAGCATTTTGTCTTTCCAGATTTTCCTTTTGATGGAACCCGACAGCCATCGATCGAAAAATGCTTTTGAAGAGATGTTGCAAATAATGCAAGTGAAAGAATCTACAGAAAAACCGGTTGAGCGTTCTTTTATTCAAAGACAGTTACAAAGCCACACAAATCGGAATGATTCGAATGCATTGGAGAAAAAAGCGCCTTCATTAACAACAGTTCAGGGTGTTGACAGAGAGCTTGTGTATCGTGCCATAGAAAATACCAAAGACTCAGTGAACACTCTTTTTAGTGATTCATTAAAGATTGATTCGCATGAAAGAGACTCTTTGGAAACAAACGAGTACATCATGTTTAAAGAAGTTACACGAACAATATTCAACGTTCTCAAAGACGAAAACGACGTCACTAAGACCGGATTTATATGGAGCTTCCATGTACCCATTATCTCTAAGATATTAGACTCTCCTTATTTTGATACCTATTGTCGTTATATAAGTGTGGCATATTTCCCGGAATCTCTTAAATGGTGGGAAAACAATCAGGAAACAGCCGCAAAATTTGTGAGATGGTTCGAAAAAGGCGATGAAAGTGAGTAAAAAAGATTAAAAAACAGTATCTTTGCACTGAATCGCGAAGTATGGAAACAAAATACAACGAAGAAGAAATATTAAAGCAATTGCACAACCCCGAGACTCAACGTGAAGGTTTTGCTCATGTGGTTGAAGAATATAGTCAACGATTATATTGGCAAATACGCAAAATGGTATATTCACACGAAGATGCAAACGATATTCTTCAAGATGTGTTTATCAAAGCTTGGTTGAATATTGGGAACTTTAGAGGTGATGCTAAGCTCTCTACTTGGCTATATAAAATTGCAATTAACGAAAGTATTACTTTTATAAATCGGTCCAAAGCAAAAAGGAATCTATCTATTGATGATGAGGATTCATTTTTAATTAATCAATTAGAAGGAGACGAATATTTTGATGGAGACGAAGCGCAAGTTTTGCTTCAAAAAGCTGTAGTAAGTTTACCCGAGAAGCAACGCCTTGTATTTCAAATGAAATACTTTGATGAAATGAAATACGATGATATCTCCGAAATACTGGGTACATCGGTAGGAGCACTCAAGGCATCATATCACCATGCGGTTAAGAAAGTGGAGAATTTTTTAAAACAATCTAATTAAACCTTTCATTTTTGAGGGAGTCATATTTTAAACGAAAACCTATCCTCAACAAACAAAACAAAACAAGGAACAACCCATTATAGAAGTATGGAAACAAAAAAAATAAGATTAGAAAATATTGATAAAAAAGTTCCTTTTAAGGTACCGGAGAATTACTTTTCTCAATTCAATGAATCCTTAATGGCCAACCTCCCCGTAAAAGAGACTCCGAAAGTAAGAAAAATAACAATATGGGAAAAATCAAAACCTTGGGTATATATGGCGGCCATGTTTCTGGGACTCTTTTTTACAATTCAACTTCTTGTAAAAAATTCGAACACACCCCAAACTGCAAGCAACACTTTCCAAACGGAACAAGACTATTGGGGTGATGTGAAAATTTCAGAAGATGATTTTTTTGATTATGTGGAAACTCAATTTGTAGATGAAAACTATTACGACTTAGTCTATAATCAAGTTTACTTGAACAGTTTATAATTTTTTTTCTTATGAAAAAAGCACTCACTTTTTTAATATTATCACTATTTATAAACGTATTATTTATTAATGCGCAAGATCCTGATAAATCTTTTATGAATTTACAGGAATTTGAAAAAAACAAACAAGAATTTATAATAAAAGAAGCAGGGCTTACAAAAGAAGAATGTGAGGCTTTCTTTCCGCTCAATACTGAACTTCAAAAAAAGAAATTAGAACTACATCGAAAACATCAGGAAGATATGAAGCGATTGAAAGAATCAGGCAACATATCGGAGGACGAATACAAAAAACTTATAGATAACAATATCGACTTGAAAATGAAGGAAGCCGAATTAGATAAAATCTATTCAGACAAATTCGACAAGTTGCTGTCGCCTCAAAAACTATTCAAAGCTCAGCAAGCTGAGCGTACCTTTATGCAAGAAGAACTACGTAAATACAGAGAATCGAAAAAGGACGGAAGAATAAGAACCGGTAGGCAATACAAATAGAACCTTTCGCATATATATATATATATCCATTAAAATACCAACCCAATCGTCTATTATCAGTTTGAATTATTCTCGAATAATTAAACAAAACAGATACATCCAATGTTTTAATAATAGATAAAAATTGTATTTATGTAATTAATGGTTGTTTAAACAACTTTATTTATCTATCTTTGTCAACGCCAAAAAACAAGGAACTCTCACCTGAACAAATAAAACAGGTGATTTTTTTTATTTTAATAAATAAAAAACTATATCATTATACAGTAAAATATTAGTCAACACATCTATGGAAAAATTAAACGGTTATATTTCCCAAATTATTGGTCCGGTTGTGGATGTTTATTTCGATTTAAATGGAAATGATAATACAGCTCTACCTGCAATTAATGATGCGCTTTCGATACAAAGATCTGATGGAAAGGTGCTCATTGTGGAAGTGCAACAGCACATTGGCGAAAATGTAGTAAGAACTGTTGCCATGGACTCTACAGATGGTTTGAGACGAAAAATGCCTGTTGTGGCAACAGGGAGCCCCATTAATATGCCCGTGGGGGCACAACTGCGCGGCAGATTGCTAAACGTAATTGGTGAACCCATTGATGGGTTGAAAAAATTAGATATGGAAGGTTCAAGTTCCATCCATCGCGAACCTCCTAAGTTTGACGAACTTTCTACCTCTACCGAAGTATTGTTTACCGGCATAAAAGTGATCGATTTGATTGAACCTTATTCCAGAGGTGGAAAAATTGGACTTTTTGGTGGTGCCGGAGTTGGTAAAACCGTACTGATTCAGGAATTGATTAACAACATTGCCAAAGGGCAAGGAGGATTCTCTGTGTTTGCCGGTGTGGGTGAAAGAACCCGCGAAGGAAACGATTTGTTGCGTGAAATGATTGAATCAGGCATTATAGATTACGGTGATGCATTTAGAAAGAGCATGGAAAAAGGGAATTGGGACCTATCAAAAGTAGATTACGAAGCCGTGAAAAAATCACGTGCAACTCTTGTATTCGGTCAAATGAATGAACCGCCTGGAGCTCGCTCCTCGGTAGCGCTTTCGGGACTTACGGTTGCCGAATCGTTCCGCGATTTGGGCAACGAAGGAAAGACAGATATCCTATTTTTTATTGACAACATTTTCCGATTTACTCAAGCCGGCTCTGAAGTATCTGCACTTTTAGGCAGAATGCCTTCAGCTGTAGGTTATCAACCTACACTTGCTACAGAGATGGGCGCAATGCAGGAACGAATTACTTCCACAAAGAAAGGGTCCATTACATCGGTTCAGGCAGTTTATGTTCCTGCCGATGATTTAACAGATCCCGCTCCTGCTACAACTTTCTCACATTTAGATGCAACCACAGTTTTGAGTCGTAAGATATCGGGATTGGGTATTTTCCCTGCTGTTGATCCACTCGAATCAAGTTCCAGTATTCTAACTCCAGAAGTTGTGGGACAAACGCATTATGATACTGCTCAGCAAGTAGTGCAAATATTGCAACGACATAAAGAATTACAAGATATTATTTCCATTTTAGGAATTGAAGAACTTTCGGAGGAAGACCGCATAACAGTGAATCGTGCACGTAAAATACAGCGTTTTCTTTCTCAACCATTTCATGTGGCAGAACAATTTACCGGTTTACCGGGAGTTATGGTCCCCATTGAAGAAACCATTCGAGGTTTTAAGCTGATATTGGAAGGAGAATTAGATCATTATCCCGAAATGGCTTTCCTGAACGTAGGAACCATAGACGATGCAATTGCCAAAGGCAAAAAACTAATGGACGAAGCAAACGAATAAATCCACAATTAATTGAATAATATCAGATTAGAAATTTACACCCCCAATGGGGTGCTTTTCAACGGAGAAGTAACATCGGTCACTTTACCTGGAACAGAAGGTCCTTTCACTGTTTTAAATAACCATGCTCCTATTATTTCCTCTTTAACAAAAGGAGGATTAAAATATGTGATTAATGATGATGTTTTTAAAATTGATGTTAGTAGTGGTTTTGCTGAAGTAAAAAACAATATTGTTACAGTCTTTTTAGAAACAATTATAAAATGAGTAAACTAAGGCGAAAATTTATTTTGTTGCTGACTCTGTTTGTGGTAGTGGTTGCATTTGGAACTTGGCTTGTGTTAATCCATTACTTTCCGGAATTAGCATTCAAAGATTATCCGTTAATTCCACTGTTTTTTTACACGGTTGGTATCATCTCTATATACATATTAACGAATCTAAAAATAGATAGGCCAAACAAACTGCTCAACACTTTTATGCTAATTCGAGGTATAAAGATGTTTTTAGCTGTAATTTTAGCAACATTTTACTGGTTATTAGACCGTGCCGAAATTAGAAGCTTTGCAATTATGCTGGTAGCATTTTATTTATGCTATCTGTTTCTTGAGACTTATATTTATATTAAAATTGAAACATGGAATAAGAAAAATCTGCCTCCATTGAATAAAAAAAAGAACGATGCCAAAAAGATTTAATTTATATCTAATGCTCATTTTGTGCATGTTTCCTATAGTTTCCTCTGCCTATGGTCAGGAAGCTATGGAAACCAACATGCAGAAAGATTATGAACCCAAAGAGTTAGATATTAAAAAACTTATCTTAGATCAGTTGGCAGATAAGTACGAATGGCATATAGTAACCTGGAATGATCGGGCGATTACAATTCCTTTACCCATTATACTGTACAGTAAATCAAGTGGGTGGAATGTTTTCCTTTCGTCTAAATTTAACAATGAAAATTCTCAATACAATCAATTCTTAATTCCCTCGGAAGGAAATAATGTTGGAAAAATTGTAGAAATTGATGCCTCGGGTAACGAGGTGCGCCCGTTAGATATTTCATTAACTAAAAATGCAGCTTCTCTATTGTTGAGCGCTCTGTTGCTTATTACTCTTATAATGAATATTGCCCGTGCCTATAAAAAAGATTCGATGGAAGCAAAAAAAGGGTTTACAGGAGCCATGGAGTTTCTTATTCTCAGCATAACGGATGAAGTAATTAAACCTTCCATCGGTAAAGAATACAGAAAATATGCTCCCTATATATTAACTCTTTTCTTTTTTATTCTTTTGAATAATTTGTTAGGGTTAGTTCCTATTTTTCCCGGTGGAGCAAACGTTACAGGCAACATATCTGTTACATTAGTGCTTGCGCTCTTTACTTTCCTTATAGTCAATTTTACGGGCTCTAAAACATATTACAAAAATCTATTCTGGCCCGATGTGCCGGCTTGGTTAAAAGCACCATTTCCGCTTATGCAAATTATCGAATTGGTAGGAACCATAACCAAACCATTTGCGCTGATGATTCGTCTTTTTGCAAATATCACTGCCGGTCATTCCATAGTTTTAGGTTTAACAAGCGTGGTTTTTGTTACGGTTAGTTTGGGTCCTGCAATAAATGGAAGCATTAGTTTTATTTCCGTCCTGTTCAATATATTTATTATGTTCTTAGAGATTTTAGTAGCGTTTATACAAGCCTATATATTCACAATTCTTACAGCAGTCTTTATTGGCTTAGCCAGAAACCCTGAAGAAGTTGAAAAAGAAGAAATTGAATCAGCATAAAAAAAATAAATACATTAATCATTAAAATAAAAAATTATGTTACTAACAGTATTATTACAAGCAGCCGGCTCATTGGAGTTAGGTGCAATAGCAGCAGCCTTGGGAATTGCCGTGGCTGTAATTAGCGCGGGATTCGGAATTTCAAAGATTGCCGCTTCCACTATGAAAAATATGGCTCGGCAACCTGAAGTTGCTCCTGATCTCCGTATGAGCATGATTATTGCAGCCGCTTTAATTGAGGGTGTTGCACTGTTTGCAATCGTTGTATTAGGTTTTATTCTCTAAAAAGTAAAAAAATATGTCATCGTCGTTGCTCACTCCCGATCCGGGATTAATTTTCTGGATGTTGATTGCTTTTGGAATCGTTCTTTTCATATTGTCTAAATATGGCTTTCCGGTCATATTGAAGAAATTGGACAGTCGAAAAAAATTCATCGACGATTCTCTTGTGGCAGCTCAACAAGCTTTCGAAGAATTGGAGCAGGTTAAAACCAAAAATGAACAACTAATCGAACGTGCTAAGAAAGAGCAAATGCAAATTATTTCTGAAGCAGCCAAAAAAAGAGATTTGATTCTTGAAAATGCTCACGAAAAAGCAATGAAAGAAACAAGTAGAATGATAGAAAATGCACGCAAACAACTTATACAAGAAAAAGAGGAAGCATTAACAGCAATCCGACGAGAAATTGCAGTGGTCTCAGTAGATATTGCAGAAAAAGTTTTAAGAGAAAACTTGAAGAGAAAGGAAGATCAAATGAGTATGATAGAACGTCTCATCGATGAGATTAATATATCGTAAAGGCAGAAATAGATGAACAAAGGATTAATATCGGTACGGTATGCCACTGCTCTGTTGCAATTTGCACAGGACAAAAATGTGGAGGATGAAATTTACGAACAAGCGAAGTTTCTGTCCAGTGTTTTCTTAAAAGTAAGCAGTTTGCATGCTGTTCTCAATAGTCCTATGGTTCCAAAAAGTAGAAAACGAGAAATTATTTTAACTGCTGCCGGAGAGAAAACTTCCGATGTTTTTGAAAAAAATATCGATATGTTGTTGTTAAACAACCGTGAAGATTGTTTACAATCTATTATGCTTGAGTACCAAGAACAATATCGCAAGAGCAAGAATATCCTTCGAGGTAAACTGATAACTGCAGTAGAAATTGACAAACCTACAACTCAAAGTTTGATTGCTTCAATTGAAGGAAAAGTTAAAGGGAACTTAGAGTTGGAAAAGATAATCGATCCAAAAATTTTGGGCGGATTTATTTTGGAAGTTGATTTTTATCGTTGGGATGCAAGTTTGATGGGACAGTTGAACCGTATTAAGAAACAATACATCGAAAGAAACAGACGCATCGTTTAAGGTATTGATTTTTCTGATGAATAGTATGTAACTAAATGTAACAAAAATGCCTAATAATAAAATAAAAGTAAGTGAAGTCTCGGAAATTCTGCGAGCACAATTAGAAGGAATTGACTCCAGCATTCAATTAGATGAAATAGGCACCGTTTTACAAACAAGCGACGGAGTTGCGCGCATTTATGGTTTAAGAAATGCTGAGTCGAACGAATTGCTTGAATTTGAAAACGGTGTGCAAGCCATTGTAATGAATTTGGAGGTTGATAATGTGGGTGCAGTTTTGTTAGGACTAACCAGCGAAATTAAAGAAGGCGATACAGTTAAAAGAACAGGAAGAGTTGCCTCTATTTTTGTTAGCGAGAATATGCTGAGTCGCGTTATCAATCCATTGGGTGAACCGTTGGACGGAAGAGGAAGAATTGGTGGAGAAATGTTCGAAATGCCATTGGAGAGAAAAGCTCCGGGTGTTATCTACAGACAACCGGTGAACGAACCATTGCAAACGGGTATTAAAGCAATTGATTCGATGATCCCGATAGGACGCGGACAGCGTGAATTGATTATTGGTGACCGCCATACAGGTAAAACAACTATTGCTATTGATACCATCATCAATCAACGAGAAAACTTCGAAGCCGGCAAGCCGGTTTATTGCATTTATGTTGCCATTGGACAAAAAGGTTCTACTGTTGCAACCATAGTAAATACATTGAGACAACACGGAGCAATGGATTATACAATTGTTGTTGCGGCCAATGCTTCCGATCCTGCAGCACTGCAATATTATGCTCCCTTTGCAGGTGCAGCTATTGGGGAATACTTCAGAGACACCGGTCGTCATGCATTGGTTATTTACGACGACTTGTCGAAACAAGCAGTTGCTTATCGCGAAGTTTCTCTGATACTTCGTCGTCCTTCAGGACGAGAGGCATATCCGGGCGATATTTTTTATCTGCACTCGCGATTGTTAGAGCGCGCCGCACGAATAATTTCACAGCAGGAAGTGGCAGAAAAAATGAATGACTTACCCATTAGTTTACAAGGAAAAGTAAAAGGAGGAGGATCGCTTACTGCGCTTCCCATTATTGAAACTCAGGCAGGAGACGTTTCGGCGTACATTCCAACAAATGTTATTTCCATAACAGACGGACAAATATTCCTTGATACAAATCTTTTTAATCAAGGAAACAGACCTGCTATTGATGTTGGAATATCCGTTTCGCGTGTGGGAGGAAATGCCCAGATAAAACCGATGAAAAAGATTGCAGGAACACTCAAAATGGATCAAGCACAGTTTAATGAGTTGGCTGCTTTCACTAAATTTGGTGGAGATCTGGATCGCGTAACCGCGCGGGCTATTGATAAAGGTCAAAAAAACGCTGCTCTGCTCACACAGCCTATCCACAAACCCATGAGTGTAGAAAAGCAAGTTGCTCTGCTTTACTGTGGTACTAAAGGTTTGTTATCAAAAATTCCATTGGATAAAGTGAAAGAGTTTGAAAAAGAGTTCTTAAATATCTTAGAAACAATGCACAAGAAAGATGTATTGGATCCAATTAAAGGTGGAGAAATAAACGATGAAATAACAGGTATAATAGAAACCACCGCTAAAGACATCACCCAACGAATTCTACAAACAACCAACTAAAAAATGGCCTCTTTAAGAGAAGTAAAGTCCAAAATACATTCTGTGAAGTCTACACAGCAGATAACTTCTGCTATGCAGATGGTTTCGACCGTAAAGTTGCAACGAGCACAAAGAATTAGTGAACGCTTTTTCCCTTATCAGCAAAAAATAAATGAGTTGCTGATGAATTTTCTATATACAGAAGAGGAAAAAAAAGAAAAAACTCAATCAGTTTTTGAGGAAAAAAGAGAAGTTAAGAAAATAGCGATTGTGGCATTTTCGGCAAACATGAGTCTGTGTGGTAGTTTCAATACAAATGTGATAAAAGAATTCATCAAAACAACAAACCACTATAAACACTTAGGTAAAGAAAATATTCTGATATATGCCGTAGGCAAAAAAATTGCACAAGCAGTAAAAAACTTAGATTTTACACCCAAAGGTGTCTATGAAGATTTAGCAAATAAACCCAATTACGAAGATGCCACTAAAATTGCAGACGAGTTGATGGGTTTGTTTAAAAAAAAGAAAATTGATAAAGTGATTGTTATTTATCATCATTTTAAAACCAAAGGTTCACAAATACTTACACATAAATCCATATTACCTCTCTCCATAGAAAAATATAAAGTTAAAGCCCCACCCTCTCACATCAAATACATTGTGGAGCCAGACAAAGAAACAATTTTGAAAGAGCTCATACCCATTGTTATACGACTAACTCTTTACAACGCATTGCTTGAGTCGCACACCTCTGAACATGCTGCACGTTCAATTGCTATGCAAACAGCTACGGACAATGCCGATGATATGTTAGAGGATTTATCGTTGCTTTACAACAAATCACGACAAGAAAGTATTACTAACGAATTGTTGGATATCATTGGTGCTTCGTTCAAATAGTTTATCTACAAAATATCCAATATAAAAAACTCGGAACGCGACTTGAAATCGCACCCCGAGTTTATTTGTTTTGAATATTTCACTCCATTATTCCATAAGAGAATCCGGGTCGAGATTATCGTGCTCAATATCCAGAAAATATTTATACGTGCCTACTCTCAATTCTGAACAAGCATCGTAATCGCAAACAATGATTCCTCTTCTATGCATTTGCAATGCACTTACAGGCCACATCTGATTAACAGAACCTTCCACTGCATGATAAAGTGCTTTTGATTTGTGGTGTCCGTTCACCAAAATTAATACTTCATCCGCATCTAAAATAGTTCCCACACCAACAGTTAGTGCTGTTTTTGGAACTTTATCCACATCGTCATCAAAGAAGCGCGAATTGGCAATAATTGTTGCGGTTGTCAATGTTTTGATACGTGTGCGCGAGGCCAAAGATGATCCTGGTTCGTTGAATGCAATGTGTCCATCAGTACCAATTCCACCTAAAAATAGATCGATACCACCTACAGCTTTTATTTTATCTTCGTAGGCTTGGCACTCTGCTTCTAAATCGTCTGCAACACCATTTGGAATGTTTACATTCTCTTTTTTGATGTCTACGTGGTTAAAAAAGTTATTCCACATAAAGGTGTGATAGCTTTCCGGATGATCAGAAGCTAAACCAACGTATTCATCCATGTTGAATGTAATTACATTCTCAAACGAAACCTCACCTTTTTTGTGAAGTTCAATAAGTACTTTATACATAGCCAAAGGAGATGAACCTGTGGGTAAACCTAATTTAAATGGCTTGTCAGCTGTAGGATTTGCTTTTTTAATTTTTGAAACTACGTAATTAGCTGCCCATCTGGCTATTTGATCCGCATCGGGTTGGATAATTAATCTCATATATTTATATTTTTAATTGTTTTATTTTTTTTGTTATTAAAATGATTAGCATGATTGGTTCTAAAATCATCTACTAAGTTTTTAATGTACTTGTATCCTTTTGTTACTTGTTACTTGTTATTTTTCACTGATTACTAATACAATGTCTCCGATATAGAGTCTCTTGATCAATGAAATCATTTACAAAAAACAATGTCATTCCGAACGTATGTGAGGAATCTGCTCGTACAAAGAACTTGGGGATGTTTCACTGCGTTCAACATGACAATGGACAAACAAAAATGCTCACTGTTCGCTGATTACTGATTACTCATCCCACACCTCAAACCACAAACCCCATACCTCACTCACCCCTCTTATTTGGAACTATCTCATCATCCGAAAGTATTTTCTCAGCCATGGTGCTTCCTAATGTCATTGCTTGTTTATAGATATCTTCTCCCATAGATTGCTTCATATCCACTGCATTGAAAACATTTTCGAACTGCATTTTATCAGCAAATTCGCCTAACAATCTCAAGGCAGTTCCTGCCCAGGAGTGTCCACCAAAATAGCCGAAGTATCTGTTCTTCAAGTTTTTATTTTCCAATGTGTTCAAGAGACTCTGAACCGCAGGATACAGCTTACTATCGTACGTGGGAGAGCCAATAATAAGTGCTTTGTATTTAAACACATCTTGCAGCACATACGAAATATGACTTTTAGCCATGTTGTGCATCACAATATTTTTTACACCTTTTGCTGCTGCTTCTGCAGCGATTGCTTCAGCTAATTGTTCGGTGTTGCCGTACATACTGCCATAGGCAATTACAAGCCCTTTTTCAGTCTCATATTTGCTCAATTTATCATAAAGCGAAATAACACGTTCTATGTTTTCGGGTTCAGTCCATACAGGTCCGTGTGTTGGGCAAATAGTTTCTATTTCTAAATCTGCCATTTTCTTCAATGCCTTTTGCACCGGTCCTCCATACTTTCCAACAATATTGGAATAGTAGCGCACCATTTCGTCCCAGTAAAAATCGGGATTCAATTGGGAATCAATAACTCCGCCGTCCAATGTGCCAAACGTACCAAAAGCATCTCCTGCAAAAATAGTTTTAGTTTCTTTCACGTAAGTCATCATGGTTTCGGGCCAATGTACCATAGGAGTTAGGAAGAACTGTAACGTATTATTTCCTAAGCTAAGTTCCTCTTTATCTTTTATTATTACAATGTTTTCGGTAATGTTGTAGAAACCTTCAAGCATATCTGCTGTTCGAGCATTTCCAACCAATTGAATGTTAGGATATTTATTCAGTAAAAAAGTGAGAGCTCCGGAATGATCTGGCTCCATGTGGTTAATTATCAAATAATCAACTGGTCTGTCGCCTAAAACTACACTTAATTTGTTTAGAAAAACATCAGTGAAACCAATATCTACTGTGTCAATTAAGGCTGTTTTCTCATCTCGTATTACGTACGAATTATAAGATACGCCTTTTGGAAGCGGCCAAAGATTTTCGAACAAATGTTTTGACCTATCATTTACACCTACGTAAAAAAGATCTTTGTTTATCTCAACTGGATTATACATAATTTTAAAAAAGTTCTTGGAATATCTTTCCAGATATTTTAGTTATACTATATTTAATTTGTTTCTGAAAAGCATGTCGGAAAATAGACGAATATGTAGTTACTTTTTTGTTATAAAGTTCGATGTTTTCTTTTCGTTTTTCACCACCACTTTTTCTTCTTCTTTTGGTTTTCTCATTGCATTCCAAATCAGCCATATTCCCCATAAAATAAAAGGAATGCTTAACCATTGCCCCAGAATTAATCCTGTATTTTCACGCATCAAAAGTTCAGAGTCAACTTGTACTTTTTTTATGTATTCAATAAAAAATCGAGAGAGAAAAATCATAATCATAGCTATACCTAATATTAAGCCTTGTTTTTTCTTGGCATCTGTTTTCCAAAAAAGATACATCGTAACAAAGAATACAATAAAATAAATGATAGCTTCGTATATTTGTGTTGGATGAGATGGTTCCGAAAAAATTGGTGGTGCACCTGCTTTCCAGGCATTTATGTTTTCAATAAAACGGAATCCCCATGGTTGATCTGTTACACCACCATATATCTCATGATTCATCAAATTTCCCAATCGAATAAGAGCTGCGGTAAATCCCGTAGGAACAATTACCCGATCAAATGTCCACAACATGCTTTTTTTGGTTACTTTTTTTGAATAGAGCCAAACAGCAATAATAATTCCAATTACTCCTCCATGACTGGCTAATCCGCCTTCCCAAATTTTGAGAATCTCTATTGGATTAGCTAAATAATAAGCAGGTTCATAAAAAAGACAGTGTCCTAATCGAGCACCCAAAATTATGCCCAACATCATGTAAACAAATAGTGAATCGAACCATTTTTGGGGTAATTTTTCTTTATCAAAAATTCGTTGAACGATATAAACAGCCACAATGAGTCCAATTACCCACAGCAAACCATACCATCTTATTTCGCGACCAAATAGAGAGAATAATTCAGGATTTACATCCCACGTAATGTACATTAACATAAAGTCTGTTTTTAATATTATAAAACAAAGATACTTAAAATTTTCAGGAATTAAACCAACTTTTCAATCCATTCCTCTTTCTTACCCGGCAAGAAGTTAATAACTGGAATTTCGATAAGCGTATATGCTCCCGGGTGTAGTTTAAATGATGCACGAGCCGCATTAATCAACATTTGAGCGGTTAGCGCCGGATTGTTTACTTTCATATCAAAAGAGAACAATTGATTTTGTGTGTTCCCTGAAGCGCCTTTTCGGTTCATTTCAACACCATGTCCCATATCTTTTAGTTCATTAATGTCGTTCACCTGAAAAACATGTGTTTCGTCTTTAGCAAAATAATCATCTGTTTTTATGGCATGCGCTATCTCATCTAATTTGTATCCCTCTTTAATTTCCACATAAACCATTCGTCTGTGTATTCCGGTTCCTGTGGGAATTGTCATCGAAAGAGCATTTTCAACACCATCAATTGCTTTTGCAGCAACCGTATGTCCCATACTCATGCCCGGTCCAAAGTTAGTGTAGGTAATGCCACTTGGCGACATTGCTTGCATTAAAGCTCGCACAATAGAGTCACTCCCAGGATCCCAACCCGCTGAAACAACTGCAACAGCATTCTGTTTTTTTGCAAAAACACTCAGAGAATTGCGTAACGAAAGTATTTTGGAATGAATATCGAAACTATCTACCGTATTTATACCCAAAGCGAGACATTCTTTTGCTGCGTTTTCAACTATTCTGCTGGGTAAACACAAAATTGCCACATCCACATTGGTAAGTTTTGTAATTGAATCGGTTATAACAAAGTTTTTTAACTCGGGTGGAGTATCGCTTGGGTTGCGACGAACTATTCCCACTATTTCGAAGTCTGATGAATGTAATATTGTGTCGATAACATATTTACCAATATTACCGTAACCAATGATGGCTGCTCTGGTTTTCTTTATCATAAAAACATTTTTTTATTAATGACAAAAATAATCAAAATTATTGGATGATTAAAAAGGATTTAGACATTTACAAGAAAAGGCTTCACTGCATTTCTTTATTTCAAAAATAGAAGTCTTTCTCTCAATCCCCAATTGGATATTGATTATATTTGAAGATTGAATAAGAAATGATGTTTAATTTAATACATCCTTAAACTCTATACGCTCAGCTGCAAGAAAGAATACTTTGTTTTTGATAACCTTTGTGTTAGCTTTCAATTGTTTGTAGTAGTCGCTGAAATTCTCATCGGGAACTTTCAATCCCATCATCACCATGGTGCTCTCTTTGGACTCCTCTTCCAGAATATCCCAAAATTTTCTTCCTCTCGAAACAATAATTTCATAATCGAAAGCAACTCGCATCTCAAACAATATTTTCTTTAGATTTTCGCGTGTACCTTTGGCTGCTTCTTCTGAAGCAACAACCATTTTCACACACACCTCTATGTTTTGCCAACGCGGACTGGTTCTAATCAAATGCGCAATAATCATCATCAGTCCACCATTACCTTTAAGACCTCCCCACCAAAGATCAATTTTCTTTTCTCCGGCATAGTTAAGTTTAAAGTCATTTTGAAGAATAATCACATTTCTCTTCAATTGATAAAAATGGGATACCATATCGCAATATGGCTCGTGATGCTTGTTTTCTTCTGTGTCGCCCAACAAAATTGTGTTAGGAACAACACTACCCAAACCATAAGAATTGACTAATTGTTTAGAGCCGATAAATGCATTTTCAGCTCTGGTTACTCTCACAAGAGTTTTAATATTCTTATCGCTCAGATAAGACGAAATGTTTTGTTCGTGTTTGGTTACTCTCTCTTGCGATACACCCTCTCCGGGAAGTATGGTCGCAACAGTAATCAAACCTTTCTCTTGAGCTATTCCATAAGCAAAATCAATCAGATGCCATCTTTTGGTGGGCATACCTGAAAACACCAATATGTTGGGTCGCCAACTTTTTGCATCAACAGCTTTTGAATCAAGCCTCAACAAAGCGTAGCGAGCAATTTGTAAAAGCATTCCTCTGGTAACATCTCCGAAAGTGGTCTTGAGTCTCCTACGGCGCAGCCACACATAAATTCCTGAAATAATAACGATGGCAATGCTTGTTGCAAAAGCATTTATTAAAAACATCACCGCAATACAACCTATTGTTCCTAAAAATGAGAATATCCAATGAACTCTGAATTTTGGACGGAAAGATGGACTCTGTAACAATGTTTCTATTCCTGAAGTAAGATTGAGCGTGCCATAAGTTGTAAGGAAAAACATGGTTAAGATAGGAGCAATCATATTTAAATCACCCACAGAAACAAGTATCAGCGCAATAATGGAGGTAAAGATTGTTGCAGCTCTTGGAATCTTTTCGGGTCCTGAACCTCTTCCTAAGAATGAGAGTTTCGAAGGCAACACTTTATCCACACTTAATGCTTGAAGCACCCGAGGTGCACCCAGCAAACTACCTACTGCACTGGACAATGTTGCTCCCCATATACCCAGCAAGATTGCAAAACCCCAGAAAGCTATCTTTTGCATAATCATATTGTCGCTTACTAATGTGGCGGCATCGGCTCTAAAAGCGAAGAAAAAGGGAACAACCATGTAGATGAGATAACCAACTCCAACTGCCATAAATGTTCCTCTGGGAATAGATTTGGCAGGGTCTTTTAAGTCGCCCGACATGTTTACTCCCGCCATAATACCTGTGACAGCCGGGAAGAATACTGCAAACACTGTCCAAAAATTCACGGACTGAGCTGCAGGAACTCCCCATAGCTCTATATGTGAGTCTTCAATTGGACTTCCCAAAAAGAAAGATATAAGAGAGAAAGCGATAACTGCTAAAATAACAAATTGAGCCCGAATGGCGGCTTTTGTAGAAAACAAAGCAAGAAGACTTAAAAGAACGGTTGTAACGATACCCACTAACTTCATATTTAAAACAGGGAATATTGCTACCATACTTTCTGAAAAACCCATGATATAAAGAGCAACCGAAAAAGCTTGAGCCAAAAATAGCGGTATCCCTACCGCACCACCCATTTCAACGCCCAATGACCGACTTATCAGAAAGTAAGCCCCTCCTGCTTTAACGGGCGCGTTGGTGGCAATAGAAGCAATGGAAAGGGAAGTGAGAAAAGTGATTGATGTAGCCAGGGTAACAATGATAAGTGTACCGATAAGTCCTACATTACCAACGACCCAACCAAAGCGTAAATACATGATTACACCTAAAACCGTAAGAATGGATGGGGTAAATACCCCACCAAATGTATTTAATTTGCCTCCTTTATTTGTTTCTTCGTTTTTGATATCTATTTATTTTTCCATTGTTTAAAATGTAAATATAGTAATTAAAAGCTACTGCACTTTGCTATCAGTTTTTATTTTTTTCAAAAAGATTTTTACGCGAAGGAAAATAACATCATTCCGATTGATATTTCCATTTCACACTTATTCTTAAAATATCAAGCTGGAGAAAACAGCTACAACACTTCTTCCGGGAATTCATCTTCTTCACTCAATTTCTCAATTTCATCTTCAAAATCGTATTCATCATCTATCCACACTTTTTTTGGTTTTTGAGGTCCATGTTTGCGATAAATAATTGCTACAACTAATCCACTTACACCACCCGATAGATGTCCTTCCCAGGAGACGCCGGGATCTAAATACATTGACAAGGGCAACATATTCCAAACAGTGCTGCCATAAAGAAATGCTACAATTAACGAAATGGCTATCAGTGGAATATGCTTTCGGAGAATACCACTAAAGAAAAGAAAAAAAGACAAACTATAAATAATACTGCTTGCTCCAATGTGCCAAGCTTCTCTACCGATAATCCAGGTTAAAAATCCGCTCAATATCCAGAGAAACAAAAATGTTTTGTATGCAATTTCACGGTAAAAAAAGAACAAACACCACATTAGCACAATCAATGGTAGAGTATTTGATAACAGGTGCTTGACTGAGCTATGTATAAGAGGAGAGAAAAAAATGCCGTATAACCCATTCATTCGAAGTGGATATACACCCAGCTTATAAATTTTTAAATCTAACGAAACATCCAAAAGAAAAATAAGCCACAAAAAGCTTATAAAAACAATTGTAGGTATAAATGCAAGGCGCATTCGTTTTTTTTCTATCGAAATGATAGTTTCTTCATCAAGCATATAAAAACCTATATATGAGTCCACTTCAAAAAATCAAAGCCCCACTTTAGATAGCGGATTTAAGAGTTTTTTCTTATCGATGCAGACTTATTTAATTGATTACAAAATTACAAAATCTATTGGGTTGAAACAAACCAAATAAAAACAAAAAAATGATAGTTTTTTTTGTTTAAGAATATTAATATATCTATCTTTCGAAAAGAAATCCAATTATAAAATGGTTGAAATATGAGTTATCTTAAATTTGATAAAGATTTAATCATAAGTCTTGAATATTCTTTGTACCGAAATGTTTTACGAACCAACAGACGCGGAGCATATCACAACACCTCCATATCGGGATGTAATACCACAAAGTATCAAGGACTTCTTGTTATGCCTGTTCCAAACTTAGACGATGACAATCATCTGATTTTATCTTCTTTTGATGAGACCGTTATACAGCATGGAGCCGAGTTTAATTTAGGCATACATAAATATGCGGGCGACAATTATAGTCCTCGTGGACATAAATACATCCGGGAATTCAGCTGTGAGAGTATACCAAGAACTGTATACCGTGTTGGAGGAGTAGTTCTCTCAAAAGAGATTATGTTCTCTTCTCAACAAAACTCGGTGATGATACGATACACATTGATGGAAGCACATTCACCAACAACAATTAGGTTTAAGCCATTTCTTGCTTTCCGAAATGTATTTAATTTGACTGAAGAAAACGAAAACGTAGACAAATCCTATCGAGAAATCGAAAACGGAATAAGCACATGCATGTACGAAGGATACCCTGAACTATATATGCAGTTCAATACGGACGTACACTTTGAATTTCAACCTCACTGGAACAAGGGGATTGAATATTTACAAGATATGCAAGCCGGCGATACCTATCAGGAAGATTTATACGTTCCTGGATATTTCGAAATGCCAATTAAAAAAGGAGATTCAATAATTTTTTCCGCAGGCGACATTCCAAAAGATACTTCCAATCTAACAGAGGAATTCGATAGCGAATTAAAGCGGAGAACACCTCGCTCTTCTTTTTATAATTGTTTAAAGAACTCAAGTCATCAGTTTTTCTACATACCTAAACCCGATAAACAATATTTGCTGGCAGGATATCCTTGGTTTAAGGTGCGTGCACGCGATCAGTTTATTGCTCTTCCGGGATGTACACTTGCTGTGGGACGTGTTGATGATTTCGAGAAAATTATGGACACAACCGTAAAACAAATTAGAACTGTTATGGCGGGTAAGCCCTCTGATGGATTACTTAAGGAAATAGGTAATCCCGATGTACCTTTATGGGCGATTTGGGCTTTGCAACAATATGCAAAAGAACGTCCGGAAGAGTTCCAAAAGAAGTACTCAAATCTTGTTTTAGAAATATTAGATTATATATTGGCTAACAAACATCAGAATTTACGCGTAGACCCTGACAACAGCTTGTTGTATACCAATGGGCATAGAAAACCGGTTAGCTGGATGAATGCGGTTATTGATGGACGACCGGTAGTACCACGTTCGGGTTATTTGGTAGAATTCAATGCGTTATGGTTTAATGCCTTAAAATTTGGGCAAGAGATTTACAAAGAAAATGGCAACACAATTATGGAGAGCCAGTTATCACAGAAAAGTGATATCGTAAAAGAGTCATTTACGGCTATCTTTTTAAATAGCGCCGGTTATCTGTTCGATTATGTAGATGGAAACTATCAAGACTGGAGTTTAAGACCCAATATGCTATTTGCAGTATCACTGGATCATTCACCGCTTGAGAGACACAGAAAGCGTTCGATAGTTGATTTTGCAACAAAAGAACTACTTACTCCGGGAGGCATCCGATCATTGAGCCCAAAGAGTGAGAACTTCAATCCATACTACTCCGGTAATCTATATGAAAAAGAGAAAGCTTATTTTAATGGACCTGCTTTCCCGTGGTTGTTAGGACCTTATGTTGAAGCATACCTTAAGGTATATCAGCATCGTGGTCTGTCGTTAGTTGACAGAATAATGGTAGATATGGAAAATGAGATGTCTAACGATTGCATTGGTACCATTTCCGAGCTTTACGACTCGAGTCCTCCGTTTATTGCTCACGGAGCTTATTCATTTGCAATGAGTGTTGCAGAAGTGCTTCGTATTATGAAGCTGATGAAAGATTATAGATAATTTGAAATAGATAAATTATGAAGGCATTGATGTTTGGTTGGGAATTTCCTCCCCACATTTTAGGTGGATTGGGTACTGCGAGTTATGGTTTAACGCGTGGTATGTCTATGCAAGAGGATATGGATATAACATTTGTAATTCCAAGACCGTGGGGCGATGAAGATCAAAGTTTCCTGAAAATTATAGGTGCAAACAATACTCCTGTTGTTTGGCGCGATGTAGATTGGGAAACTGCTAAATCGAGACTGGAAAAATTTATGAATCCGCAAGAATATTTCAGAATGCGAGATAACATATACGCCGATTTCAATTATATCCATACAAACGATTTAGGATGCATAGAATTTTCCGGAAAGTATCCCGATAATCTTCTGGAAGAATTAAACAACTACTCCATTGTGGCAGGTGTTATTGCCCGCACCTACAATTTCGATATCATACACTCGCACGATTGGCTCACCTATGCCGCCGGATTGCATGCAAAAACTATCTCCGGAAAACCGTTGATTCTGCATGTTCATGCAACAGACTTCGATCGCAGCAGAGGAGACGTTAATCCGGTTGTATATAACATCGAAAAAAACGGCATGGATCATGCCGATCATATAATTTGTGTAAGCAATCTCACAAGGCGTACCGTTATTGAGAAATACCACCAGGATCCATCCAAGGTTTCTACCGTGCACAATGCTGTAGAACCTCTAAGTCCGGAGATAATGGCGATTGAAAGAATTACTGAAGTATCGGAAAAGGTAGTAACATTTCTGGGTCGTATTACGATGCAAAAAGGACCGGAGTTTTTTGTAGATGCCGCTACTCAGGTTTTAAAAAATAGCAATCACATCCGCTTTGTTATGGCGGGCAGTGGCGATATGATGAACAAAATGATTCGCCTTGTTGCCGACAGAGAAATCGCGGATAAATTTCATTTCACCGGTTTTCTGAAAGGAAAGCAGGTGTATGAGATGCTAAAATCGAGCGATGTTTACGTTATGCCTTCCGTATCGGAGCCATTCGGAATTTCACCTTTGGAAGCTATGCAATGCGGTGTGCCTTCTATTATATCTTATCAATCAGGTTGTGCAGAAATTTTGAAAAATGTTATTAAGACTGATTATTGGGATGTTGACGGAATGGCCGATGCTATTTATTCTATCTGCACCTATCCCGGCATGGAAGAATACCTACGCGTAGAGGGAAAAAAAGAGGTAGATGAAATTAAATGGGAATATGCGGGACAAAAAGTTCGAGACATATATAACAAATTTGTGCATTAAAAAAACTAAATAGATATGAAGACCATTTGTTTTTACTTTCAAATACATCAACCTTTTAGGTTGAAGCGATATAGATTCTTTAATATTGGAAGAGATCATTATTATTACGACGATTTTTCCAATGAAGATATAATGCAACGAATTGCCGCCAATTCTTTTATTCCTGCCAATAGAATGCTTTTTGATTTGGTAAATCAATACAAAGGCCGATTCAAAATAGCTTTCTCCATTTCGGGAATAGCATTGGAGCAATTGGAGATTTATGCTCCTGAAGTAATTGATGGTCTCAGACAGTTAGCAAATACTGGCAACGTTGAGTTTCTTGCCGAAACATATGCACACTCATTGGCATCAACAATTGATCCTATAGAGTTTAAAAATCAGGTTAAACAGCATGCCGATAAAATTGAAATGTTGTTTGATCAGAAACCCACTACTTTCAGAAATACAGAACTCATCTATTCCAATGATATTGGTAAAGCTGTGTACGAAATGGGTTATACCAAAATGATCACCGAAGGTGCCAAACACGTTTTGGGATGGAAAAGTCCAAACTATGTTTACACTTCTTCTGTGAAGCCCAAACTGAAGCTGTTGCTAAAAAACCACAGATTTAGTGACGATATAATGTTTCGTTTTTCTAATTACAGTTGGAACGAATATCCCTTAACTGCTGATAAATTCATCAACTGGATTGACAGTCTGCCCGAGAAAGAACAGATAGTGAATTTATTTATGAATTACGAAACCTTTGGAAGCATGCAACCTTCACACACAGGTATTTTTGAGTTTATGAAAGCACTACCTCACTTTGCCTTTGAGAAAGGCATGAGTTTTAGCACTCCATCAGAAGTAATGGATACGTTCAAACCCATTGGTTCGATAGATGTAATTTATCCTATATCATGGGCAGACGAAGAAAGAGATTTGAGTGCATGGTTAGGAAATACGCTTCAAAAAGAGGCGTTTAGAACCTTGTATGAGATTGGCGAGAGAGTGCGTATGTGTAACGACCGTAGGTTGAAGCAAGATTGGTTATACTTGCAAACAAGCGATCATTTTTATTACATGTCTACGAAGCACTTTTCGGATGGAGCCGTTCACGATCAATTTAGCCCATACCCTTCGCCGTACGACGCTTTTAATAATTACATGAACGTACTCAGCGATTTCATTGAAAGAGTGAGAGCTCAGTATCCTGATTCGGTTGAAAACGAAGAATTAAATGCATTACTTCTTACCATAAACAACCAAGCGCTTGAGATAAAAAAATTACAGTCGGAACTGAAAACAGTAATCGACCGAAATGTTGAAAAATTGGTAGAATCACCTGCAAAAAGCAAAGAGAAAGAAAAGGAAGAAGCAACAGATAAAAAGAGCGAAAAGGGCAAAAATCAATAAACTTTCAATCCTATTTTTTCAATACCATTTAGTTGAATATCCTGCATAGCATGCCGAATACAAATTTGGTTAAGCTGTGCAGTATCCATAACGAAGTCGGTTTTATATAAAACCGATAGTTGCCGGGTGGGACCGTTTCCGCTACCCAACCATTTACCTGCAGCATCCATTAAAATGCATTCCAGAGTATCTTGCTTCAAGACACTGTCCTGAAGCAAATAATCTATAGAGAGCCATAAGTTCTTATAAGGATAATTGAGGTTATGTGCTATTTCTATCGAAAGATGGTAGTTTGGTTTCACATTTCCCGGAACTGAATCCATAGAGAAACAAATATTATGACTTTTGTTCCACTTGCTCTGCGGAATTGTTTCAAATTCGTAATAAACTTCGTTTTGTTTGCATGAAGCCAAGCAAACAAAAAGTAAGATTACAATAAAATATCGGATCATATTAATTTAGTAACGAAATTGCTGTATTCGATATTCGGGATTCGGAACTTGGGATTCGATATTCGGTGTTGTGTATAGTTTGGAAACTCTTAATTGCAGATTATTAATCTTTTCTCTGCCATTTGTCCTTTAATAAACGAAAAATCTGATAATCAGCACTCTGCAAAAGTTCACTTCAGGGAATTTAGTCTTATTCTCAAATCTCGTACTCTCACCTCCACTCTTGCCTCACACTCCTTTATCCATCCGTAGCCGGACCTCTATTACGATTTCTGTTCTTATTACGCGCAGATGATTTTTTTCTTCTTTTCTTTCTGGGTTTACTTCTATTGGAGTTGTCAAAACGAGTAATGCTGTCGTCGTTCAACTCATTTCCTCCATACAATTCTGTTGGTTTCTCTTGTTCCTCTAACTCTATAGCTAAGCGATTTGGCTTAACTCCTTTTCGATTCAATCCAATCACCTCATAAACACGATCTTTATGAATCGTTACAAAGTTTGTAAGTGAATTTTTGGACATTGA
>Ga0265294_10002322_pt1 | contig 25039 bp, 14 predicted proteins | sample MunlanPumphouse3_FD_192504 | JGI IMG/M metagenome (GOLD analysis project Ga0265294, IMG submission 192504) | Groundwater microbial communities from a municipal landfill in Southern Ontario, Canada - Pumphouse #3 | ecosystem: Environmental > Aquatic > Deep subsurface > Groundwater | place... | reverse complement strand
AATGGGTCCGAAAAACTGTATGACATATGTGATCAACCTGTTCAACTCGAATTTGCTTTTAAATATTAATCGTTCAAAGATTTTCTTTGGACACTAGTGTAAATGGAAAATGAAACGAGTCGTAGTTTCCACCTTGCTGATATTCTTCTGTCTTTCCGCTTTTGCACAAAAATTTATTTTTTCAGGTAAAGTGCTGACAGAGGGATCAAAACTCCCGATAGAGTTTGCAACTGTCGTTATGACGGATAAAGAGTTATGGGGTGTTGCAAACGAAAAAGGAGAATTTGTTATAAACGGAGTCTCCAAGGGGAAGACTAAGGTGGAAATATCCTGTCTGGGATATGTTACGAAGACGCTTGAGCTAACCATTACAAAAGAAGTCAAAGATTTTGTGGTTTATTTGGCTGAGGACAACCTTACTCTTACGAGTGCGGTCGTTACGGCTACGGAAAATGCCAACAGTGCAACCACAAGTCGAACCATAGACCGTACAGCTCTTGAGCATATGCAGGTGGTAAGTGTTGCCGATATTACCGCTCTTATGCCGGGAGGACAGTCAGCCAGATCTTCCAATCTGACGACATCGACTATGAAAAGACTTGAAATTCGTTCCGATGAGGGATCTGCTTCAACTTTCGGAACAGCTGTTGAGGTTGACGGTGTACGGTTGTCAAATAATGCTACGTTTGATGCAGATGAAAAATATCAGGGAGCTTCAACCAAGAATGTTGCCTCGTCAAATGTCGAATCCATAGAGATTATTACAGGTGTTCCTTCCGTGGAACATGGTGATATGACCAATGGCGTCGTGAGGATTAATACAAAGAAGGGTAAAACTCCTTTTATGGCCACAATTTCCTTGAGTCCGAACACAAAACAGTATTCGCTCAGCAAGGGCTTTGAGATAGGCAAAAAAGCAGGAGTTGTCAATATCAGCGCCGAGAGGACAAAGTCTATTTCGCAACTTGCTTCTCCTTACACTTCGTATGACAGAAACAACCTTTCTGTCATCTATTCCAACACATTTATGTCGGGAGACCAACCAATAAAGTTCTCCGCAGGTGTAACCGGTAATCTCGGAGGCTACAACAGTCTTTCAGATCCGGATAGTTTTCAGGATGTTTATACGAAGAAAAAAGATAATACCATAAGAGGTAATTTTTCACTGAACTGGTTAATCAACAAATCATGGATTACAAATGTGGAGTTGACCGGTTCAATTGTCTATTCCGACCAGCTTCAGACGGTAAATACCAACAAGTCGGGTGCCGGATCGACATCGGCTTTGCACGGCATGGAAGAGGGTTATTATGTCTCCACGCTGTACAGCACTAATCCTGCTGCCGAGGTTCTTTTGATACCTGCGGGGTACTGGTACGAGAAGCAGTTTACAGACAATAAACCTCTTGATTATAACGCTCATCTGAAGATTAATTGGGCACGTGATTTCGGTCCTGTTGTTAATAAGATCAAACTTGGTGTGCAGCTTACAGGTAGCGGCAATCTTGGAGACGGTGTCTATTACGAAGATCTCTCCCTTGCTCCGACATGGAGGCCTTACCCATACAACGAAGTGCCGTTTATCAACAATCTTGCAGCGTATGCTGAAGAGAATGTCACTATTCCTATCGGTCAGACTTCTCTCAATTTGATTGCCGGTCTTCGCTCAGAGTGGACGATGATCAACAATTCAGGTTATGGTGTTGTCAATAGCCTTTCCCCACGTTTCAATGCTAAATATACAATATTCCAGTACAATAGAGACAGATTTGTAAGGGAGCTTGCTCTTAGGGCGAGTTGGGGAGTTGCAACCAAACTGCCTTCTTTCTCCATATTGTATCCGACACCGTCATATACTGACAAACAGGTGTTTGCTCCCGGAACGATGGCCGACGGTTCTGCTTTTTATGCGTACTACATTTTACCGAGAACTATCGAATACAATCCTGCATTACGTTGGCAGAAAGGACACCAGTCGGAAGTTGGAATTGAGGCTGACATAAAGGGAGTAAAAATCTCTCTGTCGGCATATTACAATAAGACAATCGATGCTTATACATCATACAGTGAATATGAACCATTCACATACAAATGGACTGATCAGAAAGGATTAGAGTCTTCGGCAATACCTTCATCAAACAGAATATATCAAATTGACAGACAGACAGGTATTGTCACAGTGAAGGATATAACGGGAGCTAATCCTGACGAGGTTATCAGCTATACCGAGAAAAACACCTTTGTGGCCAAAACGGTCACATCAAATGAGTCGATGCCGGCAGTCAGAAAAGGTGTTGAATGGGTTATTGATTTCGGACAGATAAAGTCAATCAAGACCTCAATAAGGGTTGACGGTACATATTACAGTTACAAGGGGCTTTCTGAGACTATAATACAGTATTATCCATCTAATTATTCTATGTCTGACGGAGTCACTCCGTACCAATACGTAGGTTATTATGTCGGTACATCAACAAGCAGTACCTATAACGGCAGTACTTCTTCCAAAATCCGAAACAACATAACCTTCACCACACATATTCCTAAGGTTAGGTTGATATTTTCATTAAGACTTGAAGGGTCTCTCTATACGTCGAGCCAAAATCTTTCGGAATATAGCGGCGGACAAGTTACATATCCTGTATCGGGAGACAGTAACATCCCTTCCGGGACAGAGTTTTATGATATCTACACTTATGCTGCCAAGTATCCGCTCTATTATACTTCATTTGATGATCCTGATACGAAAACACCTTTCCTTGAAAAATATCTGTGGGCTAAAGAAAATGATCCTCAATTATTTTCATCTTTGGATAAATTGGTCAGGAGAACTTCTACTAACTACACGTTTCGCAAGAATGTGTATTCGCCATATTTTTCGGCTAATATCAGTGTCACAAAAGAGATCAGCGATATAGCTTCTCTCTCATTCTATGCCAATAACTTCTTTGTAAGTACGGCATTGGTACATAATTCCGCATCAGATGTGGAGACCAGTCTGTATAATTCCGCACTGGTTCCATCTTTCTATTACGGACTTACTTTAAGATTAAAATTTTAAATAATATTAATTAATACATCCTATCTATTATGAGAAAATTACTTTCAATGTTATTATGCGGAGTGTGCCTCGTGGCACTGCTTTGCTCTTGTACTAAAGACGATCCGTACAAAACGTACGACGTAAGTGTTCAGCTTGTTTATCCTGCAGGTAGCGAATTTACTCCTGTTGAAGGAGTAACAGTTAATGCAAGGAACGTGACCACCGATATGCTTTATACCGGTACTACCGATGCTTCAGGAATTGCGACTATTGCAGTTGTAGCAGGTATTTATGAGTTTACATCTACGGAGACCAGAGCTAAAAATGGTACGGCTGTGATGTTTAACGGTCTGAAAACAGGGATTACTGTTACAAAAGAGTGGAAAAACAATCCTCAGACAGTGTCAATTGAGTTGGTAGAAACTGAGGCTAAACAGATAATCATCAAGGAGGTCTATGTGGGTGGATGCCCAAAAAATGATGGCTCTGGCTCTTTCGCAAATGATAAATACATCGTTCTTTACAACAACTCTGAAGTTGATGCCGATCTTACCAATCTTTGTTTTGCCATTCCTATCCAGTACAACTCGTATGCTACCAATGTTGACTATGTTGATGGTGTTCTTTCTTACGAAAGTGAGCATAAAGTGCCTGCAGGTCATGGTCTTTGGACATGGGGTACGGAAACTCCAAAGTTAAAGCCCGGAGAGCAAGTTGTGGTTGCCATGACGGGTGCTATTAACAATACTTTGACTTACAACTATTCAGTTGACTTGAGCAAATCGGATTACTATGCAATGTATGATCCTGAAAGTGGGTATAACAATGCAGCCATGTATCCGACCCCATCTGAAAACATAGCAACAGCTCATTATTTGAAAGCATACCGATACGGTGCCGGCAGCGGTTGGACAATATCTGTGGCCTCTCCGTCCTTCTTTATCTTCATTACGCCTGAGGGGGTTACTCCGCAATCCTTCTTTGAGGATACCAGCAACGAAAATCTTTATAATAATCTTGCTGCAATGAAGCGTAAATGGGTTCCTTCAGACTGGGTCGTAGATGCAGTTGAAGGCTTTAAGATAGGTGAAGGTGCCAAAAACAAAAAACGTCTGATTACCGAAGTTGATGCAGGAAGTATTGCTTTCATTAACACCAAAGGTTATACAATCTATCGTAATGTAAATAAGGAGGCAACCGAGGCCATTGCTGGAAATACAGGTAAGATCGTTTACGGCTATTCCGGTGGTACTACAGATATTGAAGAAGGCACAACTGATCCGAGCGGCATTGATGCTGAAGCCTCAATCCAGAATGGAGCCCATATCATCTTTATGGATACAAATAATTCAACAAATGATTACCATTTGCGCAAGGAAGCTGCATTGAGAAAATAATCAAATGAAACGATATTTAACTAAACTTGGATTGATCGCTTTGCTTGCCGTCATGCTCCCATGCAATGCTGCGGCGCAGCCTTCAGATAAGAATTTGTACAGTTTTGATTACATCAAAAACTCTAACGGATGGCTTACAAGCTATAATGCCGCAGGTTTATGTGTGCTTCCTGTTCAGAGTATATCCATTGCAGAGGCATACGCCAATAAGAGTAATGGTGACTTTATTAATTACTATCAGTCCAATAACAGTTACAATATCGGAGCTCAGACGGAATCGTTTTTACGTATAGGTGAAAAAGTCTTCACCTACGGAAAACTTTCATACGACAATTTTAGAGGGGAAAATATGGGTGGATCAGTCTTTATCGACCCATATTTTTCCTCCTTTAATATTGTTGAAATGTCCGATACGACGTACGGACGTAAAAGCAAAGAGATGTATCATCTTGTCGGAGGCGTAGGTTATGATTTTGGCAAAGGCTTCCGAATTGGAGGCAAAGTGGATTACACAACCGGCAATTATGCCAAGGCAAAAGACTTGCGTCATACCAACTTTTTGCTTGATATGATTGTTACGGCCGGGGTAAGCTATCAGATCGGGAATGTGCTTGATATAGGTGTCAATTATTTATACAGGCGAAATATAGAGAGTCTCGATTTTGAAATATACGGCACCACCGACAAGTTTTACTACACTCTGATTGATTTTGGGGCTTTCTATGGTCAGAGAGAACAATCCGGAGAGAGAGGATATTCCAACCAAAGCGATAAAATGCCGAGTGTGAGCATTTTTAACGGTGCCTCACTGCAGTTGGATTTCACACTTTCACAAAAAGCTCACTGGTTTAATGAATTTTCGTACAGAGCACGTAACGGATATTACGGCAAAAAGTCTGAAAATTCCATAACTTATATAGAAGATAACGGTATGGAACTCGATTATTCGGGGCTACTCTCTCTTGACAGCAAGAGTTCATTACATACCGTAAAGTTATCAGCCTCGTACAAACATCTGGTAAACAACGAGAATATTTATCAGGAAAACAGCGTCGGTGGTCGTACAACTATTTCATATTTTGGTAGTAATGAGGTACTTGACAGAACTACCGTCAATGGAAATATAGAGTACACAGCCAACCTGGGTGTTAATTCTTATATGCCGAAGTGGATTATCAAGGCGGGAGCCGACGGCTTCTACAGATATCTTACCACATCCATCTACCCTTTTTACAGAAAGCAAAATGTTCTCAGCGTAAATACTTATTTGACAGGTCATTATAATATTATAAAAGATAAAGATATTTATGGATTTACACTCGGAGCAGGTTATGGGTTTGGAGGCGGCACCATGTTCGAAGACGGGACTTATGTGGCTGTGACTAATCAAAAAGTGCCTCGTACAGCCGAATATGCACTTCAGAGAGAATATGAATATCTTACGGCAAACAGACTTAATGCTTCTGCTGCGCTGCGGTACTCCCGTTTCTTCAACAAGGGTATTACAGGATATGCAGAGCTGAATTATAAATTTAAAGACGGGTTGAATTTAATGTACCTAAAGGGCAATACTTATCACAGCGTCACGTTAACACTTGGCCTTTCTTTCTAACAACACATAACATAATGCGCAGATTTTTTCTTTTTTTGTCGCTTCTATCGACTCTTGCGATGGGCTTTGCTTTTGGACAAACGGTACCATACCCAGAGAAAATGCCTCTTGATCCTAAAGTCAGGGTCGGAAAGCTTGACAACGGATTGACTTACTACATCAGACATAATGAAAATCCTAAGGATAGAGCTGATTTTTATATTGCCAACAATGTTGGGGCAATGCAAGAGGATGATAACCAGAATGGCTTGGCTCATTTTTTAGAACATTTGGCTTTCAACGGACTTGAACATTTTCCCGACAAGGAGATGTTAAATTTTCTTGCAGCCAACGGAGTTAAGTTTGGTGCGAATGTAAATGCATACACTTCAAGAGTCAGGACAGTTTACAACATCTCAAATGTGCCTCTGTACAGGGAGGGCTTTGTTGACTCGGTTTTACTCGTTTTGCATGATTGGTCATATTACATTTCGTGCGAGAACGATCAGATTGAGGCAGAACGGGGCGTAATACGTGAAGAGTGGAGACGTGGAGATGATCCGCGATCCAGAATGCAGGACAAGCAGGATTCTTTGGCCTATTTGGGCTCCAAATATTCTAAAAGAACTGTAATAGGAGACTTCGATATCATTAATAATTTCGAACGTCAGACACTGATAGATTTTTATCATAAGTGGTATCGTCCGGACTTGCAGGCTGTGATAATAGTAGGAGATATTGATGTGGAGGAGATGGAGGCAAAGGTTAAAAGTCTTCTATCGACTCTGCCGAAAGTGGAGAATGGGGCACAGAAAGAAGTCTATGATATTCCTTATCTGACTGCTCCTCTGATAGGAGTAACTACCGATTCAGAGATATCATACGTTACTACGAAACTCCTCCTCAAACAGCCGTATCCGGCAAGGTCTGAACTTGACAGGAGTGAGACGTACAAGGCGCGATATATTAAAAATATTCTTATCGAGATGTTTTCGGCCAGACTTGCAAAGGTCAAAGAGGAAGAATCATCACCTTTCCGCAGTGCGGTTGCTGTAAACGGGCAACTTTCTCAGTGCCGTTATACGACTCTTATTACCACCACTCCAAAAGATGAGAAGAAACTTTTGGACAATTTGGAAGCCATTTTACTTGAAATCAAGAGGGCTGAAAAATATGGTTTTAACCAAAACGAATTTGAGGCTGCAAAGGTTAACATATACAAAAAGAGCGGCCTCAAGATAGATGTGGATGCGGATGATGTGACCAATGGAAAGCTGGTCAGCTCGTATGTGGATCATTTTACAGGGGGGATACCATATATGGATCCATTTGAGCAGCAGAAAATATGCAGAGAGGTCTTCAATTCAATCACCCTTAAAGATGTCAACAATTTGATACCGGAGTGCTTCTCAAAGAGCGAGAAGATTGTCATATTTTCTATGAATGATACAAAGAAAGAGATTGCTCCTTCACAGGAGGAGGCTCTTGGAATCTTTGCAAAGGTTGATACTATGGAGGTAAAGCCGTTTTCGACAGATGAAAAAGACGCCTCAGGGCTGAAGGTGGATGCTCTTCATGGAAGTAGGATTGTCAAGACAAAGCCCCTCAAAAAGTTTAATTCGCAAGAGTGGACTCTTGCAAACGGCATAAAGGTCGTATGGACTCCCGTCAAGACCTCACAGAAAAAAATAGATATGATCATGACAGGAAGAAGAGAGATTGGCTATGGAATGCATGATGATGTAAAGGCTCTCAAAGCTACTAAGGAGTATGTCAGAAGGATGGGAGTACGTGACTACTCTGCAGACGATGTGCGTAAGGCTTTGAAAAATACCGATTTGCGTACGAACGTAATTATTAAGGCGAAATATACTGAGGTTGGAGGATCTTCGTCCGTAGGGGATTTCGAACAGATGCTTTCAATGCTTTATCTGTATCTTACGGAACCGAATTTCAGCAAGAAAGAGTATGACAAATTTGTACGTGATCAGATAGAGTTATTAAAGCGTGGTGAATCGGAGAAAGTGAAAGCTAACGACACAGCCGACATTATCCTGCAAAACCACCACCCATGGGCGGAAACGGTAGATATCGATACTTACAATCGTGTGGACTTGAATATGGCTAAGTCAATCTATATGCAACATTTTGCCGATATGAAAGACTACGTTTTCTTCCTTAGCGGCACAATGTCTGAAGAGGAGGTTAAACCATTGGTGGAAAAGTATATAGGATCGCTTCCTACTTCTGCGGCAAAAGTAAAATATCCTAAGAGTGATTACCGATATGTTCAGAAGGATATTGATTTCAGGGTTGAGGGGAAAGAGAAAGAGATACCAAAATCCGACGTGACCTGCATCTATCACGGTGCAGTGCGATACACAGCTGAAAACAATATGATCTTCAAATACTTGAGATATGTTCTGTCAATGCGGTATCTGGCTTCAATCAGGGAGGAAAAAGGTGGAACATACCATATAGGAGTCACTTCTGACTTGTTTAGTGACAATGGTGGCTGGTATGATGTCACCGTTGACTTTGAAACCAATCCCAAGATGACGGACGTTTTGATTGAAGAGGTGGATAAAGGGCTTGCCAATCTCGCCGAGACCGGACCGTCAGAGCAAGAGATGGATGAGACTTTGAAATATTTACTGAAAGCTAATGCGGAAGTAAAAGAGATCAATGAGAAAATGGTCTCATATACACATAACAAGGTGATGAATCTCTATATAGACGGAGAAGATCTCCGAACAGATGATGAGGAGCTAATAAAGTCGGTGAGTGCCAAGCAAGTACAAAAAGCGGCAAAGACTTTGCTGAAAAATCACGAATTTATATTCGTATTTTCCGAAAAATATAAACCAAATAAATAACTATGAACTGTCAATTTACAAAAAAGAACTGGATGAAGCACCTCCTGCAGTGGGGAGTGTTAATAGCTATTATTATTTTCCTGACGAAGGTATTCGGAACTAAAACATCTGATCCTGAATCTTATTGCCCTATGGGTGGGCTTGAGACCCTTGCTACTTACCTTGTCAACGGATCAATGGCTTGCAGCATGACAATGGTACAGATAATGATGGGAGCAATCTTGGCTCTCGGTGTTATTCTGTTCGGCAGACTCTTTTGCAGCTACGTCTGTCCGCTTGGCCTGGTCAACGAACTGTTCTATCGTTTGCGACGCAAACTGAAGATAACCGCTATCCGCATTGCGAATGGATCTGTAGCGGATAAAGTATTGAGAATTATCAAGTACGCTTTGCTGTTTTGGATTTTCTATATGACACTTTCTTCAAGTGAGCTGTTTTGCAAAAACTTCGATCCCTACTATGCTTTTGCCACAGGGTTCAAAGGAGAAATTACCCTTTGGATGTCGCTTATCGCAATAGGTGTATTATTCCTTGGCTCACTGTTAGTTGATATGTTTTGGTGCAAATATATTTGCCCTCTCGGAGCAGCAAGCAATATTTTTAAATTCACTTTGTGGTCGTTGGGCTTGATTCTCATATATGCAATTTTAGCTCTTCTGGGAATCAATATTCCGTGGGTATATCTGCTGATTGTTTTGTGTCTTGCAGGTTATTTGCTTGAGATCCTGTGCGGACGCAAGCCGAAACTCAATCCGCAACTATTGAAAGTCGTTCGCAACGAAGAGAAATGTACCAACTGTAAAGTTTGCGAAAAGAGATGTCCTTATCATATTGCCATTTCGGAATATAACAAGGTTTCAAATGTGGATTGTACACTTTGCGGTGAATGTGTTGCAGCTTGTAAGCCGGAAGCACTTACCATAACTAAATGTAAGAGTGGAAAATATTTGCCGGCTATTATTGTAGTTGTATTGTTCTTTCTGGCGCTCTATCTTGGAAGCAAGACAGAACTGCCTACAATTGATGTGAAGTGGAATACGGAGCAAACAGAAGGCATTACTTTGAAAACAATGGAGATGACAGGACTGAACTCAGTTAAATGCTATGGCAGTTCAATGGCTTTCAAAGCCAAATTAGAGAGAATAAAGGGTGTTTATGGGGTTAAAACATTTGTTAAGAGGCATGTGGCCGTTATCACATACGATCCGGCTCAAATAGATGAGGAAGGCATACTTAAGGCGACGTACACTCCGACGGTATTCAGAATCAACTCTCCTGAGCAGGATGTCACTTTTTTGAAAATCATCACTATTCGTACTGAAAACATGTATGACCGGATGGATCCTAACTATCTTGGGATGCAGTTCCGCAATACAGGTAAGAAATATTATGGTCTTGAGACAGAATTTGCGTGTCCTCTAATTGTACGCATTTATATGCATCCGGATGAGACCTATGACAAAGATTTCCTAAAAGGAGTTGTTGAGGCAAAAGTGCTTGAAATGCCTATTGCCGGAGGAGAAACTAAAGAAATTCCGTGTAAGTATGACTTCGTTAAACTGGAAGAGGGAGAAGATACGATAGCCATCCGTCCATATCTCGAGAAAATGTTCAAAGGTTTTAACGCCGAATTCCAGGAAAGAATCGATGAGTTTGCCGGCAAACCTCAAGAGATGGTAGAGTTTTCAAACCAAAATTACGAAAAACCTATAGTTCTCAACAGTATGTCTTACTTGAGCAATTGGATGTCCCAGCAAGATGGTGTTATAGGAGTCTATCTTGTTTTGAATGATGAGAATATGCCTTCGATTCGCATTAAATATGCAAAAGATGTGACTACCGGAGAGAAACTTCGTGAGATTGCCAATCAGCCTAAGTGGAATATTGAATATAAAGATGGTCCTAAAGAGGAAAATGGCCGTTTTACTTTTGAGCAGGAAGGTAAAATAATACCCGTATTATAATAATGAAAATAAAAACTTTACTTTTGAGCTTAATGCTCTTATCCACTTCGGTAATCCTTCGTGCCGATGAGGGAATGTGGCTGATCAATATGATTGAAAAAGGTCTTGCCGTTAAAATGCAGGAAAAAGGTTTGAAACTTGATCCCAATGTATTATATGACGAAAATGCCGTATCTATCAGCGATGCAGTAGTTTCTTTGGCGTTCAGCTGTACCGGAAGTATGATTTCAAATGACGGCCTGATGATCACTAATCATCATTGTGCCTACTCGGATGTGCACGCTTTGAGTACTCCCGAGCATAATTATCTTGAAGATGGCTTCTGGGCTATGGATCGCTCTAAAGAACTCCCTGTTAAGAGGGAGGGAATCTTTTATCTCAAAAAGGTAATAGATGTTACTCCTGAGGTGCAAGCCCTGAAAGACTCATTGCATCCTGAGGGGAAAGTTTTCGGTATGCGGAAGGTTTACAGCATTATTGAGACAAAATATCAAAAAATGTATGAGGGGCAGGGAGAGGTATCATGCGCTTCCATGTGGAGTGGCAATAAGTATTATATGGCTCTTTATGCAATATATAAAGATGTCAGATTGGTGGCAGCTCCTCCTGTTAGTATAGCTTCCTATGGAGGAGAAGTGGACAATTGGGAATGGCCGCAGCACAAGGGGGATTTTGCAATTTACAGAATATACACTGCTCCCGACGGTTCTCCTGCCGAGTATTCACCGGACAATATACCCATGAAGCCTAAAAATATCTTAAAGGTTTCAACGGAAGGTTTCAAGCCGGGTGATTTCACTATGGTAATAGGTTATCCCGGACGTACGGACAGGTATGCTTCCTCATTTGGGGTTACCAATATCGAAAAACTCGCTAATCCTATTGAAGCTTCTTTGGGTAAGGGGCAGATGCAAATAATAGATGGCTGGATGAATTCCGACCCGAATATCAGGTTAAAATATGCCGACTACTATTTTAGTTTAACCAATGTACAGGAGATTAGAGAAGGAGAAATATATTGCTACAATAGATTTAAGGTGGCTCAGATTAAAAAAGAACAGGAGAAGCAGATGCAGGCCTGGATCATGTCCGATACCACCCGCGCCGACAAGTGGGGCAATTTGATGACCCTGCTTGAGCAAAAGTATCGGGACGTGGCTCCCATTGAGAAGCAGATCGGTTATTATAGAGGAACTTTGGTCAGAGGTGTCAGGTTCCATTCTATCCTTAATCAGACTGAGAGATTTGCAAGAGATATTGACAGGAAAGGCAATACTTCGTTTGTCCTGGCGGACAACGAGAACTATCTCGAGCTTATTAATGATGCCTATGCCAACATAGACGTGAGGGTCGAAAAAGATCTGACGTCTTATGCCTTCAGGGAGTTTTTTGCGAATGTGGATTCTGCTTTTTGGGGAAAGTATCTTTGCGAACTTTATGACAGGATGGGAGGAGATACCGAGAAGATTAACAACTACGTTTGGGATAATTCAATTTTCGGCAGCGAGGAGGTCCTGATGCGGTATGTTACTCAAAATCATACACTTGCCGAGTATCAGGCAGATCCTATGATTATGGTAGGATGGTCCACTAAAATGCTTGGGCTTAATCAGCAAAAAGCCAAAATGGAGAAGGGAACAACAGTTTCTCAGCTGGAAAAGCAGTACAGGGATGTACTTTACTTCATGAGAAAAGATCAGGGAATCCCTCAGTATCCTGATGCAAACTCAACAATGAGGCTTACTTACGGTACGGTTTGCGACTTACAGCCCATAGATGGTGTGACGGTGAAAGATCATACCACTCCGAAAGGAATTCTCGAAAAGTACGATCCGGACAGGTATATATACACCCTTAAACCCGAGTTGAAAAGGCTTTATGAAAGTAAAAACTGGGGTCGATGGGTTGATGCCGCAACCGGAGAGTTGCATGTGAATTTCCTTACTGACAATGATATTACCGGCGGTAATTCCGGAAGTCCCGTGCTTAACGCCAACGGTGAGCTTATCGGTCTTGCTTTTGACGGTAATAAAGAGTCTCTTGCCGGAGATACATACTTTGATCCGGCGATGAACAGGTGTGTTTGTGTAGATATTCGATATGTGATGTGGATACTTGACAAATATGCCGGGATGAATTATATCGTGGAAGAGATACTCGGCCAAAAGTAGCCCTATTCTACGAAGCCAAGTGTGGCGACACTAACCTCAAAGTGTTGTAACAATATTGTTATAATTGCCTCGAGAGTGGAGCCTGACGTGAGTACATCATCCACAATTAACAGATGAAGGATGCCTTCCGAGTGTAGTCTTGACGCAACGTCGGGATTCATTCGGAAGGCGTTTTTTACATTCTCCCGCTTTGCGTCTCCGGAGAGCCTGGTTTGCGTTTTTGTTCGTTTTACGCGACTTACAAGGTCGGAAACTACTGGAATATGTTTTGTGAGACTGAGACTGTCAGAGAGCCCGAAACAGATCGTTTCAGCCTGATTGTATCCTCTCTTCCATCTGCGCAGCCTGTGTATCGGGACAGGAACAATAGCATCTATGTGTTCAAACCCTGCTCCTTCGCGCAAATATGTTCCGAGCAGAGAGCCCATTCTCCGCCCGAGTCCGAGTCGCCCATCATATTTTATTTTGTGTACGATATGGCTGTATCCACCGGTGTTGCGGTAAAAGAAAAGAGATGCGGCTCTCTGAATACCGCACCTTTGGCTCATCCTGACCTCGGCGGGGTTGTCGTACCATTTCCAAAAATAAGTCAAGGGAATGTCTGAATAACACTTCAGACAGAGGTCATGCTCGCAACCGCTAAGAAGGGTCCCGCAGACAATGCACCGTCTGGGAAAGACTAAATCCCTCAAGGCGGATGCATAATAATTCAATTCTCTAATCCAACGCTTCATGCCAACTATTTTATGCAAACTTATAAAAAATAGAGTAATTTTGTGGTATGTTTGATTTTATTCATATCACATTTATCGATATCCTTGACATTTTGCTTGTAGGATTTCTTATTTATCAGATTCTCAAGCTTATCAGAGGGACTGCCGCAGTGCGCATTTTTGCCGGCATTCTGATTCTGTTTGTTATTTGGGTTGTTGTCAGGGCTTTGAATATGAAGCTTCTTCCAATGCTGATGGGACAGATACTCGGAGTAGGTACGGTGGCATTGATAGTGATCTTTCAGCCTGAGATTCGCAGGTTTCTGCTTCATTTGGGAACGAATGTATCAAACAGGGAAGAGGGTATCTGGAAGCATTTGTTTAACGGGCCGAAAGGCAGTGTAATGTCCTCAGTGGCACTGGAGGAGCTTACAGGGGCATGCAGGAAGATGTCCGAGACCAATACGGGTGCGCTGCTGGTATTTAGACATACCTCTTATTTGAACTCATATATTGAGACCGGAGATGAAATTAATGCCGATATAAACCGTCGGCTCATTGAAAATATTTTTTTTAAGAACACGCCTCTTCACGATGGGGCAATGATTCTCAGCCACGACAAGATTATTGCCGCACGTTGTACGTTGCCTATTTCTGAAAGTATGAATATCCCTCCTCAGTACGGAATGAGACATCGTGCTGCCATCGGGATTACCGAAGGAACAGATGCCACAGCCGTTGTGGTCTCCGAGGAGACGGGGGAAATCTCTTTTATTGCGAACGGTGAGATGAAAAAGATGAACAGTATTACGGAGCTAAGGTTGGCAATAGAAAATTCGTATAAGTGAATTTAGAACAAAAAATAGGCTTTGACAAGGTTAGAGCACTGATTTCCAATAAGTGCGCAACGCAGTATGCAATCGATAAGGTGGCGGAAGAGGAGATATCCCGTGACGCTCAGGAGATAATGCTCAAGTTGCAGCTTACTGATGAGATGAGGCTTATCTGCATGTTTGAGGATAGTTTCCCATCGACAGGGTATGTTGGCACGAAGCATTTTCTGCTCCCCCTGACTTTAGAGTCCTCATATATTGACCTTCCTTCCATGGGACTGTTGCGCACCTCTCTTGAGACGCTAAAGAAGATCATCACTTTCTTTGCGGCATGCAAAGATGATTTGTACCCCAATCTGAGGGAGCTTTCAAGGTCAATAGTCTTTTATCCCGAGGTCGGGAGAAGGATTGAGAACATAATAGACAAGTACGGGGAGATAAAGGATACGGCTTCGCCTGAATTGCAGACTATCCGTCGAACGATGAAGGATAAGGAGGGAGCGATATCGAGGCGTATTGCTTCTATCTTGAAGCAGGCCCAGAGTGACGGAATTGTGGATGAAGATGCTTCCGTTTCCATGAGGGACGGGAGAGTCCTTATTCCTATTGCTGCCGCAAATAAAAAGAAGTTGCCGGGCTTCATATATGATGAGTCAGCCAGCGGTAAGACTGCTTTTATTGAGCCTATGGAGGTTATCGAACTTAACAATCAGGTTAGAGAGCTTCAATTTGAGGAACAGCGCGAGATTTTGAAAATCCTCGTCTCTTTTACGGATTTCCTGCGGCCTTATTTAACGGAGCTGATAGCTGCTTCCGAATATATTGGAGAGCTGGATTTTATTCGTGCAAAGGCGCAAGTATCACTTGACATGATTGCGGGAATGCCGATTCTTTCGCAGAACGGAGAGATGAATTTACGCAAGGCGCGTCACCCTCTGCTGGAAAGTGCACTTAAGCGTGAGCATAAGGAAATTGTACCGCTCAACCTCTCTCTTACAAAGGATAAGCATATTCTGCTGATCTCAGGACCTAATGCGGGTGGAAAATCAGTCTGCCTCAAGACGGTCGGGCTGCTTCAGTATATGTTTCAGTGGGGGATGTTGATTCCTTCTTCCGAAGTTTCGGAAATGATGATTTTCGATGAGATATTTATCGACATAGGAGATGATCAATCGCTTGAAAATGACCTGAGTACGTATAGCTCTCATCTTAACAACATGAAATATACGGTTAACAATGCTACTTCTCGATCCATGGTATTGATTGATGAGTTCGGCAGCGGTACTGAGCCTGCGGCGGGAGGAGCGATTGCCGAGGCGGTGCTTGCGAACCTTGACAGCATTGGAGCTTATGGCGTCATTACAACTCACTATACAAATCTTAAACTCTATGCAAACGGCAGTAGCGGTGTTGTAAACGGGGCCATGCTGTTTGATGTGGCCAATATTACCCCACTTTTCAAGTTGGAAATAGGGCTGCCGGGCAATTCATTTGCTTTTGAACTGGCTCGAAAAATAGGTTTGCCGGAGGTAATCATCAAGGATGCGGAGGTGCGAGCAGGGACGGAATTTGTGAGCATTGAGCGTAATTTGCGCAAGATTGCGAAAAACAAGAGATCTTTGGATGAGAAACTGGCCCGCATCAGGACGACCGATAAGACACTTGAAAGCCTGACCGACAAATACCAGAAAGAACTGGATGAAATCAAGGCTTTGAAGAAGAGTATAATAGACGATGCAAAGCGAGAGGCAAAGGAGATTTTGGCAGAGTCCAACAAGAAAGTAGAGCAGACCATTCGCGAGATTCGCGAAACTCAGGCTGAGAAAGAAAAGACCAAAGAGATACGAAAAGATTTGGACGATTTTCGCGAACAGATTGAGAGTCGTAAGGAGGATGAGACGGACAAAAAGATAACTCAGAAGATGGAGCAAATCATCGCTCGAAAGAAGAGAGAGCAGGAGAGAAAGGCAAAGCGTAGCGGTGAATCGCTCAAAAAGCCGTTACAGAGCGAGAAAAAGATCGAAGAGGAGCCGCTGAAAACAGGAGACAAGGTTAAGATTAAAGGGAGTGATATGGTGGGGGAGATAACTCAGATTTCCGTAAAGAATGTATCAGTATCGGTAGGTAACATAATCAGCAAGATGGCTATTGACAAAGTAGAACGCATTTCCAATCAGCAATATAAAGAGAGTGTTCGGAGTAACAGGACTACTCCCGTCGGTTATGATACCACATCTATTTCCATGCGCCGACTGGATTTTAAGCCACAGATTGATATAAGAGGGGAGAGGCTTAATGATGCTATGGATATTGTAACAGGGTTCATAGATGATGCCATTATGGTCGGGATGGGAGAGGTATCCATTCTACATGGAAAGGGAAACGGGGTGCTTCGCCAGGAGATTCAGAAGTACCTCAGGACCGTACCGGGGGTGGCTTCCGTTCATGACGAGTCCATAGAACACGGTGGTACGGGAGTAACAATTGTAAAATTAGATTATTGACAATATGAAAAAAATATTTCTTATCGTGGCGGTTGCCGTCATGGGGTTGAGTACGGTATCGTGCAACACTGCCGAAAAAGATGTTCGGGAGTGTGTTAACGGTTTTTTGACAGCTTATTTTCAGACGGATTATACTACTGCATTGACTTTCTGCACAGACAATTTAGCTGAAATACTTGAAATGACTCTGTCTGACAGAGAGTTTGCCGACGAGGCGATAAAAGAAAAAGTGATGGAAGCCTCACGAAAAACCACATACAATGTGCTCAGTATTGACCTTAAAAGCGTGCCGGGTACGGCACTGATTGAATACGAGATAATTGCGCCGAGCTCTGAACGCCCAATCCGAAAAACCCTCACTGTCACCAAAGTAGATAAGCAGTGGAAGATTTCCGGAATGTAACTTTCAAAACGACTATTTCCCGAAGGCCTTTTTGCATTTATCGATAGCATCAAGCTTTTCCCATCCGAAGAACTGGATCTCGCGTGTAACTCTCTTCCCGTCACGGATTAGTTCTACTTTTTTGGTGTAGGGAGTCCTGCCCATGTGTCCATAGGCTGCAGTCTCTTCGTAAATAGGATTTTTCAGATTGAAATAATCAATGATATAAGCAGGCCTCAGGTCAAAGATCTTGCCAATAATCTGAGCTATCTCACTATCCGACTTATTGACCGTTGAGGTGCCGTATGTGTTGACAAATATGCTGACAGGCTCTGCTATGCCGATAGCGTATGAGATCTGAACCAGCATCTCACTTGCAATGCCTGCAGCCACCATATTTTTAGCAATGTAACGTGCTGCGTATGTGGCTGAGCGATCCACCTTGCTTGGGTCTTTGCCTGAAAAGGCGCCACCGCCATGAGCACCCTTGCCACCGTAGGTGTCTACTATAATCTTCCTGCCCGTAAGACCTGTGTCTCCGGCAGGCCCGCCGATCACAAATTTTCCGGTAGGATTGACATGAAGGATATAGTCTCCTTTGAAAAGTCCGGCATTTTTGGGGCTGAGTTGTGCAACGAGTCGGGGAATCAGGATGTTCTGTATGTCGGCTTTGATTCGGCTCTGGTCGACTGAGTCATCATGTTGAGTCGAAATGACGATAGTATGTACTCTGACGGGAGTATTATTTTCATCATATTCTATAGTGAACTGACTCTTGGCATCAGGGCGAAGATATGGCATTGGAGATGGAGATTCTCTCCTTATCCTGGCAAGTTCTATGAGTGCTGCATGTGATAAAGCCAAAGGAAGGGGCATATATTCATCCGTATCTGTACAGGCATAGCCGAACATCATTCCCTGGTCTCCTGCTCCCTGTTCTTTTTGGTCAACTCCCATTGCAATGTCGGCTGACTGCTCATGCAGAGCAGAAATGATTCCACATGAGTCCGCATCGAAGCGATATTCACTTTTGGTATAACCTATCCTTCTGATAGTATTTCGTGCAATAGTTTGGATATCGACGTAAGCATCTCTTGAGCTGACTTCTCCGGCAATAACTACTAATCCTGTGCTCACAAAGGTTTCGCAGGCAACTCTTGAATTCGGGTCTTGACGAAGAAAATCATCAAGAATGGCATCTGAAATCTGATCGGCAACTTTGTCCGGGTGTCCCTCAGATACCGATTCAGATGTAAATAAATATGACATAACGTATAATTTATAATAAAAAAAATCATCCTTTAGGTGGATGATTTGACATACAGAAAACGCTGAAAACTATAATTATCTATTTTAGCAATTTTTTTAAGTGGTTGCAATCAGTCAAATCCTCCACTATTTCGGCCGCGAAGGTAGGTATTAATTTTAGATATTGTACAAAATTTTGGGCAAATTGCTGCGGTTTGTGTACTTTCGTGTATTGAAATCTATTCTAAATCTAACTCTATGAAACAATTGTTTAGACAAATTGTTCTAATCCTGTTCGGTCTGTCGATTGCTGTCGCTATGTTTGCTCAGGTAACAACTTCTTCAATCAGTGGTAAAATAAGTGATGACAGGGGTGCTCTCGGGGGTGTTGCCGTTATTGCGACACATACCGCTTCCGGCACTCAGTATTATTCAATTACGGATAATTCAGGCAATTACCGTATTATGAATATTTTGCCGGGAGGTCCTTATTCTATCAAGGTTCAATTATTAGGATATCGTACTGTCGGTGCTTCAGGTATTTATATTGCTCTTGCCGACAATTTTGCATACAATATCATCATGGAGGAAGAGGCAATCGATTTGGAGGAATCGGTCATCACGGCAAAAGCAGCTATCTCCAATATGAGCTCTGATCGTGCAGGAGCCATTACTTCAATTGACGTTCGTTCTATTCAAAATGTTCCGACTGTCAGTCACAGTATCAACGATCTTTTAAAGTTAACACCTCAGGCCTATATTTCAGGAAGTTATGCTTATGTCGGCGGAGGTAACTACCGTCAGTCATACGTAACTGTCGATGGTTCGGCATTTAACAATGCTTTCGGGATCGGTACAAACCTGCCGGCAAACGGCTCGCCGGTCTCTTTGGATGCGTTAGAGCAGGTTTCTATTGCCGTTACTCCGTACGATGTGCGTCAGAGTGGATTTACCGGAGGTTCTATCAATGCAGTGACACGTTCCGGATCAAATGAATTTTCCGCATCGGTTTATTCATACTTCAATAATGAGAAGTTTGTTGGGACGAGAGTCGGTGATGTGGATTTTTCTGTGAGTAAGTTACAGAAGTTGACTTACGGCTTCCGTGCAGGAGGTCCGATAATCAGGGATAAGCTGTTTTTCTTCGCAAATCTCGAAATTGACAATTCAGTAGAGCCGGGACCGGCACAAGTAGCTTCCACCCTGCCAAATCCTTACACTGACGGCTCTAACAATGTCGCACGACCTTCCGCTACTGTGATGGACGCTTTGAGTAGCTATCTCAAGAATACATATAATTACAACACGGGGGCTTATCAGGGATACTCCTCAAAGAGTCCGGGCTTTAAATTGCTGGCTCGTCTCGACTGGAATATTAGCAGAAATCATAAATTCAATATACGTTACAGCAACACCAAGGTAAAAAATCCTTCAGCTCCTTCAAATTCCACATCCGGGTTAGGTAATAGAAATTTTACCTCAAATTCACGTACTGCCATGACTGCCCTCTATTTTCAGAATGCAAGATATTATCAGGAGCAGAACTTTTCTTCAGTGGCAGCCGAGTTAAATTCCCATTTTCTTGACGGAAAACTTAACAACATGATGCGGGCTTCCTACTCCCATCAATATGAACCCCGTTCGGTTGATGGTGAAGAATTTCCATTTGTCGATATAGCAGTTGGGGGTAATATTTACACCTCTTTTGGAACAGAATTGTTTTCATACGGCAATTTAAGAGATGTCAAAACTCTCAATTTTACGGATGAGTTCTCATTTGGAACCGGTGCCAATAATTTTTTAGTCGGGGTCCAATACGAGCATAACAACACTAAAAACGGATTCCAGAGATTTGGATCAGGTTATTACCAATTTGCATTTGATACGGAGGACGATTTGATGGCCGCTATAGCAAACGGTACTGTGTTCAGTGATCCTCAGCAGTTTGCGATCACCCACTCCAACAAGTCCGACTTTACGCAGGCGTTTCCCACATTCGTTTACAATCAGTTTTCGCTATATTTTCAGGATGAAATATCGTTCAGTGAGAGGTTTAAGCTAATTGCAGGTGTCCGTTTTGAAGTGCCGGTATTTCCTGATCTGAACACATACAGCGAGCAGGTATATAGCACACAATTGGCTGTAAGAGAGAATAATGACGGGCATTATGACACAACTGCCCTTCCTGGCACTTCAATCATGTTTTCGCCGAGACTCGGCTTTAACTGGGACTTAATTGGCAATCATCGAATAGTAGTACGAGGCGGTACAGGCCTGTTTACAGGTCGTATTCCTTTTGTTTGGGTCGTAGCCCAGGCAGGTGATGCAGGAGTTCTTCAAACCACATATACGGGCGTCAAGGGAAAAGGTATCGTGCCTACTTTTGTTACGGACAGGCTGGATATGCTCAATCAGGTATACGGAGGCAGTTTTACTCCGGGGACGATTCCTTCAATTTCGAGTTGCTCTCTGATTGACAAAGATCTCAAAATGCCTCAGACATGGAAATCTTCCTTAGCAATTGACTTTAAACTTCCATGGGGGATGACAGCCTCCATTGAGGGCGTCTTCAACAGGGATATCAATCCGACTCGGGTGGTAAACGTGGGGATTAAAGACGGTGTCATGTCTAAGATTGACGGCTGTGACGACAACCGTATGTATTACGGTCAATATTATGATTCTACTCTTAAAAATGCCTATTTGCTGACTAATTCGGAAACAGGCGGTTATTACTATTCTGCTACTGCAAAGTTGGAGAAATCTTTCCGTGGCGGTTTTGCGGGGATGGTGGCATATTCATACAGTGGTGCGCAGGTCTTGGGAGACGGCTCCGGTGACCAGATGTATTCGACATGGAATACGCCATACACGGTTAATGGCAACAATGCATTGGAGTTGAGTCCGGCCGGTTATGTTATGCCGCATCGATTGATTGCATCGTTAAGTTACAGATTTGAATATGCGAAGCACCTTGCTACATCTGTCTCTTTGTTCTATAATGGCGGCCCTCAAGGCAGATTTTCTTACACTTATACTTCCAACGTTGTTGGGGATGGAGGTGCATACAATCTGATCTATATTCCAAAGACCAGACGTGAACTATCTTTTTCCGACTATTCATACGTCAATTCTTCAAAGCAACGCGTACTTTATACTGCATCGGAGCAGGCAGAGGACTTTTGGAAATATATAGCGCAGGATAAATACTTATCTGCCCACAGGGGACAATATGCTGAAAGAAACGGGGTTGTGTATCCATGGACAAATCAGTTTGATCTGAAGATTACTCAAGACTTCTTTGTCAATGTGAAAGGCAAGCGAAATACCCTCCGTATTGGTCTCGACATCTTGAATATAGGCAATCTGTTAAACTCAAGTTGGGGCAACCTGTACTATTACAACAAATCAAGCATTTTAAAACTAACAAACACTAATGCTTTTAAAAACAGCGAAGAGCCTGTTTATCAATTTCAGCTTAACGGTACCGAAAAGTTGACCGAGACATGGAGCAAGAGGGTAGGTACGGGTTCAACATACTCAATGCAACTTAGTCTTCGTTACATTTTCAACTAATGTGATTTATTACTACATTTGTAGAAAATAGAGAGATTATGAGCAGAGAGATTGAGCAGGGGAGACGTGCGGAAGATTTAGCCCTTGAGTGGTTGCTGAGGCGTGGTTTTATCCTTAAAGACCGAAATTGGAGATGTGTGCACAGGGAGATAGATTTGATTATGGAGAGAGGCCCTTTTCTTCATATCGTGGAGGTTAAGTCACTCAGGCTGCCGTCAGTCAGAGCTCCGTTTGAGCAAGTGGACTGGAGGAAGAGGTACAATCTCATCAGGGCGGCAAGAAGATACGTTGTGCAGAAGAGAGTGTCCAAGGAGGTGGTTTTTGATATTGTCTCGATTACTTTTGATGGGGAAGAGTACCGTTTGGAATATATCCCAAACGCTTTTCTGCCGATATTTTGAATTAAATACAGCCTTATGAATAAAAATTATTATTGCATCATTATGGCCGGAGGCGTTGGAAGCCGTTTTTGGCCAATCAGTAGAAATGCTCGTCCAAAGCAGTTTCTTGATATATTAGACCTCGGAAAGTCATTTTTGCAGTTGACCTTTGAGAGGTTTGTCAACATTGTCCCTGCAGAAAACATCTTGATTGTTACCGCGGCGCAGTATAGAGATCTGGTCAAAGAACAGCTCCCCCAGATTAAGGATGAAAACATTCTCCTTGAGCCATTTAAGAGAAATACTGCTCCTTGTATTGCATACGCTACTTACAAGCTGTATACTCAAAATCCCGACGCAACGGTTATTGTAACTCCTTCTGACCATTTGATTACCGGAGAAAATTATTTCATAGACACTATAGGCAGTGCTCTGGATTATGCTTCACAGTGTGAAGATCTCTTTACTATCGGTATCAAACCGACTCGTCCGGAGACTAATTTCGGATATATTCAGGTCAACAAGAGTAAGCACAAACTCATCAGTGAACATTCTGCTTATGCAGTAAAGACCTTTACGGAAAAGCCGAATGCGGATCTTGCGAAAGTTTTTGTCGAGACGGGCGAATTTTTCTGGAATTCAGGCATGTTTATCTGGCAGTTAAGGGCGATTAAGTCTGAGATGGAGAAATACCTTCCCGAGGTGGCAAATCTCTTTAAGGGAGGTGAATTTTGCTATAATACACCTGAAGAACAGGATTTTATTCACTCAGTATATACGGACTGCCCGGCTATTTCCATAGATTATGGTGTCATGGAGAAGACTCAGAAGGCATGGGTCTTCCTTTCCAACTTTGGGTGGTCTGATGTCGGAACATGGGGTTCGCTTTACGAACGTTCTCCTAATAAAGACGGACAGGGTAACATAGTTAAAACAGATAATGCTTACCTCAAGGATATAACCAGGACAATTGTGAAGATGAACAACAAAGATAAATTAGTGGTTGCGCGCAATCTGGACAATTATCTTATTGTGGATACTGACGACGTGCTGATGATTTGTCCCAAAGAGGATGTTATTGTCAAAGATATTGTGACAGAACTTGCCTTGAATGAAAAGAATGAGTATTTGTAACAACATCGTTATATGTCAGACAGTATATTAAAGATTAATGTTAATTCAGAGATTGGAGAGTTGAATGCAGTGTTGCTTCACACTCCCGGTGCCGAGGTGGAAAATATGACACCCAAGATGGCGCAACGTGCTCTTTACAGTGATATTTTAAACCTTTCGATAGCCCAAAAGGAGTATGAGCAGATAGAGGGAGTTTTGTCCAAAGTGGCGAAAATTTATCAGGTTAGGGATTTGCTTGCCAAAGTGCTTGATGATAAAGAGCATCGCGAGGTGCTCATTGGGAAGATCTGTGTGATGGAGCAAGTTACCGATTATTTTGAGACCCTTATGGAAATGAGTTCTCAACACCTTGCCAAGGTTTTGATTGAAGGCCTGCCGGCCAAAATCAACACACTTACTTCATTTGTGAAAGATGAATATTATGCATTGTATCCGCTCTATAATTTCTATTTTACCAGAGACTCCTCAGTTACAATAGGCAATCATGCATTTATTTGCCGGATGGCAAATAAAGTGAGAATGCGCGAATCCATGATCATGAATGCGATATATGGAGGAAGCGGGGCTTTTGCCTGCGATATTATCAATGCTCACGACTATCAGCCGACAAATAATGAAATCTTCATAGAAGGCGGGGATATCCTCATAGCGAGAGATGATATTTTACTGTTGGGCAATGGTTTGCGCAGCAGTACACAAGGGATTGACTTACTTTTACACAGGTTGTGTAAGGCTAATCCGGAGGGGCGCAAACACGTCATTGTGCAGCAACTTCCCGATTCGCCGGAGTCATTTATCCATCTCGATATGGTATTTACTTTACTTGACAGAGATAAATGCATGGTGTTTGAACCGTTGATCCTCGGAGATAACAACTATCAGACCGTACATATTACCATCGAAAACGGTAAAGTATCCAAAATTAAGACAGTTTCCAATATTCTGACTGTCTTGCGCAGGCTTGGAATGGACCTTGAGCCGATACTTTGCGGCGGTGAAGATGATGAATGGGATCAGGAGCGGGAGCAATGGCACAGCGGATCTAATTTCTTTGCATTCGCACCCGGAAAGGTAGTGTGCTACGCTCGAAATGAAGCGACTGTTGAACAGATGAGCAAGCACTCTTTTGAGATTATTCCAGCTTGGGATGTCATTGAAGGGAAAGTTTCGCTTTCGGATTATCAGCGTTGTTGTGTCACTCTCGAAGGTTCCGAACTGCCTCGAGGC
>Ga0265294_10002321_pt1 | contig 25043 bp, 18 predicted proteins | sample MunlanPumphouse3_FD_192504 | JGI IMG/M metagenome (GOLD analysis project Ga0265294, IMG submission 192504) | Groundwater microbial communities from a municipal landfill in Southern Ontario, Canada - Pumphouse #3 | ecosystem: Environmental > Aquatic > Deep subsurface > Groundwater | place... | reverse complement strand
GGTCACGCAGCGTCCGGTGACGTGCTGTTTTTTGGCGCGCAATTGCGCGAGCAGGCTGTCCGGCGCGGGCTCGCCCCAGATTTTGCTGAAGGGGGTTTGCCGCACGTTTCCGACCGGTTTGTTGCGCCAGAACTGGTCCGGGTAAACGGTGCCGTCCCAACTGACACAGCCGATGCCGTGGCCCGTGCTGTTGCCGCCGTTCATGCGCAGAAGCGTCATCACTTCGTCGGCCCGAGGATTTGCCTCGCGCTGCATGCGCAGGTAGAGGTAGGGGCCATCGCAATGGTTGTCCACGGTGAGCACCTCCACCGGGAAACCGCGCGCGTGCAGACGCGCGGTGCGTTCGATGATCAGATCCAGCGTGGCGCGGCGTTGCTCGGGCGCGAGGTCGTGTGAGGCGATATCGGCGCCGCGGCCGCAGTAGACCAAGTGGTAGAGGCAGATGCGCGGGATGCGTTCGGCTTCCATCAAATCAAAGATCGCCGGAATGTCGGCGATGTTGTCGCGGGTCATGGTGACGCGCAGGCCAACCTTGATGCCGGCCTCGCGGCAGGCGCGGATGCCGGCCACGGAACGACGGAACGCGCCGGGGCAGACGCGGAAACGGTCGTGCGTGGCTTCGCTGCCGTCGATACTGATGCCGACATACGAGACGCCGATCGCCTGGATCTGCGCGGCGAGCGCGGCATCGATCAGGGTGCCGTTCGTCGAGAAGACGACGCGCAGGCCCTTGCCGACGGCGTGGCGCGCGAGATCCAGAATGTCGGGCCGGATAAAGGGCTCGCCGCCCGAGAAGAGTAGGACGGGGCAGCCGAAGGCGGCCAGGTCATCGATCAGGGCAAACGCCTCGACGGTAGTCAGTTCATCGGGGGTGCCCTGGGTCGCGGCATAGCAGTGGGTGCAGGCCAGATTGCAGGCAGATGTGACGTTCCAAACAACCACCGGCTTCTTGTCGGCGGAAAACTGCAGCAGGTGGCTGGGCAGTTTAGCGGAGTGACGGCCGTAGCGCAGCGGGTCCGACACTTCGACCTGTCCCATGTAGAGCTTGGAAATTCCGATCATGGATTCACCTTTTTGTCGCTGGGGGTTGAGGGGGCGGGGCCGGCGACACGTGCAACGGGCGTGTCGCGTGTCAGGGGCTCACGCACGGAGAAGGTCACAGGCGCGGAACCCACGACCAGGCCGTTCGATGTCGTGGCGGCGGCCCAGAGCGTGTAGCTGCCGGCGCTGAGGCGCGACTGCGGCGGGCCCTTTTCAACGGCGGCCGAACAGACGGGGGCCGTCGCGATGCCGAGGCGTTTGTGGTCGAGGAACAGCGTGAGACTGCCGATGCCCGCGGCGGCATCCGCCTCGGCCCGCGCGGTCACAAAAGCGGGGCCCTCGATCACGCTGTCCGGCACGGGCGCAGTGACGCGCACCTGAGGGACCGGCGTGCCGTCGGCCGAGACGCGGAACGCAACATCAAAACTTATGTCATGGTACCGGAGGTCGGCCGAGGTGGTGGACACGGTGACCAGCAACGTACCCTTCGCGTAGTCGTCGGCACAAGGCGCAAGCTGCACGGGGCTGCCGCTGTCATGGTCGGGGGAGAAATAGACCTCTTGCGTGAATCGGCCGTTCTGCGCGATGCGCACGTGCACGATCTCGCACGGGCGCTCGGTCGGGCGCAGCAGCACGGTATAGCCGGTGCGGGGCGAGATCAGTGTCCGGTCAAATGCCAACGATCCTTGCGAGCGATCGTCGAAATTGAGCAGGAAGGGGCGCAGATCGTTGGCACCGTCGACGCTTTTATCTTCGGACTGCACGCTGGCCATGACATGGAAGAAGAGCGAGGGGGCGTTGGTGGCCGGAAGGATGCGGACCGTCTGTTCAATATCGAAGTTTTCCGGCGTGAAGATCAGCGATTCGCGCGAGAGTTGGGCGATGCCCGGGATGTCGGTGGCGCAGAACACGCGGGCCTCGCGCGAGGGCCGGTCGAGCAGGCGGATGCCGACAAAGCCGGGCCTGTCGGCATCGATGCGGTAGGTGCCGCTGCTCATGAGGAGGGCGTTGACCGGTTCGCGCAGCGTGGCGAGTTGGCGCAGGGTCTCGAAGCCGATGCGGGCGCAGAGATCGTGGCGGCCGTGCGGATGGTCGGCATTGGCGTGGCGTGGCTTGGCCTTTTCCGGCGGCGGCAGGTAGCGGTCGGTCACTGTGGTGTAGAGCATGTTGGCCAGCATGTAGGTCAGCCAGTCGTTGACGCGTCCGGGGGCGGGCGGGCGGACGAGTGTGGCGTCAGTCTGATGTGCGCGGGCCCAGGCGATCGGGAAGGGGACAAAGACCATGCCGCGCGTTTTGGCGAACTCATAGCCTTCAATCGATATGGCTTCAAGGCGGCGCAGCGTCGCGAGCCCGTCAGGGTCGTCCGCAGGCAGGCGGCAAAAAACAGCGGTGCAGGGCGTCGGCTGATTCGTCGGGGGCAGGCTCAGCGACGTATAAAGCTGCGGATCGGCGTAGAGGCTCATCTGCTGCATGTCGCCGTACACCAGGTCAAAGGCCGATGCATAGCGGTCGAAGCCGTCCGTATACCATTCTGCGGGCGTTTTCCAAAACCACTCTTGGAACGCGGCGTCCAGGATGAACTGGAGGTTCTGACGCAGCGGATCATCGGTGGACGTGTTGGGCACATAGATCTTGAGCCGCTGTTTGATGCGAGGCTCAATGCGCACGACACCCGCAAAAGGACCGCTGTAGTGACGGGCCGCGCGTGCGTTGGCGACGGCTTCACGCGCAGAGAGCGCGAGCGCTTCCGTGGTGCGCCGGGTCGTCCAATACGTTTCGAGCGCGTCTTTCGGGACGCGTTCACCGGCGAGTTGGACATAGACGGCAGCCGCGGTCAGGTACGCGCAGGATCGGGCCCGCACGGGCGAGGTGCCGGGCAGCCGGTTCCGGGCCAGGGTCTCTCGCCAGGCAAAGGCGGCGGGGATCACCTCCACACCGCAGCCGTCGCCCACGCGGTAGACCGCTTCGGCGATTGCGGGCAGGCGTTTGTCGCGGAAGGAGAGGCCGGGCCTGCTCATGACGGCAAGCGCCGTGCGAAGGCCTGCCGTGCGCGCCTGCGCGTTGATGGCGCGAACGCCTTCAAAGAAGAATTCGGGATAGTCGTTGACGCACGCGTCGTGTTCCGCGAGCACAAGCACATCGTACGCGCCGCTGAAAAGCTGTGCGCGCGCAGCCTGGGCGTCCGGGTGATACCACCAGCCCATCAAGGTGCGGGTGAGCGTGACCGGCTCGAACGCGACCCGCACCGGTTTGCCGGGTTTGGCGGCTTTAAGCATGCTTTCGAGGTCGGAACAGATGTCGGCGGCGTTGATGCCGCCGGCCTGTTGCGGCGCAGAGAGCCAGGCCACGCGGATAAAGCCGTCATTGTTGCGGTCGAGGTCGGCTGCCGCTGCCTGGGCGGGGCGCGGGACAGCCGCGGCCGCCAAGGCGGCCAGCCATCCGATCTTTTTCCACAGACCCAGGGTCATCGCGCTCCTGCCGCGGCCGGGCGCGCGGGCCTGGCCTTCGAAGAGGGGTTGCCGATAATCCGCAACAGGGTGGTTTCCAGCAGAAACATTTCGGGCAGCGCACACGTCACGAGTTTCTCCCGCAGGTCCAAGATGCGATAGCGCGCCAGGCGCAGTTCCTGAAGCGTAAAGTTGAGGGCGTGGGGCAGTTTCTTTTTCAATGCCCACGTATTCATCGCGGTCGGGTTGACCGGCAGCGCACTGAGCAGCGCGGCGGCTTCGGGCGGCAGGTTCTTGTTCCAGCCGCAGGCTCCACCCGCACTGCCATAGACCCATTTGCGGTCGTGGGCCTCGCGCAGGATCAGCAGGTCACGCACAGTCTTTTCAAGCATCGCGGCCAGCATGACGCCGATGCCGCGCTGGCCGCTCAGGCGCTTGAGGGTGGTGAGGACGCCCAGCGCGTTGCGCTCGCCAAAAGCGTCGAGCAGATCCCAGGCCTCGGCCTCGCGGCCGATGGAGGTGATCTCGCGCACGTCGTCGACGGTCACACGGTTGCGGTCGCCCGCATAGAGGCGTAGTTTTTCGATCTCGCTGACCAAGAGCCGAGTGTCGCAGCCGACGCGCTTGAGGAATTCGGCGCGCGCAGCCGGATCAACAGCAAGTCCCGCCTTCACGAACAGGGCGTCCATGCGCTGACCGGCCAGTTTTTCAAGCTCCCACGCCTTCAGGCCGTTGCCGAAATCCTGGACCTCGCCGTGCTGCTGGCACGTTTTGAAAAACGTGGACGAGCGCAGCACTTTGGCCGCCGTGATGATCAACGTCTGGCCGTCGAGCAAGCCGTCTTTCAGCCACGTGACAAGCTTGTGGACCGCTTCTTTGGCGGCCGTCGTGTCTGCGCTGCGGCCGCCGCCGGTCAGAAACGTCACATCCCGGAACCAGGTCACTTTCGTGGCCCCGAAAAAGCCGGGAGTCTGCACCGATTCCATGCAGGCGTCAACGGCTTTTCGAATCTCATCGCCAGTGTCACGGTGCCCGTCCACAGTCTCGACGCCGAACGCGCGATCCGGCTCCGGCACGAGCTGACTGATCCGCTCGCGCGCAGCCGCATCGACGAGATAATCGTCGTCGCCGCAGATAAGGCACAGTTTCCCTTCCATAAGCCCACCACTATAGTGAAAACCGTGGCGATTGGCGAGACGCCAATCTCACTTTTGCGCGGAAAGACGCACGGTGAGCGGGATGACGAAGGGCAGCCGGGAACCTTTGACGAACCAGCGCGTGCCCTCGACGGTGGCCTCGGCTCCGATGTGCGGTCCGTAGGTGATTTCCGGGGCCAGCAGGTTGCAGAGGGCCGCGGCATCGCCGTCCGGCTCACGGGTCACGAGGCAGAAGGGGGCTGATACCGGGTCCATGCCGCCCCAGTCCAACGTGCCGCGCAACGTCACACGCTCGCCTTGGGCAGCCGTTTCATCCAGCAGGAAGCCGGTCAGCTCGGGAGGCCGCGCAACAGCGCGGGGCGCAGCCGCCGGAGGCTCGACTTCAGGGGCGCGCGCTTCGGGCGGCGTGGCCGGCTCAGGCTGTTGTGCAGGCGGTTGGGTCAGGGCATCGATCAGCGCGCTGTAGAGGTCGGGCGGCGTCTGCGGCACGGTGCTGTCCGGCGGCCATTCAGCGAGCGGCTCGACTTGGTCTCGCAGCACCCAGAACGTCATGCCGGGCGGCGGGACGATCTTGAGCCAGTCGCCGTACATGCCGCGCACCTGGACGGGGGTGCCGCGCGCAAGGCTGGCGAGCGGCCGGAAGGTCGTGCCCGCACCGGCCCGCACCAAGCTTTTGTCGGCCAGCACCGCGCCGTCTCGGACTAGGTCGCGGTAGATCCACAGGGCGACGGTGTCAGGTGCTTCGACCGGCGTCCAGGGGGCATCGGTCAACTCGCCGACGACAACGAGTACTGTCTCAGCCGGCAACCAGGCGATCGCCTCAAGCGGCGGGTTGGTCGCGGCGTAGAGTGCAAGACGCCCTTGGATGCCGCGCACGCTGCTGCCGCCCCCTGTTTCGGCACATGCCATTTCGGCCGCAAGTGTCAATAGGAACAACGGCAGTAGCGCGTGTCGTAAACTGGACGTACGGGACGTCATGGTTGTTTCAGGTGCTGCGCCGTGATGGGCCTTTTGTCCAAAACAGAAAAACCGCCCGCATACGAATCCCCTGCGGGATGCCGATACACAAGCGGTTGGCGATGAAAAAACGTGCAACCCGTCGGTACGATTACGCGTCCGGCTTGGTCTTGCGCAGACCCAAACCGCGATCGCCATCTTTCCATTGGCCGCGCTTTTTCAGCAGGTTGACACGTTCAAAACGTTTCAACACGTTGCGCTTTGCCGTAATTTTGCCTGAACCCTTTAAGCTGCTATGCTGACTCATGTGACCTTCTTCTCCTCTTCGTAACCGCCTTGGTCTGTCGGATGTAGAAACAACAAAATAGCAAAAACCGGCGGCATTTCAACCGCAATTTTAAGGTGAATAAAAAACGGGTGTTCCGTCGCTGGACTTTCAAGGTTGAAGATTGAGCAGCAGGCTGGCAATATAACGGTGTGTCGTGGTGTCGTTGAATCGGGGGGGCAGATGGAGCCGCGCAAGTTGGACAGTCTGGAGCCGCAGGTCGGCGTGGGACATCGGGACGGCGATGTCGTCTACTTCCTCGGGCAGGCCTGCCGGCTGTGCGTGACGCATTCGGTCTGGAAGCGGGTCCGTCTGGAGGCGGATGTGCTGCACGTGGCGCTGGCTCATGACACAGATGGCCAGCGCGTTCAGAGGCTGGTCGACGAGTGGTTTGTGTGTCAGGCGCGCGAAGCCTTGCCGAACTGTTTCGCCGAGGCGGTAGCGCGGCATGGCTGGCGGTTGCGTCACGCGCGCGTACCGCTCGTGCTGCGCGCGCCCGGCCAGCCGTGCGGACTGCGGCTTACGGTGCGGTCGATGCGGTCGCGTTGGGGAAGCTGCTCCATGGATGGCCATGTGACGCTGAACGCCGAACTGGTGCGTCTGCCACAGCGGCTGGTTGAGTATGTGGCGGTTCACGAACTGTGCCATCTGGTTCACCACAACCATTCGGCCGCGTTTTATTTTCAGGTGGCGACCTGTCTGCCGGACTGGCGGCAACGGCGTGCCGAACTGAAAGCGGTCGCGCTCAGGAAGGCGCGGGAAAAAACGTGAAAACGGTTCTGCAAGTTTTGGAGGCGACAGAGGGTGGCACGCGCCGCCACCTGCGTGATCTGGTCGGTGCGCTGGATCCGGCGGCCTTTCGCTGCGCCTTGGCGGTGTCGTGTCGGCGCGACCCCGACTTTCAGGCCGATCTTGCAGCTTGGCGCGCGCGTGGCTTGGCGGTCACTGAATTGGCGATGCGGCGCGGCGTGTCGCCGTTCGCCGACCTCGCCGCGCTCGCGGGGCTGGTCGGCTGCGTGCGGCGTGTCCGTCCGGACCTGATCCACGCGCATAGCGCCAAAGCCGGCGCGCTGGCGCGGGCGGCAGGGGCCCTCTGCCGCGTGCCGGTGGTCTATACCCCGCACGCTTTTCCGTTCCTGATGGAGGGCGGGCCGCGCCGCCGCGCGTTCTACCGCTGGGTCGAACGGCTAGCCCGTCGCGGGACAGCGGTGGTCATTGCGGTGTCCCGTGAAGAAGAGGCCGCCGCGCTGGCGCTGGGCTATGCGCGCGAGCGGGTGGTGCTGATTCCCAACGGTGTGGCGCCGTGTGAAGCAGGAGAGGTCGTCATCCGCGACACGGCTGCGCTGCGGGTTGGGTTCGTGGGACGGCTGACGCGCCAAAAAGGGCCAGATCTCTTGCTGGACGCGATGCAGGAGGTGGTTGTTCATCTGCCGCACGTGCGAGTGGTCTTCTATGGCGACGGCCCGATGGCCGCGCCGCTGCGCGCACGGGCGGAACAGGGGCCGCTGGCCAACCCTGCACGGTTCGCCGGACCCTTTGCGCAGTCGGACGCGGTCAGCCTGCTGCGCGGGGTGGATGTCGCGGTGGTGCCCTCGCGCTGGGAGGGGTGCCCGTATGTGCTGTTGGAGGCCTTTCAGGCCGGCGTGCCTGTGGTGGCCGCCGCCGTGGGCGGCGTGATCGATCTGGTCCGGCACGGTGAAAACGGTTTGTGCGTGCCGCCGGAAGATCCCGAGGCGTTGGGCGACGCGCTGCTCACCCTGCTGCGCGATGCCGTCCTGCGGCGGAAGCTGGCCGAACAGGGGCGCGCAACGCTCGCCGCTTTGACGCTGGCGCAGATGGTCAGCCGCGTGGAGCAGGTGTATCGCGGGGTGTGCGGCGAGCCGCCCACCGCGGCTGCAGCGCGGTGACAAGGGCAGCCGCGATCAGCAATGAGCCGGCCAGCAGGCCGGCAGCGCTGGCTTCTTCCCTGAACAGGCCGAGTGACACCACGACGCCCAGCGGAATTTTGAGGTTGTTCATGACGGCGAGCACGCCGCCCGGCACGCGCCGCGCGCCGCGGTTCCAGAAGAGATAACTCACGCCCGAAACCACTACGCCCAGATAGAGCAGAACGGCGGCCTGACGCATCGTGGGCACGGGCGCGGCAATCAGGGCGTCGCGCAGGCCGAACGGGAACAGGGCCGCAAAACCGCCCAGATAGAGCCAGAAACAAACGCGGTGGTCCGCCGGCGGGTGCGGCATGCGGGCCATCACTTCCCGGTAGGCGAGCTGGCCCAAGGCAAAACAGAGGTTGGAGACCTCGACCAACAGAAAGCCGATCAACGGCGCTTCGGAGGAGACGCCACGCCAGACAATCACGCCGGCCCCGCCTACCGCCAGCAGCGCGGCCGCCAGGTTGGTGAGACAGAAGCGGCGCGCGATCAGATCGCTGGCGGCCGCGACATAGACCGGCGTCATGACGGTGAAAAGCGCCACTTCGTGCGATTTCAGGTAACGGTAACTCGTCATGTACGCCAACGACATGAGACCGAATTGAAGCGCGCCCACCGCCGCAAGCGCCACGCCGCTGCGCACCGGCACGCGTGCGGCAAACGGCAAGAAAAGCAGGACGGCGATCGCCAAGCGGACCGCGGCCAGCCAAGCTGGCGGCAGGCCGGTCAGCAGGTTGCCGATCAGGCCGAACGAAAAACTCCAGATCAGAGAGGCTGCGACGAGGAAAAACATCGGGCGTATCGTAGCACCTCGGCCTGTCACCTGAGAACCGTAAAGTGCCGCCGTATTCTGGTTGTGCGCCGGAGGGCTCTTTTCTATAATGATGACGATTGGAGAAGTCACGATGTTGAACTGGAAACCTGAATTGTACGGACGCTCGCTCTTGCGGATGGCGGATCTGACCGATGTGGAAATGCTGGATTTGATCGACCTGGCCGTTGCGCTCAAAGCGAGGCGGCGCGCGGGCATCCGCGGCGATTTGCTCAGGCGGCGGCAGGTTGCACTGATTTTCGAAAAAAGCTCGACCCGAACGCGCAATTCCGCCTCGGTCGCGATCCGCGACGAGGGCGGTTCGGCGGAATACCTGACCAAGAGCGACATCCATTTGGGCGCCAAAGAATCGGTGAAGGACACCGCCCGCGTGCTGGGGCGGATTTTCGACGGCATCCTGTTTCGCGGCTTTTCGCAGGCGACAGTCGACACGCTGGCGCGGTACGCCGGCGTGCCGGTCTGGAACGGCCTGACCGATGAGTTCCACCCGACGCAGATTCTCGCCGACCTGATGACGATCCAGGAGACCTTTGGAAGGCTGAAGGGCATCAAGCTGGCGTATGTGGGAGACGGCCGAAACAACGTGGCGAACTCGCTGATGCTCGGCTGCGCCAAAGCCGGCGTCCATTATGTGAACTGCACGCCGCCCGAATTGTCGCCTGATCCGGTGCTGGTCAAAGAGGCGGTGGATGTCGCATCGCGCAACGGCGTGACGGTCGAGATCGTCAATGATCCCAAGCGGGGCGTGGCCGGAGCCAATGTGCTTTATACCGACGTCTGGGTCTCGATGGGCGAGGAATCCAAGAAAGAGAGCCGCTTGCGCTTGCTGCGTCCCTACCAAGTGAACATGGATCTGGTCAAGGCGACCGGCAACGCGAACGGCGAGCTGATCTTCCTCCACTGCCTGCCTGCCTTTCACGACCACGAAACCGCGGTGACGGCCGAGAGCGGTGCGCTGGAGGTGACCGACGAGGTTTTCGAGGCCCCCTTCTCCAAAGTGTTTGACGAGGCCGAAAACCGCATGCACACGATCAAGGCGCTGTACGTGTCGGCCATGGCTGACCTGTCCGCGCTGTGACAGGGGTGGTTCGGAGCGGGAGGTGATATGTCGAAACGATTGGCGAACATCGCATGGGAAACCTTCAGCGCATTGCCGCTGACGGAAAAGACCCCTTACTTGATGCAGCCCGACGGCGTGCCGTATCACACGCTTTTCGCGCAGCAGTTTGATTACGCGTTGCTCGACCAGCTTGCAACGCTGGCGAACGAAATCCGAGCGATCGCCAAGACCCGTGTCGGCGCGGAGTTTCTGCGTCAGCAGGTCACGCATAAGCGCGCCATGCTCTACTTTTCCCAGCCCAGCTCGCGCACCTTCCTCTCGTTTGTGTCGGCGTGCCAGATCTTGGGGGTGCAGACCGGCGAGGTGCGCGACACCGCCATCTCGTCCGAATTCAAGGGCGAGTCCCGCGAGGACTCGGTGCGCACGTTCAGCTCCTACTTCGACCTGATCATCATGCGCACGCCGGAAAAGGGGCTGGCCGAGCATATGGCCTGGGTGCTCTCGAACTCCGACCGCCCCATCCCGATCATCAATGCCGGTTCGGGGCAAGACCAGCATCCGACCCAATCGCTGCTTGACATCTACACCCTGCTGCGCAGCTTTGAACGCGGCGGCGGATTGCGCGACAAGACCATGGTCTTCTGCGGCGACCTGTTGCGCGGCCGCACGGTGCGCTCGCTCTCGTACCTGCTGACCAACTATCCCAACATCCGCCAGATTTTCGTGGCGCCCGAGCCGCTTCAAGTGGGCACGGACGTTCTGGCAATCCTCGAGCAGAAGGGCGTGCCGTTCTTGCGGACCGATAACTTCCATGCGGCGATTCGTGAGGCCGACGCGGTCTACATGACGCGCATCCAGGACGAGTGGGACAACGCCAAAGGCGAGAGCGCCGCGATCGACACCAGCCGCTTCAAGTTCGGGCCGGCCGAGCTCGCGCTGCTGCCCCCCCGTGCCATCATTATGCATCCGCTGCCGCGGCGTGATGAAATCGCACTCGCTGTGGACAGTGATCCGCGCGCCATGTACTGGCGGCAAATGCGTAACGGCATGTGGATCCGCACCGCCTTGATCGCCATGACCTTCGGTTGCGAAAAACGCATCCACGACTATTTCCGGCACAACCATTAAGCGGCGCGCGGCGGGCTGATTTTTTTGTCGGATCGTTTTTTCATGACACTTGCCTTTGCATACAGAACATGCGCACACGCTCCGCGTACGATCGCGCCTGTTGTCGCCGGCACCCTTCTGGCATGCGCGGCAGCCCTTGCCGAGGCGCCCGCCGGCCGCACGCCGGATCATGTGGTCAGCCGCTTCCGGCTCGGCCCCTTTTTCGAATACAGCGCCACGCGCGACGGCGCGACTTTCTGGGCCGTGCGGCCGTTCTATTCAAAAGTCCAAGATCCGGTGATCGACACGCGCGTGACGGATGTGGTGTGGCCGCTCAGCACCTTTCACCGCGACCGCGAGCAGGCCTGGTGGCGTTTTCTGCTGGCTTACGGTTCGGATGATGACGTCACCCGCGACGAGTCTGCATGGAAATTCGCGTTGCTTCCGCTCTGGTTCCAGGGACGCCGCAGGCTGGGCGAAGAGTACTGGGCTCTTTTCCCAATCCACGGCCACCTGCCGCATCTGGCCTTGATGGACGATGTCGACTTTACGCTGTTCCCTTTTTACTTTAATTACGAGGTCAATGGCGTCGAACGGGTCTACACGCCCTGGCCGTTCTATTCGCGCCTGACGGAAAACCCTCACCTGCGCGAAGAAGGGGTCTTCCCGCTCTGGTGCCGGCAAGTCAACGCCAAACGCCTGACGGACCGACGCTATGCCTTCTGGCCGTTTTGGACCTCGGCAGTCTACGGGGGCGAGCGCAACCCGGGGTCGTCGTTTCTGCTCTTTCCGGTCTACGGCGAAGTCAACCGCAGCAACGAGACCCAGCGCATGGTGCTGCCTCCTTTCTTTTCCTACGCGCGCACCGATTCGGCGGAGCGTTGGCGGATGCCGTGGCCTTTTTATCAAACGCATGAGACGTGGGCGACACCCACGACAAAGCCTTCGCTGAAACGCTCCTATTGGCCGTTTTACGGAGACGTGACCGGCGACGGCGACCGCCGCTGGTATGCGGCATGGCCGCTGATGTGGCATTCAAGCTCGGAGAGCCAAAGCCGCCGAGCCGAGCGTACGCGGTTTTTCCCGTTTTACGCGCATGAGACGGTCTGCAAGACCGATAGAACCGGAACAGAGTACGAGGCTGAACGCTATACGCGCGTCTGGCCCTTCTATGCACGGGAGTCGACACCGGAACGCACGCGGCTGCGTGTGCTGGAACTCAATTTGATCCGGTACAGCGGAGGCGTCGAACGCAACTGGGCACCCTTCTGGACGCTCTATGAACGCTTCGGCGCGCCGGACGGGACTGCGCAACATGACCTTCTTTGGGGGACGGTGAAATGGACCACCGGAACAGCAGGCAAGGACCGATGACGTGCTTGACTTGCATAACCCCGCACAGGCTGAACGGGGTGCAGGCGCCTCGCCTTGCCGCTTCACGCGTTTTTTGCTACTCTTCTTGTCACTCGGTGACACATGGGGAATGGCTCAAGCTAAGATGGTGAAGAACGACAGAGGAGGCCTGCCTTGATCACGCGTGAACCGGTCTATACCGACGCGGCGGCCACGGCATGGGACGGTCTGTGGCGCGCAGCGCTGCTGGGCCTAGCGGATATCGGCCGCGCGGGCACGCTCACGGCGCAGGCGCTGGCAGGCATGCCGCTCATGCTTCTGGCGCGCCGGCGTCGCCACGAGTGGGTGCGGCAGATGTACCAAATGGGGATCAAGAGCCTGCCGGTCATTTCGGTGGTCGGCATGTTTACCGGGATGATTCTGGGATTACAGGTCGGCCTGGAACTGCGCCGGTTCAATCAGGAGATCTATATCGGCTCGGCGGTCATGGTTTCGCTGCTGCGCGAAATGGGACCTTTCATGACCGCGCTGATTCTGGCAGCCTGCGTCGGATCCTCGATGGCCGCGCAGATCGGCACCATGACGGTCAACGACGAGGTCGCGGCGCTGGAGATCATGTCGATCGACCCGGTGCGTTTCCTGATGACGCCGCGCATGGCGGCGATGGTCGTCATGACGCCGCTGCTCTCCTTTTACACCTGTGTGCTGGGCGTGATCGGCGGTGGCATCGTCGGGCTTACCCAGCTCAACGTGCCGTGGGAGCAATACATCTCGATGGCGATGGACATCGCGCGGATGCGCGACCTCTATGTGGGGTTGTTCAAAGCCCTGGTTTTCGGAATTGTCATTACCGGCGTCTCCTGTTACGAAGGGTTCACCACGCGGCAAGGCGCGGTGGGGGTGGGCCAAGCCACGCGGCGTTCGGTGATCACCTCCTTCCTGCTGGTTCTGATTCTCGGTTATACCATCACGCGCATGTTTTACGACCTATGATCCGTTTTGACCATGTCACCAAGCAACTGGGCGGGCGCAACGTCCTCGACGACCTCACCTTCGACATCAAGAAGGGCGAGATCTTCGCGATTGTCGGCCCGTCCGGAACCGGCAAGAGTGTGACGCTCAAGCACATGGTCAGGCTGCTCACGCCCACGCGGGGCGCGGTGTGGATTGAAGAGGTCGAGATGAGCGCTGTGAACGGCGACGATCTGGCACGCGTGCGAGAGCGGTTCGGCTACCTGTTTCAGGGCGGCGCGCTGCTGGGCTGGATGACGGTCGAGGAGAACATTGCGCTGCCGCTGCGCGAAAAAACGCGTCTGACCGAGGCACAGATTGAGGAGCGCGTGATGAAAGCGCTGCGCGCGGTCGGCCTGGAACAGGACGGAGGCAAGTATCCCAGCGAAATCTCAGGCGGTATGCAGAAGCGGGCGGGGCTGGCGCGCGCCATCGTGCGCGAGCCGGAGATCGTCCTCTACGACGAGCCGACATCGGGTCTCGATCCGGTCACCTCGCGCACGATTGACCAGTTGATTCGCCGTTTGAACGAAGAACTGGGCATCACCAGCGTGGTGGTGACGCATGACCTGCAGGGGGCTCTGCTGATTGCAGACCGAATCGCCATGTTGACTGGCGGCCGCTTCGTGGAGGTCAGCCAGCCGAAAACATTTGTTGCCACGGACCAACCGGATGTCCGCAGTTTTCTTGATGCCCAGTTCATTTCGAAAAAGGGGCTGGAAAGCTTTTGAGCGCACGGTTGAAGCGTGACGCGCGCGTGATCCGACAGGGAAGGGATGGGGAGCGACGTATGAGTCTGAAAAACAACAAAGAGGTCTTTTCCGAAGTGATTGTCGGCCTGTTTATGGTCGCTGTACTGGGCTTGCTGGTCTATTTCACAATCATCATATCGGGGATCGATGTTCTGAACGGCAAGAGCAAGGTGCCGGTCACCGTGCGGTTTCACGATGTCGGCGGGCTCAAGGTGCGCGATTCGGTGATCTTGCGCGGCATGACGGTGGGATCGGTCAATGACATGCGTCTGGAAAACAGCGGCGTGCGCGTGACGCTGCTGCTCGAAAGCGGTGTGCGCTTCAAAGAAGGGTACCGGATCTCGGTCAACACAGGCTCGCTGCTGGGCGGCAATTTTCTGCTGATCGAGGAGGGGAAGGGCGCCGAGATACCGCGCGGGACTGACCTGCACGGAGAGACGCCGACCAACTGGATGCGCGATCTGGGCGAGATCGTGGCCAACCTGCGCGAGGCGACCGAAGGGGGGCACCTGAAAAACATCCTGACCAATCTGGACGCGACGGTCGTCTCGATCAAGGACGCGGTCGCGCGTGTCGAGCAGGGGAAAGGCACGCTCGGGAAACTTTTCTCCGAGGACATGACGCTTTATAACGACCTGTCGAACGCGGTCGCGAGCCTGCGTTCCGTAGCGGTCAAGGTCGACAGCGGCGAAAATTCATTGGGGCGCCTGATTAACGACGACGGCAACGTCTACACGAACCTCAGCGCCTCGGTCGCGAATCTGAAAGCCATTTCCGACCGGCTTGAAAAAGGCGAGGGCACGCTCGGCCGGCTGCTCTCCTCGGACGATACGGTTTACACCGACCTGCAGGCGGCCGTGGAAAATCTGAAAAAGGTCTCGGCTCGTCTGGAGAACGGCGAGGGTTCCCTGGCCAAGCTGCTCAAAGACGATAACGCGGTCTACAACGACTTGCAGGCGACGGTTGCCAACCTGAAAGAGGTGACCGACCGGCTCGTTCAAGGCGAGGGCACGCTCGGGAAACTGTCCAAAGAGGATGAACTCTACACCGATGTCCAGGGCCTGATCAAAGACGTGCGTCAAACCGTCGACAATTTCCGCGACACCACGCCGATCAGCGCCTTCGCCAGCCTGCTCATGGGCGGACTGTAAAGTTGGAGTGCGGGAGCTTGCTCCCGCTTTCCAAAGCGGCGGCTAGCCGCCGCACTCCATACTGCGCGTGCACGGTTTCACCGAGACAGGTGAAGAACCCCGAAGTAACCCACAGCAAAAAAGAGCGTACAGCCGATCACGGTCACCAAAAAATAGCCGGCGGCGTGCAGATATTGGGCGCCTTGAAGAAATTGGAATGTCTCGTGCGTAAACGTTGACATCGTCGTGAATCCGCCGCACAGTCCGGATGCCAACAGAAGACGCTGGTTCGGCGACAGGACATTCGTCGCAGAGGCAAACGCCGCGACGAGGCCAAGAAAGAGACAGCCGCCGAGGTTGGCCCACAGGGTGCCATGAGGAAAGGTGCCGGAAACACGCTGACCCAGCAGGCTGAGGGCATAGCGCAACATCGAGCCGACGAAGCCGCCACAGCCGACCGTAAGAAATGAAAGTGTGAGTTGCATGGGGAAATAGCGAGATGTTCTGTCTTTGTGGGCGGGTTATTATAACGCCTCCGATGAGTTCGTCAACAAATCCACTCAAACCTTTGAGTTCTTGGTTCCCTGCATTCGGTTTGCTATGCTGGCCCTATGTCTGAGCCCGCACAGTCCGATGCGTTCTGTCTGGCCCCGTTGCGCGGGGTCACGGTCAGGACTTTCCGTAACCTGCACGCACTGTGGTTTACACCGCCAGACTGCGCGGTGGCACCGTTCATCCCGACCTTTGCGGGCGAGAAAATTAAGCCGCTGCTGCTGAAGGATGTTGATCCCGAACTGGGGCAGGCCGTGCCGGTCGTGCCCCAGGTCATCGGCAAGGATCCCGCCCAGTTGCGCACGTTGTTGCGTGCGTTCAAGGCGATGGGGTATGACTGTGCCGACCTCAATGCGGGTTGCCCGTATCCGTTTATCGTCAAGAAAGGGCGCGGCGCCGGCCTGATGCGGGATGAAACGTCTTTCGCGCGTATGCTGGAAGCCGGCTGCGAAGAAATGCCGCATGGCTTTTCGGTGAAGGTCCGGCTGGGTATCGACCGGTCGGATTTGTTGGCGGCGCGCATGGCGCTGATCAACAGTTTTCCGTTGCGGGAGGTCACGATTCATGCGCGCACGGCGCGGCAGATGTACGAGGGTGCTGTCGATCTTCAGGCGTTTACCACAGCGTTGGAGGCATGCCGTCACCCGGTCGTTTACAATGGCGACCTGCGCACGCGCGCGGACTTCCTGCTGCTCAAAATGCGCTTGCCGCAGATCACGCGCTGGATGGTCGGACGCGCCGCCGCCGTCGACCCGTTCGTCTTTGCGCGCCTGACCTCGGAGATGCCGCCGCCGCGTGACCCGGTTCGTCTCAAGGGTTTTCTGGATGATTACCTCGCCGCCTGCGAGGAGGAGTTATACGGGCCGGTCTCGGTATTGGGACGCATGAAAGAGCTGTGGAGTTATCTGCATCAGTCGCTGGCGGACGGCGAACGGATCTGGAAAGGGGTGCGCGTATGCCGCGCGCTGCATGAGTATCGGCGCGTGGTGGACGCGGTATTCGCGTCGTTCCCGGGGTTTGTGTCGGACGTGGCTTTGCGCGGCCTGCACCCGGACGGAAACGACTCGACCTGTTTCTTGATCGAGGTGCCGCATGAAGGTTGCGATGATCACCATGAAAGGCCATGAGAGAGGGTTTGTCCGCCTGGTGCTGATCGCGGGCGTGCTGCTGGCGGGCCCGCTTCTGCGGGCCGCTCCCGCCATGGCGACGGCCTATGCCCTCAAGCTCTGGACGGTGGAGGACCGTCTGCCGGGCAGCCCGGTGGTGGGCTTGGCGCAAGCCGGCGACGGGTACCTGTGGCTGGTGACGCGCGTGCAGCTTATCCGTTTCAACGGCGTGGAATTCTACGAGGTGGCGGTGCCGGCCGCCGTGCGCGAACAGACCGGCGAGTTGTCCGGTGTCTTCTGCGGACAGGCCAAAGGCGTGTGGGTCTATGGGCCGGACGGCGTGGCGCGCTATCTTTCCGGCACGTGGCAGGTCTGGGCGGCCGCATCTCTGCCAGGGACCGTCGGACATGTGCTGGGTATGGTCGAGACGCCGGACGGCGTGGTGCGCGCCGTGGCCGAGCGCGGCCTGCTCGAAGCGGTGACGGCCGAAGATGATGCGACGACGCAGTTCGCCGTCAAACTCTGCCCGGTGCCTCCGGATGACCGCGCGACATTGGGGGCCGTGACCGACGCCGCTGCGGATCAGGCGGGAAGCATCTGGATGACCGCGTGGAACGGGCTTGTTGAATACCGCGACGGGCGGTTTGACGACCAGAGCATGCGCCTGCCTGATTTTCTGGTCGAGGCTGCCGATGGCGTGCATGCGGGCCGTTCGGGCCGCCTCTGGGTTTACGGCCCGAACGGGGTGGCATACCGCGAGAAGAACATCTGGACGCCCATCGGATTTCCCGAAAACGCCGGCATGGCCACCGTCATGCTGGAGGTCTCGGATGGCGGGCTGTGGATCGGCAATCCGACTGGCATGTTCCGGTGGGAAGCGGGGCGTTGGCAGCGAATCGAAGAACAGGACACGCCGGGCAGCCTGTCGGTCAACACGCTGATTGAAGATCGTGACGGCACCCTTTGGGCGGCGTGTGACGGCGGGCTGCTGCGCATCCGGGCGAAGAGCGTCGGCACGCTCGTCGCGGAAGGGCGCGCCACCGCAGGCACTGCCTATGCGCTGCGCCGCCTGGCGGATGACAGCGTGTGGGTGGGGTACAAAGGGCGTGCGGTACGATTGACCGGCAAGGAGGGCCGTTTGCTTCAGACGCTCTACCTGGATGCCGACGTGCCGGTGAGCGCACTGCTGCAGGATGCCGCGGGACGCGTCTGGATGGGCACGCTGGGCGGGGGACTTTTCATGTACTACGACGGTGTGTTGACGCTGGTCACGCAGAGTGACTACAGCATGCCGGTGGTGCATACGGTTTTCACCCTCTTTGACGATCCCGCGCTGGGCATTTTGGCCGGCACACCGCAAGGGTTGATGCGCGTTTCCGCCGCCGGCGAACTTGAGGCCGCGACCGTCTACGGCTCGCGCGTGGCTGAGCCGGTGCACGGCCTGCACCGCGATCCGGACGGGACACTCTGGCTGTGCAGCGAACGGCTTGGCCTGTTGCGCATCCGGCCGGACGGCGGCAAGCTGGTGATCGGTCAGGAGGCCGGGTTGGCCGGCTATCCGCGCGTGATGGCGCGCGACACGACCGGCAATCTCTGGGTCGGCACGACCGCCGGCCTGTTCCTGGTCTCGCGCGACGCTGTGGTGCCGATCGGCCATCATGTCGGCGGCTTCGATGACGCCGTGCTGCAGATCGCTGAAGACGCGTTCGGGCGGCTCTGGCTCGGCACAACCCGCGGATTGCTGTGTGTGTATCTCGAAGACCTTGAACGGTTGGCGCGAACGACGGCGAGCGATGAGGCGGTCGCGGTGCGCATGCTGCATCTCGGCCGTTCGGACGGCGTGCCCGGCGGGCGCTGCATGGGCGGTGCGGCCTCGTTCGGAGGGCCGCGCCGGGGCAACATCTGGTTCCCGTTTGAGAGCGGTGTGGCGGTGGTGGATCCTGCCAAGACCGAGTTTTCCGGACGGCCGCCGGTTGTGACGATCGAACGTGTGCGCGTCAACGGACAGCAGGTCTTTGACAATGCGGTGCCGCAGCCGCGCACGCTGACACTGGAGCCCGGCGCGCGCAACATCGTCTTTCAGTTCGCCGCGCTGAAGCCCGGTGAATCCGATTCCGTGCGGTTTCGCTACCGGGTCGACGGGGTGCGCCAGGGATGGTCGCCGGTTCAGGCGGAGAACACGGCGGTCTTTGAATGGCTGCCGCCAGGCGAGTACACGCTGCAGGTCGTGGCCGAGGCGGGCGGCATTTGGAATCTGGACGGCGACGCGCTGGCCTTCACCGTACGCGCCTATTTCTGGCAGACGGTGTGGTTTTATCTGCTGCTTGCGGTCGGACTGGCTGCCGTTGTTTTTCTGATCGCCCGCTGGATGCTCTGGCACCGCTATCAGTTGCAGATGGCTCTGCTCAAACGCGAAGAGGCGTTGGCGCTGGAACGCGCGCGCATTTCGCGCGACATCCACGATGAACTGGGCAACGGCCTTTCGGTGGTGGCCACGCTGAGTGAGCTGGCGCACAACGACGTGGAAAAGGGGACTGTCCACAAGCGGCTTGATCAGATCTACGATGTGGCCAATGAATTGGCGCGTAATGTGGATGAAACCGTCTGGGCGGTGAATCCGGCCAATGACGGTTGGGAGCCGTTCCTCAGCTATTTCGAGCAATACACCGAATATTTTCTGGGCAACTCCGGCCTGCGTTTCCACTTCACGCGCCCGGCCGAACTGGTGGAACGGCCGATCGCCTCGAAGACCCGTCATCACCTTTTGCTGGCTGTGCGCGAGGCGGTCGGCAATGTCCTCAAACACGCAGCGGCCAAACAAGTCCGGATCGCGATGCGCCTTGACGGCGAGGTCCTTGAGGTGAAGGTCGAGGACGACGGTGTCGGTTTTGACCCGGCTGTGCCGGCCGGTGTCGGCCATGACGGGCTCGGCAATATGGCGCGCCGCATGAAAGAGGCGGGCGGGACGCTTCTCATTCACAGCGTCCCCGGCCAAGGCACGCGGTTGACCTTCCGCGTGCCGTTGGGTTAGCCGGTGCGAGCCTTTAGAAAAGGGCGATACGCGCAGACTTTTCTTCTCCGCCGGTGGCGGGGGCGTGAGGGGGTCAATGACCGTCGTCGAGAAGCGGACGCCGGGGGGAGAGGGGCGGCTCGAAGTCGAACATCAACGGCAGGTGGTCGGAGAGCCGCACGCGGGGGATTTTGAAACGAACCGGGGTGATGGAGGGGTCGTAGCAAATGAAATCCAGCTCGCGGCACGGCGCCCAACTCGGGAAGGTGGGGGCGTGGCGCGTGTTGGCGCTCTTGAGGCCGGTTGCGCGCAGGAACATGTGCATCTCCCAAACACCGGAGAGGGTGTTGAAATCGCCGGCCACGAGGCGCGGCTTGGCGCAGCCTTGGATCAGATCGTGCAGGTCGCCGAGTTGACGCTGCCGGGCGCGCATGCCCAGAGCGAGGTGGACGAGAAAAATCGTGACGCTCTCCAGCTCCACCTCGATCGCCAGACTCTTGAAGCCGGTCTCGAAGTCGTGAAAGGTGGTGCGCAGGATCGGTTCGCGCGCGAGCACGGCATTGGCCTGCTTGTTGAGAACCGGCACGCGGCGGCCGAGGCCGTCGTCCGGATATTTCACGCGGTGGCAGTGAAAATAGTCGAGGTCGTTGGCCAACTCTTCGGCCTGGTTCTTGCGCTGTGTGCGGAAGGAGCCTGCATCCACTTCAACAAGTCCGATGATGTCGGGGTCCATGTGGCGCACGAAGCGCGTGATGTTGGGGAAGTGGCGCGTGCTGCGCACGAGGGTTTCCAGCCAGGCGAAGCGGCGCAGCCGTCCGGTTCCGTATTGGATGTTATGGAGCAGCAGGCGCATGCGGGCTTATTCCGGTGTTTCAAAAAGGGAGGCGGGCAGCAGGCAGGTGGCGACGGCGTGTCCTTCAAAGAGCGCGGTATGGATCGGATTCTTGCGCCCCTTGAACTGTTTGAAGGGCTCCAGCCACTGCCCGAGCAGTTCGATCTGGAGCTGGCCGGTCTCCGTGTCGACCGCCGTGATACGCAGATCCTGGGGACTGTAGCGGATGCCGGTGCCGAGCGCTTTAGAAATGGCCTCCTTGGCGCACCAGAAGCGCAGGACCGCCGTCGGGGCCTCGCCGGTGTGGGCGGCGAGTTCCAGTTCTTCGTGCGTGAAGACGCCGCGTGTGAAGTCGTCGCTGAGGGAGCGGCCGAGCACCTCGATGTCGATGCCGATGCGGGCGTTGGCGGCGACCGCGGCGATGATGAGCTTCGAGGTGTGAGTGATCGAGAGGTCGATTTTGGCGGCGGTGTGTTCGCGCCAGGGACCGAGCGGGTGGGGTTTGCCGGAGTCATCGGGCCAGATCGGAATGTCGGCATCGGTCCAGCGCGCCTGGTGGTATTTGAACAAAAAACGGCGCACGGCTTCTTTGGCGGCGGCGCGTCCGAAGAGCCACTCGACGCGGCGGTTGGTGGCACCCTGCATCTCGAGCCACTCTTCGCGCTCGACCGGCGCGAGCAGCACGTGGGCGAGAGTCTTGAGCCAGAGCTCCTGATTGTTTTCGAAGATCTTGAACGGCACCTCGGTGGCGACTGAGGCGGCCACGGGCGTGGCGGGGTTGCCCAGCAGTTCCAGCGGCAGCTCGCGGGTCAGGTATTGTTCAGAAGGACGCAGGATAAACTGGTGGTATTCAGGCGGAACGCGTTCGCACAGCTCTTCCCAGCCGCGGAAGTGGATGAGCAGGTTGCCGTTGCCGTCGGAGACTTGGATGTCGGCCACGTGCGACCGCGGCGTGACGGAGATCAGCCGCAGATAGCCGCGCAAGCGGGCACCTTCGGTGAAGGTGTTGGCGTGGAAAACGATGCGCCGCGCTCGGAAGGGCATGGAGATGGCCCCGGCGAATTTTTCGTGCGAGCGCCACAGCGAGAAGGCGGAGACGATGCCGTCCAGCAACATCGGCCAGATGGAGAAGAGCGGGATCTTGGTGTAGCGCACGGCGTCGGCGCGGCCGGGCACCTCGACTTCAAAGTCGATACCCTCCTCGCTCCAGAGATCCACGTGGCGCACGATGCGCAGGCTCTCGCCGTGAAAGAGGCGGTCGGGGTAGATGTCGTGGCCGGACCAATTGACCGGGCGCGCGTTGGCCAGCGGCGGCGGCTGGATCGGATGGTTGGCGGGGCCGGTGGCGGTCAGCAGGATGATTGCCTCGACGATCGGCCAGGTGAAAGCGCTGTTGGGCGAGTCGTCGCGGAGCTGTACGCGCACGGCCGTGTAGTGCGTGTCGGGCCAGGAGATACGCTCGGCGCGCAGGATGACGCGCAGCGAGCCGCGTTCGAAACCGACCCAGCGCTGGGCGTGCAGGTTGTCGATCTGCGCCACGCGGCGGCGCGGCACCAGTTTGCGGGCGGCTTCGCACATCATCTCCAGACTGGAGACCAGGGAGAGCAGGGTCAGGCCTTTGAGCGCGGGCTTGGCGTAGGAAAGCTGCGACGTGCCGAGTGCGTAATCGCGCAGGAAGGGGTAATCTTCCAGCGTCAGGACTTTGGCGATCTCCATCATGACACCGGGCTCTTCTTCGAGGATCGCGGCGTTGGCGAGCATCGGGAAGTCGGCGCCGAAATCAAAGCTGCGCTTGTCGGTGATCACCGGCATGGCTTTGCGCGCCTGCTCGGAGGTGGCGCGCGAAGAGGTGAGAAATTCGCCGGGCGGGGCGAACAACGTGAGCGCGGGCAGCCGGGCCGTGAGGCGCAAGTCGTTCTCGGTGCGCGTCACCACCGAGAGCGGGCGATTGAAGTCGAGCGAGCGGCTGCGGCGGTGGCGGTGGAGCATCGTGAGGTCGAGCTGCACCCCCTGTGCGGCCAGCAGGCCGAGGGCATGGTGGAGCTGGACCAGTCCGGAGCGGTGGATGCGGTTGATGGCGACGGCCTGGTGCGGTTGGTTCTTGAGTGTTTCGTCGATGGCATTGGTCATGTTGCCGCGCGCGCCGAGTTCGATAAAGATGCGGAAGCCGTCGGCATGCATCTGTCGGATCGTGTCGTCAAACAGGATCGGCGAGGTCCATTGGTCGGCGGTGAGGTGCTGGATGGCGCGTGGCTGCGCCGGCAGGCGTTCGGCGGTTGCGCAGGAGTAGACCGGGATTTTGGGCACGTGTCGCACCCAGTGCGCGAGGAACTGCTTGATGGGCGGCAGCACCTTGCTGCACCAGGGCGTGTTGAAGGGCCGGTCGATGGGCACGGTCATGGTCTTCACGCCGGCCTTGTGGAGCACTGCAGTGACCTCTTTCTGGATCGAGGGGGAGAGGGCGATGGTCTGCTGGCGCGGGCTGTGGAAAAAGGCCAGCGCAAGCCGTCCGGGATAAGCCTCCACCAAAGTGTCCAGCATTGCGCGCGGCGCGTCGATCACCGAGAGCATGACGCAGGCGGGCAGGTCGTCGCGCTCCGCCAGACGGCTCAGCATCTGATAACCCTCGCGCATGAAAACGATGCGTTTGTTGCGCGAGAGGTTGCCGTAGACCCCGGCGACCTCGAGCGCGGCAAAGTCGCCGCCGCTGAAGCCGGCCAAGCCGTCGGGGGCCACGCCCATGCGGTCGAAAAGCCGGAAGAGCGCGGTGTTGGCGGCATGGACGGCGATGAAAGATTCGGAAAAGGCCTGGGCCGAGAAGGCTCCGGCGTCGGTGCGGTAACAGGCTGCTGGCGGGAAGATATAGTCGGCCGGGGAGAAGGTTTCGGTATCTCGAGTCTGGAGCGCCTCCTCCAACTCGTCGAAGGCGCTGCGGCAATCCTCGAAGACTAGGCAAAGGTCACGCAGCATATCGGGATAAAACGAGACGGCGCCGGGGAAGAGGAAAGCGATGCGTCCGCGCGGGCAGAGACGGTCACGGAAGAAGTAGGTGCCGCTTTTGTCGCGGATGCGTCCTGCATTTTCGGAGAGTTTCTTGTGGGCCTGTGCCAGGCGGTCACGCAGATCGGCGACCGAGGCCGCTACGACCGCGAGCACGGCGGGCGTGCTGCGCGCGGAGCAGGCGCAGGTATAGGCGACGTCCTGCAGCGAGACATCCGGCGCGTGTTCAAGGAAATGGATGAGCCGCTTGACCTCTTCGGCCAACCGGGTGTCGTCGGGAGCGCCGACGAGGCACAGCTCGCAATCAAACGGATCATAAAGGTGGCGGCGACCGGTCATGACTCCTCCGGGTACTCTTCGAGGATGGCGGCGGCGCAGGTGCCGGTGAAATCAATCGCGGAAACACAGGCGCGGCACGGGTTTTTCTTGTTGCCGCGCAGCCACGGGCGCGCGTCGGAGAGCAGGTAGACCGGTGACTTGGCCGAGAGGATACGGGTGTTGGGTTTGTCGACGGCGACATGCGGCGGCAGCACGCGGTGCGAAAGGGCGAGAGCGGTCTTGACGATGCTGGCGGCACCGGCCGCCCAGAGTGTGTGGCCGATGTTTCCTTTGACCGATCCGACACCGACCAATGGCTGCCCCGCGCGTCGTTCGCCGTAAATTTCCTGCATGACTTGGATTTCGGTCTGGTCGGAGTGAGGCACGCCGGAGCCATGCGCCTCGAGCAGATGGACCGTGTCAGGCGTGACATCGGCGGCGTGCATGGCGCGGCTGACCGCGCGGGTCAGGCGTTCCGGCGTCGGCACGCGCTGGTGCTGGTCGAGCGAGGCCGCGGCGATGCCGGTGCTGCGGATGATGGCGTAGATGCGGTCGCCGGTGCGCAGGGCGTCTTTGAGTCGTTTGAGCACAAACACGGCGCCGCCCTCACCGGGTAGGGTGCCGTCCGCCTCGCGGCTGAAGGGCTGGAGGGTTTTTCCGCGTGAGAAAGGCAGTGTGCCGGCGAGGCCGAGCAGCACCGGCCGGTTGAGCGGCGGCTGAACGGCGCCCGCCAAGGCGATGTCGGCGCGGCGCATAAGCAGGTCGTCCATCGCGCCCTGCAAGGCCTGATGGCCTGAGACGGTGCCGGCGTCCACCACAAAAGCCGGCCCGGCGAATCCCAGCAGGTGCGCGGTCCAAGAGGCAATGACGCCGCCCAGCGCCGACAGAAATGCGTACGGGTTGGGAGCGGGCAGGGCTGCGGCGAGCTGCTGGCGGATCTCGATGAGTTGCTCGGGACCTGCGACCGGAAAAAATTTGGCGACGATATCCAGCGTTTGGTCGAGGAAGAAGGTGTGCTGCAGCCAGTTCACCGAGGCGGCGTTAAAGGGCGGCGCATACCCCAGACGGAAGGAAACGCGGTCCGTGGGCAGATTGTTGATGGTGCTGCCGCTGTCGCGCAGC